>JAEIGA010019203.1_pt1 | contig 10427 bp, 23 predicted proteins | sample 9270691 | NCBI WGS metagenome assembly JAEIGA01 (sample SAMN17057246, study PRJNA624740) | gut metagenome | biome: biome; isolation source: fecal sample | host: Bos grunniens | place: China: Xizang | collected 2019
ACTTTCTACATCAGTGGGTAGTGCTGAAAAACTCTCTGATGACGATAAAATAGTCGTTGGACTTTCATAGATTTCTTTTTTAATTGTTAATTGGTGTGGGTAGAAATACCCACATTTTTTTATTTTCACTATTCAATAACATATTAGTATAAAATACACTTTTTTTTCTAATTACCAAATTTTAATTAAAAAATCTTTCTATAAAAAAACTTTTTTATTATATTCAATTTTTGATTTTTTGTTCAATTATTGTTAAACATCATTTTTTTTTAATTTTTTTTCATTTAGAATTTGTAAATACAAAAATTATTATTACCTTTGCATATACAAAACAATAACAATTAAAAAATTATAACACTATGGCAAAGAAAGCAGTTTTGGTTAATCAAGAGTTGTATAACGATTACGACATTAACTTTGATGAGTTGCGTGAGGTTTACGCACAAATTACTGATGATAACACTATCCTCAATTCAAGAGATAATGATAGTGCGTTTATTGAGTGGGTATATGGGGAGTATCTTAATAGTGAGTGGATAGACCTATTGGATAATATCAAGTATTCTAAATATGGTAACATTCCGTGTGTTGTTGTTGGAACGCTTGGTTTGTGGAATGGCAGACATAATGTATATGTCACTAAATGCGATAATTTGGTTAGTGCTATTAAAAAGTGTGTCGGTAGTGCGCAGAATGTAGTAATACGCCTTAATAATGGTTGTATAGAGGTAAATGCAATGCACCACGATGGCACAAATTGTTTTGAGATACATTTGCTTAATAAGTTGGGTATTGACACAATGGGTGCTGATTTAACAAAACCTTGCTATTATAGACAAATTAGTGGTTATCTTTTTTAACTAAAATTTGGAAAAAAATAAAAAAGGTGTTATATTTGCACTCACAAAACAATTAAAAGTAATTTACTATGAAAGCAAAAGAAATTGTATTTGAGGTTAGAACTCAAATTAAGGAGCAGATTTGCAATATCCTTGTAGATAGATATAAGGAGTTGCACAATGGAGAGTTACCAAATTGGGAGAATGATGAGGAGATTGTTATCGCAGAAGATGAACTTTTCGTAAATGTTGTAGTTTGGAACACTTATGACGAGTATTCTTACAATGACTTACAAGAGGTACATAAGTGCATTGTTACTCTTGACTATAACCTATATTTTATTGTAGGTGAGGAGGAAAATGAGTATGATTGGAGCGAAATTAGCACTGATGACCTTGCTAAATTGCTTGATTACTTAAAAGAAAAGTTTAACAATTAAAAACATTTAAGAGTATGGAGAATAGATTTCCGTTAAAGGGTAAGGGTGTATATTCGGTTTTCATTGGTGGTACAGAGGTAAATGATTACTTTCTTACATACCGAGAGGCAATGAACTTGGCATTTGATTATTACGATGATAATTGGGCAAAAGAGGATATTGAGGTATTTGATTGCACCAATGGATATGAAAATGCTACATTGGTAGAGTTGGACTTTTAGTGTATAATAGGGGTACTCAATTGAGTACCCTTATAAAAGAATAACTAAAATTTGCAAATAAGAAAAATTATCTCTATATTTGCATCGGATTTGAAAGGGAAACGAACTATTAACAATTAAAAATTATGACAAGAGAAACTTTGATGAAGATGTTTGAGAAAAACAAGAATGTTAATTTCCGTATTAACACAAACATTGGAGAGGGTAAAGGTATCAACGGAGTTGATTATTCTTCATATTATGGAGAGGTGCGAAATTGTAATTTCAACGAAACAACAAATATAGTTGAGTTTGATGATGATTGTTTAGTAATCAAAAATGAAATGTGGGAAACATATTGGCGAGGGGGAGAACATCTTATTTATTTGTCTTATAGTTCTATTGTATCAGTAGATTTTTTACTACAACACCCAAATAATAATAGATTTCCTATTAAACTATCGTTTAAGCACGATTTCTTGAAAAAAAAGAAAACAAACCTTAAATAAAAAATATGATTAAAAAGTAAGTTATTTTTTCTTCAAAATTTGGTATTGTCGTGAAAAATGCTTATCTTTGCATATCAAAAAAGTTTAACAATTAAAAACAAAAAAAATTATGAAACAAACATTAGCAGATGCAAGTAAGTACATCAACATTCTTGTTGATAAGGTACGAGATTTTGTTAAGGAGAATGGTGGGTTTATTAGCACCACTAACTCACAATGGGACACTATGTATGCCTACATTGTAGATTGGAACTTGGATATTGTAACGGAGGAGCGCATCATTGCTGTTCGTGTGAAAGATGACTTGTTGCAGATTATTGCTACTCCATACAAGAACGATGTGTATGAGGAGTCTTTGCGTGAGGAAGATTGTTATGAGGAGGATTGGTACACCATTGGCACTTGTGGAGATAGTGTTCTTACCGCACAAACTATCCTCTCAATGGCAGAGTGCATCGACCAATATGTTTAACAATTAAAACAATAAGAGATTATGGTAGAGAGTGATATGTTGAAAGCAACTTTGGAAGACCCTATCTTCCTTGAATTAGTTGAGGAGTATGGCGATGAACTTGGAGATTGTGTAATTGAAATTACCAACTACGATATTCATATAAACGGAGCATTGGTTACACATCTATCATTCCGTGATGATTGTTGTAATGGTGTGATTGCAGGACAACCAGGCGCAATTGAATTTTGGGAAAACCATTTTGAGCAACTACATCTTACCTATGAGCAGTGGGAGGAAATTGTTAGTGTAGTGAAAGATTACTTGATGTAAAATAAGGGGTACTCAATTGAGTACCCTATAAGAAAAAAAACAACTATGAATAAGAATTTAGCATTAACATTCTTGGGTAAAATTCAAAATGAATTTATTGGTAGTCGTTATCAAGGTATTGGGGTAACTGAAAATATCCTTACTCATATTGCAGGAGAACCAATAAAGCACTATGACACAAAGATTGACGATGGTGTTGATGATGATGAAACCGAAGACACTTATATTATGAAATCTTGTTTCAGCACGGAAGATGATGAAATCATTGTAGGTATATACTATGGCGATGTAAGTGAGGAAATTGGATATGTAAATGTTCAAATAAATTAAAAAAAATAAACTAAAATTTGGAGAAAAGAAAAAAATCACTTATCTTTGTACCACAATTAAAAAAAATAAATGTTTAACAATTAAAAACTAAAAAACTATGGGACAATACTACAAACCAATTATTCTTGCAGAGGATAAGAAAACACCACTATTCAACATTCATACTTGGGATTTTCAAAGTGGTATGAAACTTACTGAACACTCATATATTGGTAATCCCGTTTTGGGTGCTATTGAGAAGATGATTTGCGATAAACCAAGTTGTCTTGTATGGGGCGGAGATTATGCAGATGTTGAGGTGGATAACACAGATAATCTATATTTTATTTGTGAGAGTGTAGGAGAGAGTATTACTCCAACATCACTAAATAAGGTATCTAAAATTAAGATTGAAAAGTTGGTAGATAACCTTTGTAACTTTTCAGAGAATAAGTGCCAATATATTATCAACCACTCTAAAAAGCAGTTTGTTGATAAATCAAAATGCCCTTACTATATGTGGCAAGAGTATAAATACGCACTACACCCATTGGCACTCCTTACCGCAGAGGGTAATGGCAGAGGTGGCGGAGATTATGAGGGTACTAATATGGAACTCATAGGCAGTTGGAGTAGAGATTTTATCTCCGTTAGTGCAAATAAACCAACTGATGACTTTGTGGAGATTGTACCTAACTTTGTAGATGAATGGGTTGCTACACACGAAAATGTAATTTATCCAAGTGTTGAACTTGTAAATGTATTGTAAAAATGAGAAACATTGCTATTGGAAATCGTGTATATGATGATACCACCTATCGTATAGGTAAGGTTGTGGAGTATAACGATAATATCATAAAACTAACTGATGAGAACTATAATACTTGGTTGGTTAATGAGGAAAACGCATACCTCGTAAATGAGGAGTTGTCGGAGCAGTATGGTATCTTAATCTGCGATGAACATAATAAGGATATTGACTATCCATACTATATTCCTATTGCTGATGAGAACGCATATAGTATTGAATTAGAGCATTTTGCTGATATGTATTCATAAATTTTTAATTGTTAAACGCAGAGGGGGTTAGAAAAAAATACCCTAATCCCCTCAATTTTTTTAACTAAAATTTGTGTAATTCAAAAAAGTGTTGTATATTTGCATCAGATTTGAAAGGGACTCGTACCCTAATAGTATTAACAATTAAAACTAATTAAAAATTATGAACAAAAATTTGTTATCATCGCAGGTTAGTAATATCAATGACCTCATCACACAAAAGGATAAGATTGAGGCTGAGATTAGAACTACACTAATGAATGTTATTAGTGAGTTGCAGGGAAATAATGGTTGTGTATTTCTCTATGAGGATTTGCTTGATGTAGATAGCAGACCATTGAAATTCCACGATGAGTGTACTGATGAAATTGAAAATATCATTGGTTTGCGTGTGGTGGATAATACTCTCCAAGCAATCATTTCACGAGATTTTGACACAATGCCAAAATATGCAGATGAGGTTGATGAGGATTTGTGGTTTAGTGTCTATGTATATGGCAATCTTGACAACTACGACATCTTCGGGGCAATTATACCTCTTATCTAATAAAAAAGAAAACAATGTTAAACAATTAAAAATCAATTAGTTATGGGTTCAGATATATACTGCTATCGTGTAGAGAAAAAGTATGCACACCTCACTCCTGATGAGATTAGAGAAAATCGTGAGAATGATGCAAAGAATAAGTTTGCAAAAAAGTGTGTTAAGTGGTTGAAAATGCTTAAAGAGGCACATAAAGGTAATGCTCATACATACTATGATACCTATCAAACATTCCTCGTTCAATTGAAGAAAGATATTTTTTTCAAGACTTATGAGTGGAAGATTGACCCATATAAAAAGGCAATTCTCTCTCCAATGGAAGTTCTTGTGGAGTTTGAAAAAACTAAAAAGTATTATTTCAAGGTTGAAGATGCCTATTTCCGTAAGGTAAACTTTATCTATGCTTTCTTCCAAGATGACCTCGTTAATGAGGAGTGTTTAGTCAGTGCTGATGATATTAAGGAGTTGATTGATACTTGTGCAGATGTCCTTAAACATCATAAGACTGATAGAGATAAGGGATATGATTATGCTATGGCAAATCTCCCAACACAAGGTGGTTTCTTCTTTGGTTCTACTCGTTACGATGATTGGTATTGGCACGATGTTGAGGACTGCCTAACACAAATGAGAAAACTATACAAAAAGTTGAAAGAGGGAGATATGGTTCAATGGTATTTCTCTTGGTAATGAAAAAATAATGGTGGGAGTGAAATATCTCCCACCTTATTAAAAGAAAAATAAGACACATTTTAGACACTTTCTCTATTGGGATAATAAAATACTCATTAAAGAGTCTAAAATATCTAAAAACACTATTAAAATAAGAAATATGCCTATTGGTAAAGTATTAGTTAAAGATAAGTTGGGAAATGTCTTTATGGTAGACAAGACTGACGAGCGATACATAAGTGGTGAGTTGGTATTTTTTTGGAAGGGTAGACATCATACTGAACAAGCAAAAGAAAATAAGCGTAGGGTATATGAGGAGAAAAGATACCAAGACGGAGAGAAAAATTCTCAATATGGTACTATTTGGATAACCAATGACAAGGTTGATAGGAAGATTAAAAAGCGGCATATTGGAACATTCAACTCACACCAAGATACATTTACATCTCTTGGGTTTAAGAGGGGGAGAAAGTACCAAGTGAGAAAAAAAGTAGGGTGATCCTAGATATTATTGATCTTATACTAGAATATAATATATTTTAATTAATTAATAAATTATTTAAATATAAATTAATATATAATAATTCTAGTAATTTAAAGAAAAAGAAAATATATAAAAGAAAAAGAAAAATTATGGAAGAGAAACTTGAGCGTTTGGTGGACTCATTCACAAATAAGGTTTTATCTCTCAAGTACGGAGAGAAATATGATTCAATAGAAAATGTTGAGGATTTCCCTGAAATCAATGATGATTGGGAGTATATCAATAATGAAACATACGAACTTGCAAGAAAGATTTTTGATTGTTAAACATATTTCAGTGAGGGGTACGCAATTGCGTACCCTATTTCATTTCTTATTTAAAATTTGCATTATTCAATTTTTATTCCTATCTTTGTACCGTTGATGACAACAATTCAACGGGCTGGGGTTTATTGAACAACGGGAGAGTATACTCCAACCTACAATCTATGTTCAAAAAATGAACTCTCCTGTTCAATAAGTGAATTATTAAAAATAAATTAATTTTTTCTATTTAAAATTTGTTTATATGGAAAAATTGTTGTACTTTTGTGTCGTGGTTGATGAGATAAGAAATATTCAACTAAAAATAAATTAAAGTTTAACAATTTAAAAATTAAGTACTATGGAGATTAAGAAACAAGCAGAGAAGTTAGCACAATTGCTTCACTCAAGTGAGGATTACAATGGCAGCGTTTATTTTGACCACAAGTCATATGATAATCCGTCAGATATTCCATATATTATCATTGACGGAGAGATGATCAGTGTAGATGAATTCCATATTGATGAGAGTGGTAATAAGATTGAGATTTATAGTGGAGATGATAAATACTCTATGGATTTCAGAACTATTCCTGAGGAGTGGAATGATGAGTATTTTGATGAGATTGGTATGTTTAATCTCTTTATGAATGTATACTACGAAACATCAATGTCATATGAGATTGGTGACTATGAAATGGATTTTCTTGGTGAGGAGTAATATCAATGTTTAACAATAAAAAATAAATTAAAAGTATGGAAAGACAAATTATCGCTTGGGAGGGAATTAAGGGTTGTAAATCATTTAGAACCCCTGTAACTATCAATGAAGCTATTAACGAGATTGGTGCTAATTATACAGTACAAAAACAATCTCTTTTGCGTGTTCCTGATGAAATTATCAGTGCAATATCAATGGGGGTTATTGATAACATAAAATTGAGTGATTATATTGATGTTAATAATATTATTAAAAGTCATAAGTCTACAATTATAAAGGAAAACAATTCTACACTTGGTATTGTTGGTGATGGATACTCGGTTGTTTCTAACAGTAAGGCATTTGAGTTTATTGACCTTATGACAAGTGGTACTATTGGTGGAGAACAAACACCCGTTATTGAAACTGCAGGTATTCTCAATGACGGTGCAAGAATGTATGTAACTGCAAAGATGCCTGGTAAATTCTTTATTAATGGTGATGATAGTGAGGGTATTGATGACTATATTGTCTTTACTAATACACACGATGGTAGTGGTGCAATTATGGCGTTGTTTACCCCTATTCGTGTTATCTGTCAAAATACGCTTAACGCTGCCATCAGAGGTGCTGTAAATAAGGTGGCATTTAAGCATACCAAGAATGTTGGTGATAGACTTGAGTTTACCAAGGAGGAGAATATGAAATTCATTATGGGCATTCTTAATCGTCATAAGATTTTCAAGGATGAGTTTATTCAGCAGTTGACTCATCTCAATAGTCAAAAGGGAATTACTGATGCTGATGTAATGAAGTTTGCTACATATGTAATGAGTGGTCAGAATGCCAAGGAGAATCTCCGTCTGCTTAACTCGAATAATGGCAATATCTTGGGCATTGATGAGATTTCAACTCGAACAAAGAACCAAATTATTTCCCTGCGTGATACTATTGAGAGTGGAGTAGGGCAGTCACAATTTAGAGGTACAAAGTTGTGGTTGTATAATGGACTCACCTCATATATGGGCAATACTCGCTCATATAAGTCTGCAGAGGATAAAATGGATAGTATCCTACTAGGTGGTGATGCTAATAAGAAGGTACAAATTGGTTATGACTATCTTATGGCAGCATAATGAAAAAAAACAGGGGATTTGAAATATAATCCCCTCAATAAAAAATATTAATTAATTTTAAAAAAGTTGATAGATTATGAATATGTCATATTGTAGATTTAGGAATACATACAATGATTTGTCTGATTGTGTATATGCTCTTAGGGAAATTGATATTAAGGATATGTCACAGGAGGAATTGTGGGCAATGAAAAAAATGAGAAGTCTATGTGAGGAGTATATTGAAGAATTCGACTCATTAGATGATATTGAATAATAAAAACTAATTAAAATTTAAAAATATGATACTTACAATTTATCTATTAGGTGTAGTCATATCATTGTATATGCTGCTAAGATTGTGGATGAGGTTAGAGACTAAACTAACACTCCTATCTATTATCTGTGGATTACTATCCATATTTACATCATGGGTGGCAGTTGTTATGTTTACCGTCGTCTTTATCAAAATTAAAACAGGTGGTAACAAAAATAACAATATCCCAATAATCTAAATAATAGGGTACTCAATTGCGTACCCTTTCTAAAAAAAATAAATTAAACTAAGTAAAAAAAAATAAACTATATGACAAATAATATTAAAATCTCCGTGACTAATTGTGAATATATCACAGATAACGTAAAAACTGTTCAGTGTATCCTTACATTTAAATTGAAAACTACTGACAGTATTAAAACACTATTCAAAACTATTGTGGATGATGTTGATCCATACTATACACGAGTCGTCTCAGCATATGCTCGTCTCCATGAGAATGATTCATTCGATTTAAAGAAGGGAAAGCAAATCGCTCGTGCTAAGGCTGAAATGAAAGCATATCATACTGTCATGAAACTTCTCAATAATGTATATGAAAAATTGGATAATATCCAAGATGGTATCCTTAATTTCAAATTCTCAGCATACGATAATTGGGACCATAATGAAAAGTTTATCCAAAATTTCTAATTTAATTTATTAATTACTATATTTGCAAAAAAATTTTTACAACTATGTGGGATTCAACAATGTTTGATTATATTGGTGAAGTCGAGGATTTCCTTAATAGTAACAATATAATTAATCCTCAAATTATGTTCGATACTAGATTCAATAAGTATGTAGTATTCTATTATCAAAATTAAAAAAAAATATATAAATATGATTGCTGTTTCAATATTCTTGTCCCTGCTCGTCATTATTGTCGTTAGTGTTTGGGCATATAAATTATGGACGATGTTCGAAAATATCGAGGAAATTAAAAAAACTATTTGTGATAATAAAAATAAAGAGAACTAATATATCTCTTATACGTCTAAAACAATAAGGGGTACGCAATTGCGTACCCTAATAAAAACTAAACACCTCTATATTTATATATAAATAATATGCTATGAATAAATACGAACTAATTAAACAACTATACGAAAAAGACGTTTATAAGGACGATATTACTATCCTCTCTTATACACCTAATGGTGCACTCTCCAATAATGTGAAAATTGATACTATACATACTCCCGAAGGTACTAAACTAATTATTTCTGCTAAAGATTAACTTTTTTTTATCTAAAATTTGTTTTTACCATTTTTTTGTTGTATATTTGCATCGTAATTTAATTGATAACGGGGGTATAATTCAAGGGAGAGAATAAGGGTCTTCTTACAGATTAATCCACTGTGACGGATCGACTTATGTAACTCAAGTATAGTAGAGTGCTTGGCGAGATAATATCAACCTGAAGAAGTTGCGGGTGCAAATCCCGTCATAAGTCCTAAACCCTAAATCTAGGTTCGAGTCCTAGTGCCCCTACTAAGAAAAATATTTTTTTATTCCTTTTTAATCTGTTCTTGCTCAAAAAAGGAAATAGGGTACTCAATTGAGTACCCTTTTCTGTTTCTTATAAATTATAACCTTTTTTATTGTTTTAATTATAATTCGTAATATGTATACATAAGAAAAAAATATAAATTGTAAGTAATTTTGTCTTTTTAATTATAAATTGTTATTTTATCCCATTTAGTATATATTAATCTATTTTTATTTAAAAATTTTTTTAAAAAATTGGGAAAAATTATTGCGAGGGGCAGTTCTAAATCCCCAAAATCAACAAATTTCCCCAATAATTTATTACTTGAATTAATAAAAGGATAAACACTCATTTTTATTTAATTAATTTTCTCAAAATATTTACATCCATTTTTTCTTTTAGCGGTTATCTTATGACATTTTGTTGGATGGGAGCAAAACATTGATGCATTATTGCAATAAAAGTATTTACATAGAGAACAATGTCTATCTTCTATTAGGTTATTTGCAATAGAAGTTAATTTTTCTAATATTCTATCATTAATTATTTTTTCCATCTTCATTATTACATTTTCCTGTTCCATCATTTTCGTTTTCATCATTTGTTATTACTTCCCATTCGGAAATATAAGAAAGAAGTATTCCCGTAGGTGGTTCTA
>JAEIGA010019204.1_pt1 | contig 10426 bp, 13 predicted proteins | sample 9270691 | NCBI WGS metagenome assembly JAEIGA01 (sample SAMN17057246, study PRJNA624740) | gut metagenome | biome: biome; isolation source: fecal sample | host: Bos grunniens | place: China: Xizang | collected 2019
AGCAAAGTGGCGGGGTAGCCTCGTTTTTCGCACTCAGAACAGAGTATATCCATTGAAAGCAGTTTTTATAATCGCTGCGAATATACGCATAAAAAACGGATATTCAAAATTTTATGCGTATATTTGCGGTGTATGTTTAGACCAAGAAATTCAGAAACGAAGTTCCCAGAACTCTACCCCAAGGTAGAGAGGAAACCTTATACAGCAAAAGAAAAAGGCTGGGATAAGGTGGGAGACTTTCTTATAAGAGAGAACATCGATCTTATCCCGCAGGTAGGCTTGCAGGAAAACCTAATATCTTGTGAGTCCAATCTCATCTTTGTCTGCGGAGAAGCTACATCCGGAAAGACCTTCGGAATGATGCTTCGACTACTCCGAGGAATCGGAAGACAAAACTATACTGGACGACTTGTCAATGTGCGACTTAACGACTCGAAAAAGGGTACGTCAATGTTCCGAGACGGTATGGTCGTATGGGGCAACTTCTCCGACTGCGAAGTAACCTCAAGTGACTCTCCCACATTTGCATGGCGAGAGTGGAATAACTCCATTCAGATGATTCACGCCAACTTTAATGCCGACAATCCAAGCGAGTGGTCCGACTTCCAAGAGTATATCAAGAAACAGCAGGCCGCAGAAATCGACATCGACGAGGCTACGGCAATCGAGCAGTTTAAGATGTTCACATACATGTTCTCCCGAAACCGAGACAGCTCTGGAGTCAACCCCTGCATGGTTCTTGCATTCAACCCTAAGCACGTACATTGGACGACGGAGTTCCTGAAGGTTGCCGGGTACATCGGAGACGATTGGTACCTGAAGCCGGAGATGGACGGAAAAACGAGATATTTCTATATCAAGGGAGATACACCTTCAGACATTATTTGGGGAGACTCAAGGGAAGAAGTTGTAATAGCAGCCAAAATCAAGCTGAATGAAGAAGATATAGAAGCGGGACTTAGACCAGAAGACATGGTTAAAGCATTTACGCTTTTTACCGGTCATGCCTCAGGAAACAGAAAACTGGTCGCCGCGACAAGAGGACAATCTGTAGCCAATCTGCATAACGTGGGAGCCACACAGCGAGCCGTTCTTGCGGAAGCCTATTTCGGTCCTATCGAGGAAGAGGAACTCAAGGTCACAAAGAAGATGATCCGAGACCTGACGACCAATCCGGAGAATGATGACGAGAACATGTATGCCACAATGGACGTTTCTGGAGGAGAGGATAAATCCGATGGAGCACCTATGATAATATGGAAAGGCCTTAAGATTGTCGCAATCGAGATGTTCAAGGGAACACCAAAAGAACTCGTGGACTGGATAGCCAATAAACTCGAACTTTACGATGTGCCCGTAACTAACTTTGCTTTTGACGCAACAGGCATAGGTAACTATCTCAAGTCATTTACCTCCGGATGGGGAATCACTGCCAATAAAACTGTCATGCAGGAATATGACGAGCAAGGAAACCCTGTTACGCTCGAACTTTATTACAACCTTAGATCTCAGCTGCTCGGTAAGATGAAGGTCCTGTTTGAGATGGGTAAAATATCCACCTCTCTTGATCTTGACATGCATATCCCCTATGGCAAAAAGGGAGGCACAAGAAGAATCGCCGACATTCTTTTCGACGAGATCAATGTGTTTATTTCTACGACAAGAAACAAGAAGATATACTATAGATCTAAGGATGAATACAAAGCAAGATTCAAGGCTTCTCCGGACCTAATGGATGCCATTGTGCTTCGCGCTGTGTTTGAGTTGGATGCCCGTCCAAAGAAGCAGCCATCAGCAGACATAGAAGATGACGCTTATACAGACATGTATATCTCTTATGACCAAGATGTTGTCTATATATAATAAACCCTTATACCGCTATGAGCATAAATATCACAGAACACTTAAAGAAGGACTACTGGAGGAGAAGAATCAATCCAGATATGCCCTATCAGCACCGCCCCTTTGTGAATGTATCAGACTACAAAGGTGTCATGGACCAAAACCACAGGGATCTCACCCAAGATGATTTCTTGAATGAAATCTGCGCTCCGGCCCATACCATCAATTCTTCATTCATGTCTCAAAGACCGATTTACGAACCAACCGGAGAGAAAGACAAAAACGGCAAAGAAAAATGGAAGATAGCAAGGTATGATGACATAGAGGTCGTTCCTCTTGGACTTCAGAACAGAATTGCAGAAAGCAAGGCTTCTTTCTTTGCGGCAGATGGATTCGGAGTTGCAAACGAAACCGAAGACGCAGAAAGATTCAATACAATGATGTCCCATAAAGACACCACAGGACTTGACGTTGCATTCTTGCAGGCAATCCTTTCTTGTTTTAAAACTGGAGATGCCGGAATCTATCTCTATCAGACTCCAACAGGAGTGGAATACAAGGTTTATTCATACCTAGACGGATACACGATATACCCAGAGGTTGACGAAAACAGAAATCCTGTTTACTATGTAAAATATCTATTCAAAGGCAGAACTGCGGTAGACATATTCTCGACTAAAGCTGTTGAGACTTGGATACACTTAGGCGATGACGAGGAGACGAATAAGTCATTCCTTGCCAAGATTAAGGGATGGCTCACCAAGGGAGATACAAGACCTCGAAGTGATGACGGATACGTAAGAGTATCCCGAAAAGAAAATCAGGCTGGAGAGGATATGACTCAGTTCGTTTATTTTAGAGTGAACGACATTCCGAGCGGCCCAGCAGAACAGAGCATTTGTGCTCTTGAAAGGGCTTTGTCTTATGTCGCTGAGGAAGTAAAGAATAGTGCATTCCCGATATTATTCCTCAAGTCCGAAAAGATAGTGAATCTGCCTCCGTCAAGAATGAACGGCAAAACGCTCGGTGTCAAAGGAACAGCTGAGACTGTAAAGAACTCTGACGCCAAATTCCTCGCGCCACCAGACGCCTCAAACATCTCCGAAATAAACATCAAGGCCCTTACTGACAACATCCTAAGAAGTACACAGAGCGTGTTTATCGACCCCGATATTTTAAGATCTGGAGCGGACTCAAGCACAACGATTAAGATCATGTACGCACCTGAGATTCAGTGGTGCCAGAATACTTGGCCACAGATATTCCCGAGCGTAAAACTCCTTATGGAACTCTTCAAGAGGCTTGTAGGAAAGGTGGAGGGAGACCCAATATCCTACGGCAACATGAGACTGTCCGTATGGCAAAAGATTTGGATTCCTCAGAACGAGGCCGAGAGAGTAAAGATTGAAATCGATCAGGTAGTCGCAAGAGTCAAGTCAAGAAAGGCTGCTATGCAGGATATTGGAAATAACTTCAAGGGAGACTACGACCAGATCAAGGAAGAGTGGGAAAACGAAATCAGAATGAAAGCCGAAATCCCTGCGGAGGCAAAAGCTAAGTTCTCAAGCAGTACCACAGACACCGATGACAAGGTAGATGATGAAGGTAAATCCGAAGACACGGTAGACAACCGTCTACCCGGTAAGACCATAACAGAATAAAGAAGAGAGCGGCACCGAAGTGTCGCTCTTACTTTTTGCCTCAGGACCACTGGCCAAGCATCCATCGGCGGGTTGAGTGATGAAAATGTATTTCTTTACAATGCAAAGATAGCAAAAAAAAGAAGAGTATCAAGTTGCAGCTCGATACTCTTTAGTAAGAATCCTGATTTGGCTTGATTATCAGAAGACTTCTCATCTTCCGCAGGGGTTCTTATGTTTACCGCATTTCCGGCAACGCGGCCAGCCGGTTAATCGTTCTGAGAGCGATATTGGGAAGCAAAGCCTTTGGGGAGGGGCAATGATTGCTTACTGTGCAAAGATAACAAAAAAGTGACACATCCTGAACATGTGTCACTAATTCTGAACAATTTTCTCGGAGCTGAGAAAACTAATCCAAATTGATTGGCCGTCTGATTGTATTAGTTTTGCAAAGATAGTCAAAAAAAGGAATGATGCAAGCACCATTCCTATCGCATTTACGGTAACGCGACCAACCAAGTCTGCCGTTCTGTGAGCGGAGACTAATAAGGAAGATCTCCACTATCCGCCCCTGCGCCCGCAGGAGATGCACTCTGTGGCGTCTGAGCTGGAGCCGCCTGCGCTTCCACTGGCTTCCAGTTAAAACAAGTACACTGAGTGTAATATTTTCCCTGATACTCCCTTGATGTTGGATCAAACCAGAAGGTGTATTCTGCGCCAACAGGAAGTGCTGCGAACTCTTCTGCTTTTGCCATATTCTCAAGAGCAAGAAGATTGGTGTAGTTGCCGCTCTGGTACTCAATGACGATAGTTGCCTTTGACCAAGGACCTCTCTGACTTGTCCCCTGCTGAAGAGGGAGGACTGTTTTAATTCTACCTGTAATTTCCATAATCTTAATCTTTATTTGGGTTTATAAGTTGTTCTTTTGTTTCGTAGTGAACGCCATTCTCGTTGGCGTATTTCTTGTATTTACATATCTCACAAAGGTCTTCACATTCCTGCTCACAGAAAGCTTTATATCTACAGCCAAGATTGCAAGATTCGGGCAAGTAACGACGGGGAGCCTCGATTACCTCCTCTTCCTCTCCAAAGAGACCGAGATTACGCCAAAGCTTAATAACCTCTCCCGGCTCCTCCAACGTATCAATGATGTCCGCCTGATTGAGAGCAAATTCCTTCATTCGGTCTATACCTTTGAGGAGACGCTCCTTCATTTCTTCCTCAGTCAACGCTTTTGTCGGCTTTGGCTTATCTTTCGGCTCAAAAAGAGCATTGATCGTCGCCTCGTAGTCCGAAAGATACGTCTGAACTTCCTTGTCGGCAAAGAACGCCTTTGCAAGTTTATCCAGTGCCGCTTTCGACGTCTGTAAGTCTGGTCGAATGAATTTTCGATAGACTTCGGTTTGAGACTCTCCGGAAAGGTAGTACCACGACAGCGCATCTTGATCGGATGCCGAAAGCTTGTATTTCCCGGATGGCCTAATGGGGATTTTTGATTTACTCATACTATGTGTTGATTTTATATTTTGCCATTATTTCTTTTCCCTTGTTGGACCTTCTATCAACATGGTTTTCGCAATGATAAGAACAGAAATGGAAGTTGTTTTCAAGCCTACATACTACTCGCATGTCAACCAATCGTATGGCATAAGCACAAGAATTGCAATGCTTCCTATATGTCCCATATTTTCCTTTATTCGGCATATTCTTTCTCCTATAATGTTAAATACCAGTTAATAAGTTCCTTAAACTCTTCCAATGACCGAATGACTCGATAAAGGTAGCCTTGATTCTGTATTATGATTTCCCACTCTTTTTGATCAGGAGATTGCTTGCCTACCTCTGTCTTAAACTCAACGAACAATCCTCCATATCCTCCCTTCTGCACTGCCACGAATGTATCCGCCACACCCTTGGTCACTCCCATCGCCTTGCGTATCGCTCCGGAAATCGCATTGCTGTCTATCCTTGAGTTCTCATTTGGGATTGCAAAATAGCATTTCCTATACTGTGGAAAATTATTCCAAAAATATGTTACGCAATCAGCCTGTATCTTACCTTCCGGCATCGAATGATGCCTTGACTTGGGCTTTTCTCCTACCTCCGTTATCATATCAGTTTCGGTCCATTATCAGTTACTCTTTTGGTCTTTATTTTATCCCACACGTTCTTTCTCCACACGAAGTAATACTTTCCTGCATCTTCGACTGTTTTGCCCGGATTTAGGGCCAAATAAGCCTTAATGAAAGCCTTTCGCTCATTGCCAGCATTAGCAAGGCAAACAGAAACCATAATTCTTGATAATTTCCATCCCTCCAATCTCTTTTCAGCACAGAATTTCTCTATGGTATTGGCATTGCTCTGGGCTGACACTTCCTCAAGGTGGAGCTGATACTCAAATTGCTCGGTTCGGAATACATACCCACAATTCTTACACACCTTCATCGTCACAGGCACAAGCTGTCCGCATCCGTAATGTCCGTTGCAGTCAATCTTGGTCGTATCACACTCCTTCACCATAAGAGGGCCGGTTCCAACGTGATTATCATGCCAAAGACACCAAACGCGATCATCTTCGTAGAAGCCATGCTTTCGGAAGTTCTCTCCGCAGTCCAAAATTACAAAATCTTTTTTTGTTGAAGTAACTCGGCTTCCTCTACCGACAGACTGGAGATATTTCGTTATGGATATTGTCGCATAATTAAGCACCACGACTTCTACATCTGGCTGATCAAAGCCCGCGATTGCAATACCAAGATTTACAAGAACCTGAAATTTGTTATGCTTGAAATCCTCAATTACATCAGATCTCTTGCCGGAGTACATGTCGTCATCCTCAAAGTTTCCTGAAAGAAGATACCTCGCTGATATTCCTCTGTCGTTAAGCTCTTTAGTGATGGCTATAGTCTGCTCTGAACTGCAACAGAAGAAGATTGCTTTCTTGTCCGGAGTCAGCCTCATGAACTCATCAACCACACCCTTATACAAGGTCTTGTTCTCGAACTTGGCGGCAAGAGCCTTCTGGTTGTAATCTCCCCTGCCATAGTCTATCGGAACATCATCCAGTTTTGGAGCTGCAACCGAATAATACTTCGCCTTGGAAAGATAGCCGAGGTTAATAAGTTCCTTGACAGTCACACCCTGCACCATCGCCCTATACAAGTCTCCGAGCTGGGAAACAGTTCCTCGCCTGCGTGGAGTTGCCGTAACGCCTAAAACGAAACAATTTTCACTCAAGGCTTCATGTATAGGATCCGCCACGCTTTCGTGACATTCATCCACAATCATCAGCTCTACCGATTTGAGATATTCAAGCCACTCCGGATTCTCCATTCTCCTGCGAATTGTCTGTGCCATACCAACCACCACATTGGTAGTAGGAATCTTCTTGGATTTAGGACTTATATATGAGACATCCAACCCAAATCGTTCCAAAGCACCACCATTCTGCATAAGGATTTCCGTTCTGGATGAAACGATAAGCACCTTGCGGTTGAATCTTTGCGAAGACAACGCCATGTAACTGAAGCAGATGGTCTTACCGCCTCCTGTCGGAAGCTGGAACAACACTCTCCTATATTTGCCGAGAGCAACCCTCACTTCATCCACAGCGGTCTGCTGATATGGTCGCAACGTTATAGGATTATTCATCTTTTGCCTCTTCTATGAGAATATAACTCAAGTGATCAAGGTTAATAACAGTATCATCCGTCATCAGTATCCTGTTCTTCTCGTCAATGATCTGCCTTGGTTTCTTGTCTGTGCAGAATCTCACCGTAGCTCCGCCAATCATTGTCGCTCTATACCTATATTTACTCATTCTTTGCTTCCTCCATTTCAATTAAATGCCAATACCCGCTAAGGTTGCCTAATCTCGCATACCAATGACTCTGTACAACCTCAAACTTTAGCCCGTAGGTTCTTTCACAGACGTTTTGCAGCCAATCAATCTCATCACCTTTACTGTTGTTACAACAACCAATTAGTTTGATTCGGACACGACGATTATCCGTCGTAACAAATATTGCGCTGTTTTTTACGCGATGGTCTGCTTCGCTATAACACCATATCCCAAGCCAGTTTCGGTCAATAACCTCCGTTGGAACCAGTGCTCTTTGCTGATATTTCGTCCTCAGAGCATATTGTTCGTATATTGCTATATTAACCCTCTCGGACGCCGGTATGCTAGTTTTTACTCTCTTCGCCATAGATAATAATTAAACATTCTTCTTCGCTCACAGCATTTCTTCCGTAACCTTGTGCAAAAGCATTAGTACGCCAGATCTGCAATGCCTTTCGGAGCGTTATTCCGTACCTCGCAAAACACAATCCTTCGGTAGCCGGATTTTTCAGACTTAAAACGCCTGCCCTAAGCAGAGGATAAACCTTCCCATCACCAAACTTTAGAAGGGTTCCTTCCGATACCGAGAGGAACTCCCGATTGTATGAATATCCCAATGGCAAGAGGATATAGTCCGCATGGAAATCCCTCGGGGTATCGTGAAAGACCTTATAATATTTATTTTTGGCTGGCATAGAATATAACCTCACTCATTGTTATGAAATCCTGATTATTATGGCCTATATCAACAGTCATAAGCTGGACGTCCTCGGTCATTCCTTTAATGTTTCTTGACTTTATTTTTTCTCCCCAAACATTAAAATCTTTTGACAAGAACAAGGTCTTGTTGACCGGATTCGGATTATTCCAATAATCCTCGACTCCCTTGAGATAATAAGCCATTGTCAGGGGAAGAATAGTCGCAACATATCCTCTACTCGATGTTATGCAGGCAAGCAGATCTCTAACCGAAAGCCAATTTTTCAAGGAACACTCATACCTAACAAGAGCAAGCCACTGCTTCCATCCCATAGAGTAATCCTTTTCAATGGTCCCATAAAGGCCAGACTCCCGCATCCTAGAGATGAAATCACGAGCCTGCCACTGGTCAGTCTTCTCCATTGCATCAATCACTCCCATCTTATAGAAATGATCAAACAGTATAAAGACCTTACGAAGATTTCTCTTGTTTATAAGATTCCTTGTTACCATTCATTTTCCTTTTCACATTGGTACATAAAGTCCCGATCTGGTTCTTCAGTGATTTCGTATCCGCACTCCGGGCATTCTAGGTTCTCCCAATCTACCCCTCTGAAACAGCCGCTCTCAACAACTTCCATCTCTGCGCCACACTCAGGGCAGGAATAATCCTGCCTTGAGTTATAGCACTGAGGATCATTCAACATCTCTCTCTGAGAATAAAATGCTCTGCGCTGTACAGCCATACTACACTAGGTTATTCCAAATGTATTCCCTCATCAGCATCATCCTTTCTGTAAGGGTAATGTATGAGATTCGCTTGTCCTGAACAGAGCCAACTGAGGCGATAGCATCTTCGATAACCTTATTCGCAATCTCAGCTCTCTCAAGCATTCTTCCGATAGCTTCGTCGTCTCTTTTTACCTCCTGAATCTGGAGATCAAAAGGACACTCTCTATCTGGAGAATAATGCGTAAAGTAGTTGATCTTGGTGCCTGTTACATACATCTCCGTCTGCAACTGCCAGAAGGCATCATGCTTAGGAGTAACACGAACAAAGGCGTTCTTCAGCATAGTCTCGTCAAGCCTGCACTTAGTTTCCCAAGCACCGACAAGCTTACCATTGCTATCCAAGACAATTCCGTCTGGTGAAGCACCAATATAAGGGACGTCTTCCGATAAGATAAACTCTACTGGCTGAACAGTAAATCTTGTGCGCTCACCAAAGATACGCATGGCATCCGCTTCAACCTCCTTTCCTTTAGCCATCTGATAGGTCTCCGGAATAGTAATCCTTGAATTGGAAACCCTCTCATATAGCTTAGAAAACACATAGGACTTAGCAGTCTCACCCCATTTTGCGTCCTTGGCACGACCTTCCGACATCAGGTTTTTGATGCCGGAGCCGGTAAACTTGCCAATTCGTCTTGCGTACCAATCCTCGGTGCGCTGACTTTCCTGAAGATACTCAGGAATAGGTTGAATCAACTCGCTCATTATGACTTTGCGTTGATTTCGTTAAACTTCTCTCTCACCTTGATACGGAGATCCTCCGGATAAACCTTCTTGCCTGCCTCATTCATAATGAGCAGAGAGTCATACTTTGATGTCAAAGCATCAATATCCTCCTTGCTCTTGCAATCTGCAAGGTCTGCGTGGAACTGTCTTAACTGATCCGCCTTCAGAGCTACCACGTCCACACCAGTCTCACACCATTCGCGTATCTTTGCTCCGGTTTCCTCGGTGATTGTGAAATCCACATTGACATCGAACATAGATGTTCTGTCTTTGGTTGCATGAGCATTATGCTTAATGTCTATATCGAAAGCGATTGTGAACTCATAATCCACGCCGTCGCGCTGGGTAGCCTTCATTCCTACCTTCTCCGGCACCTGACGACCATTCTTCTCTACAAGCACATAGTCCTGCTTTGAACGCATAGTCGCAATAAAGTGGCAAGGAGTGTTGAGAATCTTCTGCATGAACTTATTGTGACGAGGAGTGAACTTACCCCAGTTGGTGAAGCTGTTTCCCGTAGTCTTAGACTGTGCATCAATGATGTAATCCCACTCCGGTGAAATACTGTCACAGATAATAGCCTCAAACCCCTGCTGCTCGCAGAAAGTGATGGCTTCAATGTAGTTCTCTGGAGAATAATCGGTAATAGGAAGTACGCAATAGTCTCCGAGGTGGGCATAAAGGTCTGCCGAACCATTCTCTGTGTCAATGACAACAATCTTCGACCAATTGCCAACAAGACCATACGCAAGTCTGAGGGCGCTCATTGTCTTACCACTACCTGCCGGACCTTGGAGCGCAATCTTAATCGTGGTCTTCTTACGCTCGGCTCTTCTGACGCTAAAATTTGCCATAACTTACACGTAATTAAGGATGAAACGCTTA
>JAEIGA010019205.1_pt1 | contig 10426 bp, 10 predicted proteins | sample 9270691 | NCBI WGS metagenome assembly JAEIGA01 (sample SAMN17057246, study PRJNA624740) | gut metagenome | biome: biome; isolation source: fecal sample | host: Bos grunniens | place: China: Xizang | collected 2019
CTCGCGTATTCAAGGGTCTTGAAGAAGACTTCACTGCATTCATCAATGATGCATCCAAGGAACCCCTCAAGAGCGAATGCCTCCTCCCCAACACCATCGGTAAGATGATGAAGGCAGGCGAATGTGACGTTAAGGTTCTTACAACAACTGCTAAATGGTTCGGCGTTACATATTCCGAAGATAAGCCCGATGTAATTGCAAAGCTTCAGGCCCTTATCGCTTCCGGCGAATATCCGAACGGTCTCTGGAAATAATCACCTATACATAGGGAAAGGAAACTTGTTATGGCAATTCTTGTAACAGGTGGAGCCGGATACATCGGTTCCCATACAGTCGTTGAACTTCTTAACTGCGGCTACGACGTAGTTGTTTGCGACAACCTCTCCAACTCCAGCGAAAAGTCCCTTGAAAGAGTTGAAGAAATCACCGGCAAGAAGGTAAAGTTCTATCTTGCAGACATTCTTGACAGAGATGCTATGGTTAACATCTTCAAGAATGAGAAGATCGATCTCGTTATCCACTTTGCAGGTCTTAAGGCTGTTGGTGAATCCGTTGCTAAGCCTTGGGAATACTACAACAACAATATCACAGGTACACTCGTTCTCGTTGACGTTATGAAGGAATTCGGATGCAAGAACATCATCTTCTCCTCCTCCGCAACGATCTACGGTAACCCGGCATTCATTCCGATTACCGAAGAGTGCCCGAAGGGTGTTTGCACTAATCCCTACGGTTGGACAAAGTCCATGCTCGAGCAGATTCTCGGTGACATCCAGAAGGCTGATTCCGAATGGAACGTTGTAATCCTCAGATACTTCAACCCGATCGGTGCTCATAAGAGCGGCAGAATCGGTGAAAACCCGAACGGTATCCCGAACAACCTTATGCCTTACATCACTCAGGTTGCTGTAGGCAAGCGTGCTGAGCTCGGCGTATTCGGTAACGACTACGACACTCACGACGGTACAGGCGTTCGCGACTACATCCACGTTGTTGACCTTGCTCGCGGTCACGTATGCGCTATCAAGATGATCAAGGAAAATGCAGGTCTTAAGATCTACAATCTTGGCACAGGTAACGGCTACAGCGTTCTCGATATCGTTAACAACTTCGAGGCTGCAACAGGCGTAAAAGTTCCTTACTCTATTAAGGAAAGACGTCCCGGTGACATTGCTACGTGCTATTCCAGCGCAGAGCTCGCTAAGAATGAACTTGGCTGGGTTGCTGAATACGGCATTCGCGAAATGTGCGAAGACGCTTGGAGATGGCAGAAGAACAATCCCAACGGTTACGACGACTAATATTCAAATAATCAATAACCCTTTCACAATTTCGTGAAGGGGTTATTTTTTGTTCAATCATATCGTAGCTCCATCCCTCATATAGATTAACAACGGAAAACGGAGGGAATACGAGTGAATTATGATATTGAGTCACGTGCAGTTTTACTCGCGAGACATATAATTGAAACAGGGAACACAGTTCGTGATACAGCTAAGGTTTTTGGAATTTCTAAATCTACAGTACACAAGGACGTCGCAGAGCGGCTTAAGCGCTCAAATCCGGAGTTATATTCAACTGTTAAGGAGATTCTAGACAGAAACAAGGCTGAAAGGCACCTGCGGGGCGGGGAAGCAACACGGCAGAAGTTCATCAAAACTAAAAAATATAAGTAAATATTCTTTAAATTGTTGCAATTTTGATGTAATTATGATATTATATCCTAAAGGATATCATTCAATTTTGGAGGATTAATATCATGTTTTCTAAATCTAAATGGATATGGCTCGAGGGCTTTGAAGGAGAAAACACATACGTAACTTTCCTTGACAAGGCAACAGTTGCAAAAAAAGACTGTGATTCTTATAAGTTCTACATTTCCGTTGACACTAACTATGTTCTTTACATCAACGGCGATATGGTAGAGACAGGTCAGTATGCTGACTATCCTTTTGACAAGGTTTATGATGAAATCGACGTTACAAAGTACATAAATGACGGCGAAAATGAAATTAGAATCGAAGCGTGGCACCAGGGCTACAATTCATTCGCAGTTCGTAATGAGTCTGCAGGACTTATTTACGCACTCGCTTGCGGGGAGAATATTCTCGCGTATAGCTCTGAGAACACTCTCGCTCGTCCCGACAATCACTTCGATATGGGCGGCGATGTTGAAGTTGTTTCTTGGCAGCTTGGACGCTCCTTCAGATATGACGCAAGGGTAGGGGATGCTGAATATACTACATCAAAGCTCGTAGACAAGCAGATGCCCACACGTGTTCGTCCTATCAAGAAGCTTGTAATCAGTGAGCCCATCACAACTATTCTCAAGACCAACGGCTCTTTCTCTGACAACGGCGGAGAAGGTATGGGTAAGCTTATGGAGGGTGTGTCCATTATCTCCAAGACAACCCATATCAAGCGCGAGCTTCCTTCTGAAGAAGGTTTTGAGCTTACCGCTGCTGACGGTGAAGATGGTATCTTCGCTCTCGTAGACACAGGCGCAGAGAACACCGGTGTTCTCGTCCTCGATATCGATCTTCCCGAAGATGCGAAGGTACTCGTAGCTTGGGGTGAACATCTTGAAGACCTCAGACTCCGTACTTCCATCTACGGCTCCAACTACTGTGCATCTTACTACGGCACAAAGGGAAGAAATAAGTTTGTAAACTACTTCAGACGTCTTGGATGCAGATATCTCCAGCTTCATATTTATTCCAAGACAGCTAAAATCCATTACGCAGGTCTTAAGACAACAGAATATCCGCTTTCTCACGAAATGAAGTTCTCCTGCGCAGATCAGCTTCACACAAAGATCTACGACGTGAGCAAGCGCACACTCCTTATGTGTATGCACGAGCATTACGAAGACTGCCCGTGGCGTGAACAGTCGCTCTACGGTGTTGACTCCCGTAACCAGATGCTCTTCGGCTACTATGCATTCAAGGAATACGAATTTGCAAAGGCATCTCTTAGACTCTTTGCGCAGTCTCTCAGAAAAGACGGACTCCTTGAAATGTGCCCGCCGACATGCTACCACGCACCTATCCCTACTTTCGTTGCAGTATTCCTTACACAGCTTTATGAGTACGTTGAATACTCCGGAGACGTTGAATTCGGTATCGAAATGCTTCCTGTAGCAAAAACTGTTGCAGAAACATTCCTCTCCAGAACAAATAACAAGTACGGACTCGTTGACGTTCTTCCGGGTGCTTGGAACTTTGTTGAATGGATGCCCGGACTTGACGGATGCCACGTAGATCCTGAAAACACAATCTACCACGGTCCGCTTTCCGCATTCGTTTCCTTCGGTTCTCGCTCGCTCTCCAAGCTTTGCGAAAAGATCGGTGATACAGAAGGCGCGAAGTACTACAGAGAAAAGCACCTCAGCCTCAACGAAAGTATGAACAAATACCTCTGGGACGAAGAGCGTGGCGCGTATACAACGTACATCAGAGAGAGCGGGGAAAAGTACCACTTTGCTGAAGTTACAAACTCTCTCATTTGCTATGCAGATGCTGTACCCGCGGATAGACTTGAAAAGGTTCAGAAACTTCTTGCTACGAAGAATAGCGGACTTTACGAGGTAACAATCAGCTACAGCATCTTCAAGTATGAAACCCTCATGAGAGATCCTAAAAAGTACGCGAGATTCGTGTTTAATGATATCGCCGAAAAATGGGGCCATATGCTTTATAACAACGCGACAACATTCTGGGAAACTCTCCGCGGTGCATCCGATATGGGTAACGCAGGAAGCCTTTGCCATGGTTGGTCCGCAGTTCCGATTTATTTCTACCACGAATACGCTCTCAAGATGAACGGAGAAGATACCGGTCTTTACGAGTGCAAAATCGAAGAATAAACAGATTTAAATAGAAATCAGTATAGCGGGGTATGTGCCTCGCTATACTGCCTATTATACAAAATGCAAATTTTGTATAATAGAGGGAAGCTAAAACGTGAGAAAGGAGAGGAAATATGCTCATAGCGTTTGATATCGGAAATTCGTCGGTTTCTGTTGGTATTTTCGAAATATCGACTGATACAGAGCCAAAGCTTATATCGTCGTTTAAAATTTCGAACAAGCCGTATTCATCTGACGAATACACGATGTACATTTCATCAATTCTCTCACGTCTCGGATTTAACTTCAGTAATTATAAATCTATCGATAACACGCGTACAATCACACGTTCTGTAATTTCTTCGGTTGTACCGAGTCTTACACAGATTATTTCAGAAACTGCAGAAGCAATTTGTGGGCACAAGCCATTTATTATCACCTCCGGTATTCGCACAGGTTTTGGCATCAAAATCAAAAATCCTGAGCAACTTGGTTCAGATATCGTTTGTAATGTTGCTGCGGCGCTTCACAACAGACAAGCTCCCCTTGCAATTCTTGATATGGGTACCGCTACAACGATAACAGTTGTCGATTATACAAAATTTATTATCGGATCTGTAATTATGCCTGGGCTTGCAGTTTCTATGAACGCTCTCGCAGATTCAGCTGCATTATTACGGGATGTACCGCTTGAACGAGGAGAGGCTTTAATAGGTAAAAATACTGAAGAAGCTGTAAATTCAGGTGTTATAAACGGTACTATCTACATGATAGACGGATTTATAAGAAACATTCGTGAAACTCACACCGATAAAAGCTCACAGGAAAAGCTTTCCTTGGTAGCTACCGGTGGTCTTTCAAATATTATAATACCGCACACCAGAAATAAGTTTGAATACATTGAGCATCTTACCCTTTTTGGTGCTGCATTGCTGTTCCTAAGGAACACAAAATATTAATTTTGTATAATAGAGCTACGGCTATATTATAGATATTTTGTCTCGCTTTACCGTTTTTCATCATATTTACGGAAGGCAGTGACATAAAACAGGAGGAAAATATGAAAAATACAATGAATGGGCACGAAAAAAATCTTAGAATGGTTCAACTCGCGCTCTTAACAACTGTACTTGTTGTTTTGCAACTTTTCGCAACCTTTTTAATCAGAGTTGGAGTTGTTGCCCCCACACTTGCACTAATTCCGCTGGTTATCGGATCCGCTGCATTAGGTGTGAAAGCCGGTGCAATCCTCGGAGCTGTATTCGGTCTGGTAGCATTCATCTGCGGTTTAACCGGATTTGATGCATTTACAAACGCTATGATTATGTACAAGCCTCTTGAAACAATAATCATTTGCTTCCTCAAGGGTATTCTTGCCGGAATTTTGGCAGCGCTTGTATACAAATGTGTCTTCAAGCTTTTTAAGAGTAACAAAAATGTCTTTATCCCTTCCCTTTTGGCTTCAATAATTGCACCTGTTGCAAACACAGCAATTTACGTACTCGGTATGGCATTATTCTTCAGAGATATGGTTACAGACGCAAGCGGAAATGCAATTTATTCAAGCAACGAAGCGCTTATTACTGTAATGATCGGTGTATTCCTCTTAATAATCGGTAACTTTATTCTTGAGGTAATTGTTACAGGCGTTGCAACTCCTATAATTACGTCTTTCCTCGCAAAAAGCAAAACTTTCAAGAAGCTGTTGATTAAATAATCTTCAAATACTATTGTCTATAAAATCAATCAATATAAAATCGGAGGACACCAACTATGAAAATGAGAGTAATGTACTCATCAAAAAACCGCAAGGTAATCACTTTTGCGGAAGCAATTAGCCAGGCTAACGGATGTCTCGCTAATGATATTCCCCCGGCATATCCTGCCGACAAGGAACGTCTTGTAATCCTCGTTCTCTCCCTTAAGGATAAACCGTCCGACATTGTACGCAGATTCTGCATGGAACTTAATCCGTCGCGCACCCAGAACGTAGCTCTTGCTATTGATGGTCCCAAGGATGGCAAGGCTGAAGCTATCATCCGCGAAACTCTCCGCAATGCAGGTACAAATGTTATCGAAGATACATATTATCTTCCCAAATGCGGTATATTCAGTTCTAAAATCACTCTTCAGGAACGTCAGGCCATTGTAGACTGGTCCAGAAAAATTCAGGAAATCGTATCTAACGCATAAACAAATGAATCGCGGAAGGCACTTAAAGATGCTTATCCGCGATTTATTAATTTTTTTATATTTTTTTAAAAAAGGTATTGCATTTTACAAAACGTTGTGATATAATAGTCACGTTCGAGAGAACATGGTCTGTTGGTCAAGCGGCTAAGACGACGCCCTCTCACGGCGTAAACGGGGGTTCGATTCCCCCACGGATCATATAAGACTTGCTAAATGCAAGTCTTTTTTCTTTTCTAATTGAAAAAATGACAAGATATAAGGTTACAAAAATAATAATTGAAGGTGCGCTGTTTATTGAATTCAGTAAGATTTGTTTTATAAATGTAAGAAATAAGATAACTATAACAGGCTTCAAATAATATTTAACAACTTCTTTAACACTAACACCTGTTACTTTTGCGAGTCGGATGATACTTGCAAAGAGATTCCCTATCTCACAAATCCAAATCGTAATGATATAACCCATAATCCCGAACCTTGGGGTAAGCAACATAACAAGAATCAGCCCGCTTGCTGAATCAGCTATATTCACTTTCATTATATAAAGCTGTTCACCGATTCCTTTGAGAAGTGAGTCAACCGCTGTATCAAGGTACATAAATGGAACAAGTAAGCCGAGCAAAACTGTATATACTGTTGCTTCGTCACTGTTATAAACAAGCATACCAAGCTCACTAGCGTAATTTACAAAGACCCCGCATGCACAAACAGAAAATATTGCGGAATAATAGTATACTCGCGACGTAAGAGACTGAATTCCTGATTTATCGCCGAGTTTATTTCGTTCTGCTATCTCGGGAATAAGAAGAGATGTAAACGATCCTATAACTGCATATGGGAACATAACAAGCGGAAGTGAAATTCCCTGCAGCAGTCCGTATGTAGACAAAGCTTGAGCATTAGTTAAACCACTTTTTCGAAGGCCCTTTGGTATTGCAAGATGCTCAAGAGTTGTAAGTCCTTGACGTGCATATGTACCAAGTGCGGATGGTAGTGATATTGAGGTTGCATCGGAAAGCTTTGTTGCTAATATCATTCTCTTTCTTCCCTGTTTCGCTCCAACAGGAATCTTTGAATCAAACAAATACATAATTATGTTCAATAAAAGTGAAAAAGCTTCAGATACTGCAGCACCTCCCACCACTGATACACACGCCGACTCAACGTTCCCAGGGGAGATTAAAACAAGAGCTGTTGAAGTTACCACTATCTTCATAAACTGCTCAGAGAACGCAATCACAGCGTTTTTAGATACCTTTCTGAGTCCTGTGAAGTATCCTGAGATAGCAGACGATACAGAAATCGCAGGCAGTGTGAGTGAAAGAACCTTTAGAGATATTACGGTACGGGCATCATTTAGTAAATGATTAGCAATGAAATCTGCTGATACAAAAACTATCACTCCTGTAGAAACACTGAAAATAAGACTGTACTTTACACAGGATACAACAACACCCCTCATTCCAGCTCTCCACGAGGCTGTATCTGCTCCATCAAGTAATGCGCTTTTTTCAGATGTTAATCTTACTGAAGCTAGGTTAACGCACGAGAGCGCAAGCGTCAAAGCGAAACTGTAAATACTCATAACAAGCGTAAACAGCCCCATACTCTCGGGGCCAATTTTATTATTTACGTAAGCATTAAAGCTAACTGCAATCCCTCGCATTACAATACTAACTGAAGATAGTATCAAAGCATTCTTTATAAAGAGTTTTTTTCTGTTCAAAATATCTCCTTCCGGCACGTAGTTTGCAATAATTCGTTTTTATTTTACTTATACATCATGTTTCTCTTGATTTTTTAATGTAAAATATAGTATAATAGAATGAAATAAAATTTTTTTGCGAGGAATATATGGATAGAGTCAGCAAACACAATTATTACCTTGACATTGCAGAGACAGTTTCTGAACGCAGTACTTGCCTGCGTAAAAGATACGGTGCTATTATAGTAAAAAATGACGTAATCATCTCAACTGGCTATAACGGCTCTCCGAGAGGGCGCAAAAATTGCTCTGATATTGGTAAATGCTACCGTGAAAAGCTTGGAATTCCGCGTGGTGAGCGTTATGAGCTCTGTCGTTCTGTTCACAGTGAGGCAAATGCTATTATTTCTGCCTCACGCGAAAATATGCTCGGCTCTTCCCTTTATATGTGTTGCACTGATCCTGTAACCGGTGAAGTTGTATCCGGAACAAACTCCTGCATGATGTGCAAAAAGCTCATCATCAATGCGGGTATCGCTAAAATTTACATACGCGATTCTGCTGAAGATTTCAGAGAAATTGACGTTACGGAATGGATCACTGATGACGACAGCTTATCAGGGGTTATGGGATATTAAGCAGGAGAAACCAATGTTAAAGTTCTTAAAAAGCTCTCTTCTCATCATTTTAGCAATATTATTTTTCGTATCGTGTTCGTCTTCTCTTGTAAGTCTCAAGTATGAAAACAAACATATGATAAACAAACGTCTTGGCCTGTCATATGTAGCAGCACCGCTTAATTATCAGCCCGTTTCTGTTGGAGAAGCCTATGCATACTATGAAAAGGCTGATCTTACTCTTTATGAAATTAAAGGGCTCGATCCTAAGAAATGGCTCACCGAGGAATATACCGGTGCTTCAACCACAATATTCTACTCAGAAGATATCACTTTACCCACACTTAGTGAGCTCGGTGCAAACAAGATATTCGTATGCCTCGAGGGTGAGGTTATATACTCACTTGCTACCATCGACAATGTTGGAATCATCGACACTTTGATCAAATTGTTCGAAAGCGGTGAAGCTGCAGAATGGCCTCTGATTGATTCTATTCAGAGATACGAGTTAAAATTCTACTCTGAGGACGATTATCCGCACATTTATTATAACCTCAGCTACGGCGAATTCCCTGAAGGTAAATTTATATACGACAGATCAACCAAGAGATGTGTTGAAATTGGAAATCTTCTTGACGACTACATTGGATAACAAAAATGTACAAAATATATAATTTGGACCTCACCCACACAGATGAGATATTTCAAATTGAATCCGAGTCTTTTTCAGATCCTTGGACAAAAGAAAGTATTATAACATCTCTCGAGAATCCGCTTATGAGGGTACTCGGGTGCTACGACGAATCAGACATCTTGTGCGGCTTTATTTGCGTGTCTGTGCTTCCTCCAGAAGCCGAGATACTTGATATTGCAGTATCACCTTCTCGCAGAAAAGAAGGCGTAGGAAAAGCTCTGCTCAATTCTACCCTTTTCTCACTTAAGGTAGGGTTATCAGTTGAGACGGTATTTCTTGAGGTCAGAGAGTCAAACATCCCCGCAAGATCACTTTATCAAAGATTTGGATTCGAGGAAATAGGAAAGCGAACTCGCTATTATTCAAATCCTACTGAAGACGCAATCCTAATGAAAAAAGACCTTGACACTTATTCGATATAAATTTGGAGTAAATTAATGTTTATTTTTGCTATAGAAAGCTCTTGCGATGAAACCTCAGCTTCAATAATTAAAGCTGAAGATAACAAAATTGAGGTTTTATCAAATATTATTTCATCTCAGGTTCCGATCCACGCTCTCTATGGCGGAGTCGTACCTGAAATCGCGAGCCGTGCTCATTGTGAAGCTATCACAAACGTATCTCGCAGCGCGATAAATGAAGCCGGAATTTCACTCAATGATATTGATGCGGTAGCGGTCACGTTTGCACCGGGTCTTATAGGTTCACTTCTTGTTGGACTCAGCTTTGCAAAATCTCTAGCATCATCTCTCGGAGTACCACTGATTCCCGTTAACCACATTGAGGCGCACGTCTCAGCGGCTTATATCGAAAATAGTGAGCTTAAGCCTCCGTATCTTGCACTCGTCGTTTCCGGTGGCCACACGTCGATTTATAAGGTCTCCGACTACGTTACATTTGAAGAAATAGGATCCTCAAGGGATGACGCTTGCGGAGAGGCTTTTGACAAAGTTGGACGAGTTATGGGCCTTCCTTATCCCGGTGGTGCCGCTATGGATAAGCTTGCCAAAATTGGATTTGATACTATCGATTTCACAAAAAAAGGCGCTCTTTCGTTCCCTAGCCCTGCTATTTCCGACGATTCACTTGATTTCTCATTCAGCGGACTCAAAACGGCTGTTATCAATCACATTCACAACGAGAAACAAAAGCGCAAAACAGACACCCTTCCCGATGATGTTCGAACTGAAATTGCAGCAGCATTCACACTGTCTGTTTGTGACGGAATTTGTAAAAAATTAACATCGGCTATCAAATCCACCGGTGTAAAATCTGTAGTTATGGCCGGAGGTGTTGCGGCTAACTCCCACCTCAGACGAGCAGTATCCGATGCGGCTACAAAATGTGGTGCTAACTTTATTGTTCCATCA
>JAEIGA010019206.1_pt1 | contig 10426 bp, 7 predicted proteins | sample 9270691 | NCBI WGS metagenome assembly JAEIGA01 (sample SAMN17057246, study PRJNA624740) | gut metagenome | biome: biome; isolation source: fecal sample | host: Bos grunniens | place: China: Xizang | collected 2019
AGCTGTAAGAGTAGTCTTACCGTGGTCAACGTGACCGATTGTACCGATGTTCACATGGGGTTTGGTACGCTCGAATTTTTCTTTTGCCATAGCTTAAAAAATTTCTTCTATTTGTTAATAATTAATTGTTTCACTCTTAATTTATCTCGGCACACCTTAGAGCTGTTAACGAGATTTGAACTCGTGACCTCTTCCTTACCAAGGAAGTGCTCTGCCACTGAGCTATAACAGCCTGTCAGTGTTTCACTCTTTCCTTTCATATTAGGAGGTGGGCACAGATGGATTCGAACCACCGAAGGCGAAAGCCAGCAGATTTACAGTCTGCCCCATTTGGCCACTCTGGAATATGCCCGCTTTTCTATTCCTCCAAGGAAGAACCCCTTTGTTTGTTTCTTGAGCCTCTTGTCGGACTGATATTTGCTTTGCACATCTTTCCGAACGACTCTCAATTCTTGAGCCTCTTGTCGGATTCGAACCAACGACCCCGAGATTACAAATCACGTGCTCTGGCCAACTGAGCTAAAGAGGCTTAAAAATCCGCTCGCACGAGTCTACCCCATGCGAAGCGGGTGCAAAATTAGGCATTATTTTTCAAATGCAAAAACTTTTTCAGACTTTTTTATTACTTAGCCTGTTTTTCCTTATATTTTCCTAGCGGTCTCTCCAACGCAGCCAGGCATTCCATTACAGCTTCTTCAAATGTGTCGCAAACTTTTTCAGCGAACAACTCTCCACCAGGTAAGAGAATTTTTATTCCTGCTTCCTTGTTAAGAGCAGTCTCAGGTTTAACGACCTTCAATGACACCTCTACTTTCTTTATGTCGTCACAAAATTTATCCAGTTTACTAACCTTCTTCTGGATGAAGTCCTGCAACTTTTCAGTCGCGTCGAACTTGATTGCCTTGATCGTTATATCCATAGTCTTTAGTTTTTAGGAACGCGGATGTGCGTTCTTGTAAGCATCTTTCAGTTCTTCAAATGACAAGTGGGTATATACCTCCGTTGTCTTCAGGCTCTCATGCCCAAGAAGCTTCTGGATCGACGGCAAATCTGCATCAGCGTTAAGCAGCGCTGTAGCAAACGAATGTCGTAAAACGTGCGGGGTTCTTTTCTTATTGGTGGTCACCTTCGCTAAATTGTCTTTAACAATGCGCGTAACCTCACCAACTGTCAATGGTAATCCATCATCACCTACAAATAATGACTCTGAACATACTGCAAAAGAAGCGCGTCTTTCGCTCACATACTCCTTTACAGCATCCATCAGCTCCGTCCCCATCGGGATAATGCGCTGTTTATTGCGCTTTCCCGTCACTTTTATCTGCTTCAGCGAAAAGTCCACATCCGCATCTTTCAGCGACAGCAATTCAGCGCGACGCATGCCCGTCAAGTAGAACATCAATATCACCAATCTGTCGCGCAGCCCCTTAAAGCTCTTGTCTGAGTCCATAATTTCAAAAAGAGACTCCATCTCCTTTTCTCTTACAAACACTGGCAACTTGCTTTTGTTTTTAGGTCCCGCAATCTTTAGCATCGGATTCGCTTCAACCTTACCCACCATAAGCAAGTATCGGTAGAAGGATCTCAAAGCGCTCAACTTGCGGTTTACCGAGGCGGCAGACATCTTTTTGTCATCGAGAAGTTGCACTTCCCATTCTCTGACAACCGACGCATCTACTTTCTCCCACGTAATGCCTTCATTCAAACTTTCAAAGAACGTCTCAAACTGGACTAAATCAATAGCGTAATTCTCCACCGTTGCGACCGAGTAGTTACGCTCCGATTTCAAGTATTCCAAGAAAGAATCTATCAACATTTCAGTCTCCACTTGTTTCGTGCGACTAAATTAATGATTTTTCTCGAAATGCAATCAAATTTTGTGTGAATTTTTTCTTAAAAAATCTTACCCAAAAAGCAAAGATTACTCTTCTGCTGTTCTGAGCTTGTTCACATAAACGGCGCGCTGCATCTTAATACGCTTAAGAACAGATGGCTTGTCAAACTGCTTGCGAGTTCTAACTTCCTTAATCACGCCAGTCTTTTCAGACTTTCTCTTGAACTTCTTGAGAGCTCTCTCAATGTTCTCGTTTTCCTTAACAGGTACGATAATCATTTCGTTTCCTTTTTAATTTATTGTTTGATTAATAATAGTATACGTCGGGATTTTCCCAACGGAGCGCAAAATTACGGCAAATTTACCAACTGACAAAATTTTACCGCAAAAAACACAAAATCTCTGCACGATTTAAATTATTCTCTAAGAGTTGCAGCCTGTTTTACATGTTGCAATCGCAATTATCAGCAACAGCTAAAAACAAAGTCATGCATCACTGCTATTAAATCAAAACCGGTCGCCCCATAATAGGACGACCGGTAAGTCTAAATTAGAAATCCCAGCAAAATCCCAAACATGCATCCCAAGAGCTAAAATCCTTATTATGCGGCAGGTGTGTATAACCTCCACCTACCACAATTCTGCCATCATCTGACACTGGGATCATTAAAGAAGCACCAAGTCTTAAAGCTAAGCTCCATTCACCATCATTTTTATACATCTTAGTACTTCCATGTTTTTCATATTCATATGTTGGCTCACTAACTTCACCTGTCAACTTATTCGTTGTCCACGTTTTCTTTATTCTATAAGGAATTTTCATCCAATACTTATCCCTATGGTACGCAGCACCTAAGCCTAAATCCACCATAAATCCATTAATTGGAGAAAATCCCGCTTGTGCCAGCATCAGGGTGTTAATCTCGTAATGCTTAGCCTCATTATAAGGATCCACATAATCAGAATAATCATAACCACGCAAATCAATATACTCTTTATGAGACTCCAAAGGATTCTCTTCAGGCTTACCGCCAATAGTTATATTGTTGTTAATTTCTATATCCAGTCCCGTTACAGAATAAGAAGAGCTATTCCACCAAGTCGTTATTTGAGAGAAGAAACCTGCAGAAAAGCCCAACATCGCCCCTATAGAAAATTTACCATCATAACCTGACAATCCTTGCATATACCTAAATCCTATTTGATACTTAGGACTATAATGATAAGTCAAAACACCTCGGTCGCCCCATACATTAGGAACCTCAATAAACCAAGGATAGTCCTTGGTTAAAGGAATATATTCATTATTACGTCCCTCTTTTAGCTTCAAAGTGACCATCTCCCTGTGGTATCCTTTTTTTGAAACTTCCAAGCTATGCGTTCCCGAATAGGTTGGAAAAAGTTCATTTACCGCAAACACATGTTTTCCATCGACCTTAACCATAGCATCAGAAACATTAGAACTAACAATCAATGTCGCAGGTTCCAGCTTGGAAAGACTATACTCATATAAGGTTTGAGAAAACGGGCTGCAAACAACCGAGATTGAGTTTTTATAAGTCTCATAGCCTTCAGCTCTTATCTCAATATCAACTTTCTTGTCGAAAGGCAAAGACAAACTTATATCATTTCCATATTTTTTCCCATCCACAAATATTTCAGCATTAGAAGGGGTAGATTTAATTCTAACGGTCTCATACCCTTCTTTAATTTCATTTGCGACCCTAACATTCATAGGATTAAGTTTGAAATCCTTAAAATTCCTAAAATCGTCAGACAAGCGTCTCTCTGGTCTTTGATCTTCCCTTTGTTCCACCACCTCATTGGTTATATTTTCCCACACTTCATCAAAGTGACCTGAATCTCCTATATGATTCAAAAGCGCCTGAGTAAAAACACTATATTTGCCAGCTCCTTCAAACGCCTTACTTGTCTTGTTTGTCCCAAAGAACCACGCAGTACCACGAGCCATATTTTTCTTGTTAATGACCTGGCTGGGCTCAAAATCTACCCATCCCTTTGAGCCATCCAAAGGAATGCGACATGCATCAATAAAAAACAGCTTAAGCCTTGCTCCTGTTCCCAATACAGCTTTCTCTACATCTTCAAAATCATAACAATCCCCAGATAAAGTTGAAGAGTTAACGTATTCACCACTAGGCACAAGAAAATATCTTTGTTTTTCATTTTCTCCAGAGTAACCGCCATGTCCAGAATAATAAAAAATTGCCACATCAGCACCCGAAGCCTCTTCATTGAATTGCTTCAAAATTTCAGACATTTTATTACGTTCCAAATTGGTACCACTAATTGTTGTATACCCTAACTTCTGCAACGACCAATTAACTGCTTCCACATCTTTCTCAGGTGTTCTTAAAGGGGCAAAATATCCTCCCGAGTATTTACCATTGCCGATAACCAAGGCAACTTTCTTTTCCTGTGCAAAAACAGCAAAAGAAACAAACAACAACATCAATAAAAAGACTTTTTTCATATTTAATCTATTTAACAGTTATCACCATTAATTCTGGCACCAATTCCTCGACATAATTGTTGATAAAGTAAACTTTCAGTTTAACGGGTTCACCATCAAATCCTACAGAATCCAACATATCTCTTGTTATAAGTATAAGCGGAGATTTGTCGTGATTCTTCGAATAAAAACACCCACCTGTTGACACTGATTCGAATTTATATCCTTGACCGCTCATAAGTCTCCCTGGCAATTCTATAACTAATTCATCCTCATACATAAAGTGTTCCCCGGCAAAATTCACATCCCCACCCTTACCTGAGGACTTATTACGCTTCATCCACCACAGAAGTTTTCGATTTTTATAATCCGGGGAATTTTTATAAATATTACAAACCTTATACAACACGCCTTTATAGAACTCACAAGGCCATTTTTCCCCTCCCTCCTTAAACGAAGTATCAGCCAAAGGTTTCAAAATCATGTGCGCATTTGATTTTCGCCACACAACTGCGCCGTTCCCATCAAGCGTATCATATCGCTCTACGACCTTACCTGCAACCATCACACCATTTGGAGTAACCTCCATAACCTTAACTTTGTCCTTAAGTCCTTGGGCGCTAACATTCATGTGAACAAATAAAAACAAGAATACCCAATAAATAGACTTACTCATAACGTTGTCTTTTAAATTGTATATGTAATTTTAAAATACCAAACACTAATATCGCCAATACAAAATTCGTCGTCACACCATAAACTTTCACACAAATAATATCCGCCACAAACAATAATGCTGACATACCCAGCATTTGAAGCAAAAATGAAAAAAGTGGAAATTTAAGTTGGTATTTCTCTGGGACAAAATCTAACAGCGATTTTCTTTTAAATAAAAACAAGCTTATAGCGAAATACATCAAGAACAATAAAACAGACCTTATTGGGGATACGATATGCTTTCCATCCTGCAACGCACATATAGCCTTGTATAATATAACAGTTCCAGGCTGCAATCCCGCATAGGTATCATGCAAATCTTCAGCTAAATTCCCGATAAAAACAATAGGCCTACTACCTTTCCTTCCTGGATCCATCATATCCTGTAATTGTTCCACCATTTCTGCTTCAGAACAAACTTCTAAATGGTCAACAAACATACGTCCCATATCCACATAAGAGTATTGTTCAATAACAAGCGAATCCCCCAACTCTGTTAGAATTTTTTTTAATTGAGGAAAGCCCTTTGAAGAAAATTCCAGGAACAGACTGTTCTGGCACAGTACTCCACCCTCGCTATACATCCCAAAATATGGTGAACTTTTACTATAATTTATTGTATCCAAATGTTGCTCCTTGCGAATTTCATTATAGACATGCAAAGGTATAGACGGAATGCCATCAAAAACATCAAAGTACTCGTAACGAATAAAATTAGTTGAAGTAACCGTTGATTTATAGTCAGCTAAAGCCGCTTTGGGCTCCAACCCGCCCAAAAGTTTCATATCATGATGCGTAGCGACCACACACCTGTCCATTGATCTAATTTGATCAAACAACTCCTTATCTACCTGAGAACCGGTGCTATCTTGACACGACAGCTCATCAGGAAAACGAAGATCAATTACCAAATATTTATAATCTGTCTGCTTCAATAGTTTCAAAAACGCCAACAACTTCCTTCGATCAGTCACCTCCGTTGTCCCTACCTTAACCCCATTTTCATATACATCTATCAGTTGTTTATCCATCGAGGTATTTACAAAAAATGCTCCAGGAAGGCTTTCCTCGTCATCAGACAAAAAACTTTTCACCCACTCCATAAAGGTATAACGACTCAGGGTTTCGCCTGAAAACAGTGGCCAATTATTAGTAAAATAGCCAAAGACCGACAAAAGAACAGCCAGAAGAAATGCAAGCAAAACTTTGCGATCCTTCAACATCCGTTTCAATTTAACCAATATTCCCATGACTCAAACTATATTATTCATTTGTAATGTTTAGAGAAACTATCTGTTAGTATTACAAATACAAGGACAATATATATAAATACGAACTATTTTTCGACAAAATAAAAGCTTTTTAGTTAAAAAAGCAAAATCATTGCAGAAAAAGTCAAAATAACATTTACGTTGGACTGTCTTTAATAACGGATAAAGATTGGAGCGAGAAGGTTTTGGGCGCATGCAAGTAAGCATACCACAAAGTACATATCTTTTAGCAGGGAAGCAAAACTTGCTCTGCTCGTATCGGACAAGGCACGCCTTATCCCTACTACTAAACTCATTTCTCCCCAACTCCTCAGCAAATATATCCTAGGGGTTCGAAGAAAACTATAAATAAAAGTAATATTTGTACAAATAATAGTTTTATTTATATAAATATTAGTTTTATTCTTATAAATATAAGTTTAATTTATACTTTTTAGCGAGGGTATGTGGTTTTCCTTGCGGGGAGATAGTTATTTTGAATGCGGAACACGCGGAGAAATACAATGGATTAATCACCGAATTTAAAATAACATAATGCCAGCGATGTCCACGCCGCGCCTAAGAAGAAATGTGTATGAGGATTAAATATGGTCACCTGCGGTTATTTGTTTTTTCGCAAATACGAGTTCAAACAACAAGGGCACCCGCAATGGGTGCCCTCAATACCGTTTTAGGAAACGGACTACTATTCCATTATATAAATCAGTCGGATATCTTATACACCAACCAATTTTCAAATAGCTACCTCGCTCCTGCGTCCTTGTAGATGGTCTGGAGAATGGCTTTTGCTGTGCGTTCCTGCTGTTCTAGGTCGGCAGGGACGGCTGTGGACGGTTCAGAGAAGATGACTTTCTTTGCGTTGTTGTCGTAGGTCATGACTCCGGTGGTGTCGATGAGCGTCATGCCGTTGCTGAATGTATGGTATGCCGACGGAGCGGCATAGGTCTTGCTGAATACGTCACGGCTGAAGATGAACTCGTCGTGCGAAATGCAGAGCTGACCGAGGAGAGTGGCTGCCATGTCGGACTGCGCCATAATAGTTGGCACTACGCGGTGCTCTTTGATTGCTCCACCTGTCCAAACCATAGGGATGTGTGCCACCTGATAGCTGCTGTTCGACTGTTGGTCGTTGATTCTTATGCCGTGGTCGGAGAGGATAACTATGAGAAGGTTATCCCAAAGGCTTGACTCTTTCAAACGGTCAACCATCTGTCCTAAGCAGTGGTCGGTATATGCCATGCTGTTACGCTTTGGCTCTTCCAATCGGTCGTATGGCACTTCCCACGGTTCGTGGCTGCTCAGCGTGAGCAATGTTGTCATCCAAGGCTCTGCGCTATCGCGGCGAAGGAGATTATTCGTAAGACTGTCTATCACGACGTGGTCTGGCACGCCCCACTTGCTGTAACTGCGGTCTTTTGCAGAGAAATATGTGTCGCCCTTTACGGTCTTGTAGCCTGTCTCGTAGAGATAGCTGTTCATATTGGTGAATCCGACATCGCCTCCATACCAGAAGTCGGAAGCGTAGCCTGCCGTCTGCAAACTACTGGCTACAGACGGAAGGGTGCTGCTCTTGTCGGTCATCTTCATGAGCGACGCTGTAGGCATTCCGAGCCATCCGCTGAGGGTACAGAGCACTCCACGGTCAGTGCGGTAGCTGTTGGCATAGCAATGGGTAAAGACAACGCCTTCAGCTGCCATGCTGTTGAGGTTTGGCGTAATATCCGGCTCGCCACCTACTGCCTCAACGAAGAACCCTGGGCATCCTTCCCATATAACGAGGAGGACATTAGGTCGAGCTGTAGTGAGCTGCGTATCGGTGTCGACACTTGCTGTATTGTAGTGCTTGCTGAAGAGCGACTGACGCTCATCTTCGCTGAAGAACTGGAATTCCTTTGAGAAATCCTTCGACTTGGTCAGCGTATACAGCATATTGAACGCAGGGTTTACCGCCGCATGGTTCAGGAACTGATTGTCTGAATAGTAAACGTCGCTGACGTTGGCAGTCGATTCGTCGACGCCTCCACGGATTCCGAGGAAGCAAAGTCCGAGAACAGGTATGATGATGAGCGACGACAGTTTGTATTTAGGTTTGCCTGCAAATTTCTTAGGCGTGATGCGGGCAAACAGCCAGATATAAACGCCTGCACACAGCAGAATCCATATAACTCGACGTATGACGAACCACGTCGACACGCTGGCAAGTGCGTCGCCCGGTCGGTCGGTGTACATGAACACTGAGGAATTGAGCTTGAAGCCCCAGAACTCATACAAGGTAAAGTCGGCAATAAAGATTATCGCCACGATGAGCATCAGCACTGAGTAGTACGGCAGGAGAATTTTGCGTAAAGGAAGTCGCACAAAGAAACTTGCGAGGACCACCAGTATAGGCAGTGCTATGCTGTAGGACGCCACAGTAATGTCAAGTTGCAGACCATTGAGAATAACCTCCAGATAGTCGCCGAAGCTGATGTCGGCAGCGGCTCCGTTGTTGTACAACATGAAGATTGGTTTCTGCGTTGCGAAGATTACGACAAAGAGCAGAAATGCTGTAAGCAGATATTTAAGTCGTTCTAACATAAGACGTTATAGTGCTTGCATGTCATTGAGTTTCTTGTAATATCCGTCGAGGGCAATGAGTTCCTCGTGAGTGCCACGCTCCACGATGCGTCCCTCGTGGAGAACGCAAATTTCGTCGGCATTCTTGATTGTTGACAAGCGGTGCGCGATGGCAATAGTAGTGCGCGACTTCATGAGTTTCTCAAGCGCATCCTGCACAAGGCGTTCCGACTCAGTGTCGAGAGCTGATGTTGCTTCGTCGAGAATAAGAATTGGAGGGTTCTTCAAGATGGCACGAGCTATGCTCACACGCTGGCGTTGACCTCCCGACAGACGTCCTCCGCGGTCGCCCACCTTAGTCTGGTAACCGTCTTCGAGTTCCATAATGAACTCGTGAGCGTTAGCGATGCGCGCAGCAGCCTCAACCTCCTCCTGAGTGGCATTCTCCACACCGAATGCAATGTTGTTGAACACGGTGTCATTGAAGAGGATAGCCTCCTGGTTTACGTTTCCTATGAGCGAACGAAGCGAATGGACTGAGAAGTCCTTGATGTTAGTTCCGTCAATGCAAATCTCACCTTTGCTCACGTCGTGGTAGCGCGGAATGAGGTCGACAAGCGTACTCTTTCCCGAACCTGACTGACCCACGAGAGCGATAGTCTTGCCCTTATCGATGGTGATATTCACATCGTGGAGAATCTCCTTGCTATCGTTATAGCTGAAGCAAACGTTCTTAAGCTCAATCTTATCTTTGAGTTCGTCCGATTCTACAGGTTTTTCAGGTTCGCGGATATTGTTTTCCGCATCCATAATCTTGTTGATACGCTCCATCGAAGCCATACCTTTCTGTATGCTGTAGCCAGCCCTTGAGAGGTCCTTAATTGGTTGCAGAATAGTGTACAGAATGACGAGGTAGTAAATGAATGCGCTTGCGTCGATTGACGAGTCGCCGCTGAAAATCAGGTAACCGCCAAACCACAACACGATGACAATCATGCACGTTCCGAGGAACTCGCTCACTGGGTGGGCTGCCGACTGGCGTATTGCCACACGCATAGCTGCGTTGCGATACTCGTTGTTGACTGCCACGAAGCGGTCTTCCATCTTCTTCTCAGCGATAAACGCCTTGATGATGCGGAGTCCGCCGAGAGTTTCCTCAATTTGGCTCACTCCGTCAGCCCATTTCGACTGGGCGAAGAGCGACTTGCTCTTGAGTTTCTTTCCGATAGAACCGATACCCCATGCAAGGAAAGGCACAACGAGGAGCGTGAACAGAGTGAGCTGCCAGCTTATGGCAACGAGTGTACCTACATAGACACAGATAAGAATAGGGTTCTTGATTGCCATGTCGAGAGAGTTGCCTATCGATGCGTCAATTTCGCCAACGTCCGATGTGATGCGTGTAAGGATGTCACCCTTGCGCTTCTCTGAGAAGAACGCCAAAGGCAAGTGCAGCACCTTCTTGTAGATGTCATTGCGGATGTCGCGCACGATACCAGTGCGGAGCGGCATCAGACATGCTGAACCGCCAAAGTAAGCGGCAGTCTTGAAAAACGTGAGTACGCAGAGCGCCAA
>JAEIGA010019207.1_pt1 | contig 10425 bp, 7 predicted proteins | sample 9270691 | NCBI WGS metagenome assembly JAEIGA01 (sample SAMN17057246, study PRJNA624740) | gut metagenome | biome: biome; isolation source: fecal sample | host: Bos grunniens | place: China: Xizang | collected 2019
CCGGATGTACCGATACGGAGAATATTCAAGGTACGATGTTCAGGCTTGACCTCACGGGTCTCGAAATCGATATTTGCCAACGCATCCAACTCATTCATGACGATATCGATGTTATCTGTACCAATACCTGTAGAAAGAACTGTCATACGCACCCCTTTGTATCTTCCTGTCACGGAAACAAATTCACGTGAGGCATGTCTGAATTCCTTATCCTCAAAATATTCAGCCACCATATCAACACGACCGGGATCTCCGACAAGAATCACATTGTCTGCAAGTTCTTCGGGACGGAGGTGAAGGTGAAACACAGATCCATCACCATTGATTATAAGTTCTGATTCAGCGATTCGCATATTCATTAACTTTATATCATTAAACAATTTTCCTTATGTGCGACATATTCTAACAGCGTACCAGAATACGCTGACATGTCTTTCAAAACCAAATATAGTTTTTTCCGGTGAAAATTCCTACTTTTGCCGAGCAAGACAAATTTATACAATCATGTGGCAAAGAATCCAAACCCTATATCTCGGAGTGGCTACAGCCCTCATCTTCTCTATGTTCTTCTGCATTTTCGCAACCATCATAGGCCCAGACGGAACTGAAGTAACAATCGCATATAGGGAGAAACTGCCATATCTCACTCTCCTTGTGATGCTCATAACATCTCACATAGCAGCGACTGCGAGCTTCAAGACATTCTTTCTTCAAGCACGAGTGAGCATGATAGCAGGACTGCTGGCCTTCGGTTTCCAGATATGGCTCGGTATTGATATCCTGCGTAATCTAAACGACATGACATTCTCCATCACAGCCCTTTTCCCATTGGCAGCAGGAGCACTCGACTTCATGGCCGCAAAAAGGTCTCTGGTCGATGAAATGACTGTACAGTCCGTACAGCGAATCAAAAAGTCACGCAAAAAAAGAAATCGTTAAACTTTTCTGAAAGCCAGACAGCCGTTATGTCCGCCGAATCCGAGAGAATCGGAAATAGCTATCGTAAGCGGAACTTCCATAGGCTTGTTAGGAGTATAATTCAGATCACACTCCGGTTCTATCTCATCCAGATTTATGGTCGGAGGCACGATATCGTTCTTCAGTGCAAGTACGGTAGCGACAGCTTCCGCAGCGCCTGCTGCTCCCAACAGGTGTCCTATCGATCCCTTGATCGAACTGATATGAGCCTTATAAGCATCATCACCAAGAGCCAGTTTGAATGCTGTTGTCTCAGCGACATCATTCAGGACTGTACCCGTACCATGAGCGTTAATATACAAGACATCATCTGAGGTATATCCCGCCTCATCCAATGCCTGCCTGATACACGAAGCCTGAGTCGTTCCGTCCGGACGTGGAGCTGTAACATGATAGGCGTCACAAGTATTTCCGTAGCCACATATCTCTGCAATGATTTCAGCGCCACGTGCAACTGCATGTTCATACTCTTCAAGAACGAGCATAGCAGCGCCTTCCGCCATTACAAACCCACTGCGGTTCTTATTGAACGGAAGTGATGCATATTTCGGATTTTCAGATCTGGACAAGGCCTTGGCATTTGCAAAACCTGCAATTCCAAGAGCAGTGATAGCTGCCTCAGCACCACCTGTTATGATGGCATCAGCATATCCGTGTTTAATCGCACGATAAGCCTCTCCGATGGCATGAGTGGAAGTCGCACAGGCAGTAACGACAGGAAGACATGGTCCACAGGCATTATTACGAATGGCAATACTTCCTGCGGCAATGTTTGAAATCATTGTAGGGATGAGAAGCGGAGATACCCACCTGATTCCTTCCTTGAGCATCTTTTCACTCTCGCCTACTTGGGTTGTAAGTCCTCCGATACCGGAACCTACATAAACGCCATAACGCGACGGATCGATATTACCGTTTTTCGAAGAGTCAAGACCAGATTCCTTTACAGCCTGCCATGCAGCAGCAACAGCAAGGATGGTAAATCTATCCTGCCGTCTGGCGAACTGGTTCTCTATTTCATAATCTGCTGGATTGAAATCCTTTACTTCACCTGCTATCTTGACAGGAAGGTCATCTATAGGAATGGACTGTATCACATCCAGGCCGCACACTCCGTCAAGAAGATTCTTCCAATATGTCTTCACATCATTTCCGACAGGTGTAACCACACCCGTTCCTGTAACTACAACTCTCCTATTCGTCATCATTATGAAATTTAGCAAATGGTTTTACAAATTTATGAATTATTGTTGATTATACAGCATATACGCGTAAAATAGAGAGAACAACAATAACACCTGAAAGGGAGATTTTTTGTTATTTGGGGCAAATTTTTCTACATTTGCGGCTACTAAAACCGAAATCAAGAATGTTTTTTAAAGAAAAACTCCCCAAATATCTGTTAGGAAAATATCAGCTCATTGGTACAGTAACTTTCTCTGTACTTTTCGCTGTAGTCTTCCTTAACATCTCTATTCCGTTCTCAGACACCGCATGGTTTGAACTCGGAAATTCAGTCATGTTCCTTCACACATTGATCTTTATCGTCATATCAATACTTATCCTCATATGCAGCCGCATGTTGATGTACAGAAGCAAGGTCTACTACGAGATGACCTATCTGGCATACATCATCTGGTGCATCACTGAAATACTGGTAATCTGCGGATTCTATACATGGTTCACTACAGACATAACAATGCCCCGCATAGGAGGCGAATGGCTCATATTCGCAAAATCCTTCCGCAGCGTATCAATAGCCCTAGGACTCCCATATCTCATATCGGGAATGTACTTTGCGATCATTGACAAGAACAACACCATCAGGCTCATGAATTATGATAACGTAGTTACAGATGAGCCTATGAAGCCTGACACTCAGACTCAGAGGATAACCCTTTATGACAACAGTGGTGCACTGAAGCTATCTTTGAATCCGGATAACCTCTATTATATAGAATCAGACGATAATTATATCAAGGTCTGGTATACTGACAGCAAGGAAGAGCTGAAGCAGTACATGTTGAGGTGTCGCCTTAAAACAGTAGAAGAGAGCTTCAAAGGAAGCCCTCTTGTACGTTGTCATAGAAAATATATTGTAAATCTCAGCAAGGTCAGCATGCTCCGAAAGGAAAGCGACGGATATATACTGGACCTTGACAAGGAGGATATCGCCCCTATCTCAGTAACCAAGACTTATGCAGATAAGGTCCTGAGTCACTTCACAGAGCAATCTCCTCTCCTTGAACCTATCGAAGATTAGTCTTCTGCCGGTGCTACCGGTATGGAATCCACTCTCGAAAATATCTGGATAAAGGTTTCGTCATCCTTTGCAACCCAAATCATAGTCGAAGTTGTAAGACTCTTGACTATATATCTGTGCGCCCAGTCACCACTGTCATGGTCATAGCTGCCACGGATGATAGCACCAAGTTCAGGATCTGTCTCAATATAGTATGAACCAGTCACTACATGAGGCACATCTGTAAAACTGTCGAGGTTCTGATACATTGTATAGGTCTTGTCGTTACGGACAATATCGAGATATACGTATGTTCCTTCAGCCAAAGCTGTTTCATTCCATGACACCAACTGCCATTTTCCGGAAATGTTGTTGGCATTCACCTCAAGCTGAAGCTCCTCATCAACCACAGGACCATCATTATTATCACACGAAACGACAGACACAGACATTGCAACAAAAGCCAATGTCATAAATTTAATGATTCTATTCATTATCTTGATCTTTTTTCATTTTTACATTAATAGAAGACTGACTTGGAGGTATTCCCAACCCCTTGAGGATTATCTTCATCTGCTCTTTTGCTTCCTTTGACGGATCATACGAGATGATAATTTCTCCATTCTGACCGTCCGGGACCACCTGAGGTTCTGTCCTGAATGAGAGACAGGCAGGAAGGAAATTCCTTTCACAATCCAACCTGAGATCTTTTCCTGTAAGATTGATGAATCTCAACTTCTCCACAGTCTTTTCCCCATATCGGAAAGACACGTCATCCCTTCTCATTCTTATTCCCCCTTTCTGAACCGGCCACTCACCTGAGAGATCTGCTCCTGTAGCCACCTGAACACTGAGTCTCAGTACCGCTGCAGGATCATCTCCCGAAGTATAAACAAAAATCCTTCTTTCAAATCTGCCAGGATGCCCCTTGGGGTTATACCTGACAACTATATCCGCAGATTCTCCCGGCAAAACTGACCGTCTCTGGCATTGCACCGTCATACATGAACAGGTAGAAACCAGCCTCTCTATCTGAAGCTGTTTCTCTCCCACATTCTCGAAACGATAAACAAAACTTACCGGAGCGTCATCCTCATTCATAGGCTCCGCCACTATATGTCTTGTCTCAAAATGGAGATATGCAGAATCCTGGGACATTCGTGGAGAGACAGCACTCTCCACAACTTCCTTCGGCAGAATCTTCATCTGAGCCAAAGAAAGGTCAGGTATTGCAGTCACAAGACATAATGCAGCTATGAATCCGCCAGTCTTCACTTCTTACAACCAGCCGTTACCGTTTGCTGATTCACGTACGGTAATAACAAACTTATCTGAACGTTCTCCTGTCACGACAGCCTCTGTCTGACCAGCCTTGAGACCCTTCACAATCATCTTACCGTCCACAATCTCAGCAGTCGCAATATCAGGATTGCTTACTGTAACGCTGAACTTGCTTCCGCCCATATACATTGACGGAAGAACTGTTGTCTGACCACCGACAGCTACAAACAAGTTAGGGAATGTCATTTCCACACCGGCTCCTTCAATTGCCTTGAGAAGTTTGTATGCATTGACCTGTCCGTGTCCCATCTTTCCTTTGAAATCATTCATATTGATCTGCATCATTGGAGATGAATCCACAAGATCAGCGACATATCTCTTATATTGTTTGATACCTGACATATAATCATCAATAGGAGTGACTGTCGTATAGAGCAGTTCTCTGAATTCCTCGGCAGTAAAATGCCTACGAAGTTTAGCCGCATATGAAAGTCCCAGAGCTGCTACACCTGAAACATGAGGACAAGCCATCGAAGTACCCTCCATATAAGCATATCCGCTTTCGCTGACAGTAAGAGGCACTGTAGAAAGGACACATCCTATTTCTCCTACCCAGTGGTCCTCGTCAGCGTAATCCCAATAATAATCCTGGTCACCACCTGGAGCACTGATTGTCGTACCAGGACCGTAGTTGCTGTATACCGCAGGTGTGAAGTCTGCAGCAGTTGCAGCTACAGCCACAAAATCAGGATATGCACCAGGATAGCTGGCTGCTGGAGCAGCTTCATTACCGCCGGCAAATATTGCAAGACCACCTTCTATCACACCGTCAGGAGAACCTGCATTGTGGATAAAGTAATCAAGGGCCTTTCTTTCAAGAATATTGTATGACTCCCATTCCTCATCAGTAGAATACTGAGGGGTCCATTCATATGGATTGGCCGCACCTGAAATATATCCCCAACTGCACTGAAGAATCACAGCACCATTATCTGCCGCATACTTAATGGCACGAACCTCCTCAAGTACTGTACCTGCATATGCACCTGAGAAGATCTGACACGACATGATCTTCACACCCGGCATATCCACTGTACCACCGGCAATCGAACTGATACCTTCACCATTGTTGTTGGTAGCAGCAATCACACCCGCGACATGGCTTCCGTGACCTGTATCATACAAACTGTTAGTCGAAATATGTCCGCTTCCTGCAACGAAGTTATAACCGTGATAATCACCAGCATATCCGTTACCGTCGTTATCTTCACGTGAAAGCCAGGTCTCACCTTCATTCACCCACATGCTTGCCTTAAGATCAGGATGGGATACATCCACGCCTTCATCAAGTACCGCAACAATGATGGAAGGATCACCTGTAGTCATCTTCCATGCTTCTTCAACCTGAACATCGGCATCCATTACAAACTTTGTAGGGCGAAGATCACCGGTATTCACAAGATGCCACTGTTCTGTCAACAAAGGGTCATTATGAACAGCCCCTGCGCGTGGTGCAAGCTGACGGAGTTTCTCTATTGTAAGAGGGGTGGGTTTCTCTTCTGTAGCTCTCTTGAGCGTACGGTTGTATTCCACACGGCTCACCTCACCAAGCTTCGAAAGATTTGCAGCAACATCCTCAACCGAGTACTTATCACTGAAACGTACCACATACCAGAGATGAAGTCCCTCTGCACGAGTCTTCTCCTCTGTTCGCACATCCACAGGGAACACCCTTTCAATATGGTATCCCTCTACAAGATCAAGGATCTCATCCACACTCAATACACCGGAACGTGTCATAGGTGCATCTGATCCGCCTTTAGTCACTCCTGCTTTATCAAGAATGTCACTGACGCGGGCATCAAAACGGACAAGAAGCTGTCCTTCTACAACGTCTTCCGCCATCTGAGGAAGAGCTGCGTCATCCCTCTGCACATCCCTGCCCCCTTCTACAGAGCATGATGCCAATCCTGCGAACAGGATTGCCGCCGTTAAATATATAATTCTCTTCATCATTACTTCTGTTTATTAGGGTTATACTCTTTATTTACATAAATATCATAATAATAGTCGAGACTTACCGGCTCATTGTCGAAGCCAGCGTTGACTCCTTCCTTACTCTTTCCTTCCTGTGAGAAGATCAGTGAGTAAGGAATCCACTGATCAAGATTAGGATGATAGAGCAACCAGTCCGGAAGCTTTCCTGTAAGACGGTTGAAGTTGATTGCAAAGAACTTCGTGTTAGGAAGAACCTTAGGCAGACCGACGAGCTGTTCCGGAAGCTGGGTCATTCCTGTTGCAAGCGAATCTTTGAGTTCTTCATAGGTCCATACAGGAAGCCCCTCATACTTCATATCCGGAAGTTCACCCTGCAGATAGTTTACAGAAAGCCTGATAGTATCGAGCTTCTCCCACTTGAGGAGTCGCTTGAACGTATTCATTCCCTTTGTGGTTCTCAAGTCATCCTTGATGAAACCGCCGATATTTTCCCTTGTATCGTTACTCAGGTCATAGATGGTATGACGCTGGTTCGCATTCATCTCAAGTGCTCGGAGATTCGGGAAATTCTCTGGAGTAAGAATATCAGGAATTTCTTCAAAACAGTTAGAACTGATATCAAGATATTCAAGATTCTTCAGATTCACGAAGTCTGGATGGAGACTTACAAGTCCATAAGCACTTATCGTAAGTCTCTTAAGCTGAGTAAGCTTGGTGATATATTCACCTGTATCCAGATTGCGGAGGAAGTGATTCGCATTTGAGAAGAACTGGATTTCTTCAGCTGCTGTCAAATACTGCACCTCATAAGGGATAGGCTCCTGTGTCTTGAACATGAAGAACTGGGCTGATCTTACTCGTCCCTTATTCGGGCCGTCCTTCCATACCTTGATACTTTCCCAATGCTCCATCTTCTCGGAAGTATTCCACTCATTGAACATTCCGAGGGCACGACTTATAGCTATGACAGCAAGAGAATCACCGGCAGCAGTGTTGACAGGGATTGGAAGAGCAGCCTTCTGAGTGACCTTAAGACCGTCATGACGGCCCATGGTAACATCCTTCAACGGGTTGAAAGTCACATCTGCAACTCTCTCTATATCGCGGGAATTTACTTTCCACTCAAACTTTACGGTCACTTCACGAGGCCTCATACCTCTGTCAAGGATGAGCTCGCCCTTCTCATAAGAAAGCCATGTAGCTGCCTCCTCCGGTATATTCACTTCAAAGTCAACATTCGCCTTGACTTTCACCTCAAAGTCTCTTAAACCGAATTCTGCAAAATCTTCAACCTCAACAGCTGGCTTATCTACTGCAACCTGATATGCAAAACCGTCCTGAAGGATATTGAAGTCATGCTTCTCATCAGATGAGGAAAGACTCTGAATACGCACTGCACCCTTACGCTGATCTGTCACAAGGGTAGAGTCAATGCTTACTGTGCACACTGCTGTTCCACGACCATTGGCAGGAGATACTGTAATCCATGGATTCTCAGTCATCACGACCCACTCACCAGGTGAGGTTACATTGATGGTCTTTACTCCACCTTCCGGTCCGACAAGAATATGCCCGTCTTCCGTACCCACTTCTACTCCGAATTTCACGTCTGGATCTGAAGGGACACAAGCAACTGCAAACGCTGCAATCAAGGCAGCAAATATAAATTTATATATCTTCATATCTTCCTTCCTCCTTAATTAAGCATATAGTCACAGTTTCTGATATCCTGAGTCTTATCATAGATGAGGACATAGGCACCTACCTGATGAGCATAGCATATATCTGAAGCATCAAAGATGATTTCTGGATTATCACTGATATCCAGATAGTAAATCAACGTAGAGATAGTATCCTCGATCTTACCAAGGTTGTTAGATCCAATATAGAATCCTCTCAAACCTCTGTGGTTGTAAAGACCAGTAGGCCACTCCGAGAGACAACGTTCACCGTCATCGTTACGCTGGCCACGGATGGCAAACACTGTAAGATACTGGCTATCAAGCGGCTCCCATGGGAACTGAGCGAACTTGTTGTAAGAAAGTTCCACACCATAAAGATATGGGAGATTTCCTGCATGCATATCCCAAGGAAGATCGTCAAGATCGTTATATGACAAATCAAGAGATGTAAGGTAAAGAGAATTCTCATATTCGAACGATCCGTCCGGAATCTCAGCCACATTACAGCCACGAATGTTTATATATGCAACTGTAGAATTCGACTTAGCTATCTCTATCGGATACTTAGTCAGTTCTGAGTTGTTGGCAAGAATAAGAGTATTTACCTTCACACCCTTGAAAGCGTTTCCATTCTGGAATCCGCTGATATGGTTGTATGAGAAGTCAATCGAATTGATTGAATAAATAGAATTCGCATCGAAGATATCAGGGAACTCAGTGAACTTATTGTTCCTTACAGAGAAAGTCTCAGCATCATCAAGGAAACAGAATACACCGTTCTCATCAACAGGGAATGATGACAACTGGTTGTTATCAAGATAAAGCTGCACAGGCTTGATTGCTGTACCCCATGCCTCTTCAATCGTATGAATCTTATTGGAAGCGAAATCAAGCAGACCGAGTTTCTTCATATTCTTGATTTCCTTAGGAATTATCTCAAGGTTGTTCTCAAGCAAGTAAAGAAGCTGGATCTTCTCTGCCGCAGGACCTGTCGCAAGGCCCTTAAGTCCCTTCAATACCTCTTCTGAACTCCACTGCTTGTTGTTTGCAAGATTGACTGTAATAAGTTCCGGCATCTGAGTCAGAGCCATAGGGAACTCTGTCATCTTAGGACAGTTGTAAAGTTCAAGATCAGTACATGAAATCATATTCGCCATTTCCATAGGAAGTGTTTCAATCTCACTGTTGGCAATGAAAAGCTGCTCAAGTTTTGTAAGATTACCGATCTCCGCCGGAAGGCTCTTAAGTCCGTTGCAAAGCACACCATGAACAGAATCCATCGGACGTATACGTGACTCACCAGTTTTGCTGTCGATAAGGTCACTCTCGCTCATAGTACTATAAAAAGCAGTCTCAGGAATTATGATATCATTTTCAGCAAGTGCTCTGGCAATAGGCTCAGACATAGGGGTAGCCGGATGAAGAGCAGACAGGTATGACTTATGTCGGGCAAGACGGTTTGCCGTGCCTTTACCCGGTTCCTTATAAGTAATAAGATTACTGTCATTATGAGTACCGAGATAAAGCTCGACCAGCTCGGTAAGCTGACCAATGGCAGGAGACATATCACCTCTGAAGCCAAAACCACTTATATTCATGAGCGCGACTCTACCATTCCTGTGAAGTGAAATTCCTGGCTGGTCTCCCCAAAGATCCACATCCTTGTTGAAGTTCCAATTACTTCCCGCCGGATAATCTTCTCCGACATAATGCCATTCCGGTCCTCCAAGTGATTTCCATATCTCGTAGAGTGCATAATAATCCTTGATGTACTCCTCTGACTCCCAGAGCTTGACAGGAACTTCAGCCTCTGTTGTCTTGTTATCCTCAACCACGAACGAAGCCTCAAGATCGTCATTTATTTCAAGAAGATCTTTTCCTTCGTCGAAAAGCTGGTAAGAAACGACCTTATATTCACCGGCCTTAAGACTAAGTAAGGTATCACATTCGAATGATGAAGTCTGATAGCCATCCTCCACATCATCTTCCTTGAAATGAATAGAGAAATCTGCAGGAAGCATTGAGAACTCTTCAGGAGCAAGATTTCCCTGACGTACTGTAAGGGTAACATAGCTGATCTCATCAAAGGTGTATGACCTGGTCGCAGCCTTTGTTTCCGCAGTCTGACTGAAGTCTGACATATCCTTGATAAGGCTGAATCTCACCCTTCCTCTTTCAATAGTCTTTGCAAGCAGGTCATAAACGCTCAATCCACCAGCAACAACCTCAAAAGAAGAAGACTCA
>JAEIGA010019208.1_pt1 | contig 10424 bp, 6 predicted proteins | sample 9270691 | NCBI WGS metagenome assembly JAEIGA01 (sample SAMN17057246, study PRJNA624740) | gut metagenome | biome: biome; isolation source: fecal sample | host: Bos grunniens | place: China: Xizang | collected 2019
GGCTATAGATAGTATTATACTTTCACTTGGAAATGAAATAGACTCACTATCTTGTTTTAGAATAGAGTTATATGATAATAAAACATACTACACAAAGTTTTCTGGCGATAAGTTAAAAGATATTAGAAACTTATTAGGTCAGGATGTGAGATAATGAAGAGTTTTCTATTTTTTGTAGAGGGGATTCATGATATAAACTGTTTAGCTCGTATACTATTTATAAATGGGTTTAGAGAAGTACATAGTATAAATAATTTACCTCAAATATGGCAGATGAGAGTTCCTAGAGCTTATCCATTTGTAGATAATAGACTAGATAGATTTATACCTATACCATCATATTTTATAAAAGATAATTTATGCGTAGTAATGATATCAGCAAATGGAGTCGAAAAAATTATCAAGAGTATAGATTTATATCTTAGTAATATGAGTAAGGTTGAATTAAAGCAAATAGATGGTGTATGTGCAATATTTGATGCAGACCAGAAACTAGCCAAAGATTCTTTTAATGAAAGATTTACAAAAAATAATAAAGATATGATTGTAAATAAAAAAGATTTTTTATGTGGCGAATGTAATATAAGAGGAGAAGTTATAAAGTTATATTATTATTTTTTCCCGGACAATTATTCTCAAGGAACCTTGGAAAATCTTTTGCTAGAAGGTGCTAAAGTTGTTTATGGTGATTTATTAGATAGCGTAAATCAATACTTAAATAGCATTGATGAAAAATATAAAGAAAATTGGGGTATATCCAGTGAAAATAAAGTTAAAGTAGGGTGTATAGCTAATGTATTTAGACCAGGAAGTGCAAATCAAATATCAATACGATTTGATGATTGGATAAGTGAAGAAAGTATAATTAATAGTCCTGTTGTAAAAAAATTTTATGAATTTATAGTTAATATATTAAAACTTAATTAGAATAAATAATAATAAAAGGGCTTATAAAAAGCCCTTTTATTATTTATGTAAATAAATTATTAAAATTAAGTATATTTATAATATTTTAATTTTAGCAATTTGATACTAATTCATACTTCTCAAAATTATAATTGTCAACTGCATTTTTCAATTGATGCATAGCATTTTCTAAAATCTTTCTAGGACAAGCTATATTTATTCTCATATAACCATCTCCGCCTTCTCCAAATATACGACCATCATTAGGAGCAATTTTTGCATTATTGATAAAGAAATCAAGCAGCTCATCTCCATTAAGATTTAAGTTCTTACAGTTTAACCATAATAAATATGTACTATCCGGAGCACTCACTTTTATTTGAGGAATATATTTATTTATATAATCTACTGTATATTTTATATTTTCTTCAATATAATCAGTTACTTGCTCAAACCATTCTTTTCCTTCGGTAAAAGCAACTGTATTAGCAACTATACTAAAAGCGTTATTTCTATATGTTTCTATTTTCTTTAATATATTATCGTATTTGTTTTTCATATCTAAACTAGGGAATATTACTGTAGCAACTTGAAGTCCAGCTAAATTAAATGTTTTAGTTGAAGAAGTACAAGTGATAGTATGCTTTCTTATTTCTTCACATATAGATGCCATTGGAGTATGTTTATTTCCCCATAACATTATATCAGAGTAAATTTCATCAGATATAATAGTTATATTATTTTCTATACAAATATTTGCTATAGTTTCTAAGTCTTCTTTTGACCACACCTTCCCAACTGGATTATGAGGATTACAAACTATCATAAATTTAGCACCTTGTTTTGCTTTTTCTCTTAGGTCATCAAAATCTATAGAGTAGTGACCATTTTTTTCTATAAGTTGGTTTATTACAACTTCACCATCCCATGCTTCTATAACATTTTTAAATTCATGAAAAACTGGAGGTTGAATTATAACCTTATCTCCTTTTTCTAAAAATGTATGCATTAAATTTGCAAGCATTGGTAAAACACCTAAAGCATGAGACATAAGAGAAGTATCAACATCCCAATTATTTTTTTCTAGTTGCCAATTTTTTATTGCTTCAAAGTATTCATATGGTCTAGATGTATATCCATATATACCTTGTAGTGCTCTTTCTTTAAGAGCATCTATTATAGGTTGTGCTGATTTAAAATCCATATCAGCTATCCATAATGGTATTAAATCATCTCTACCGAATTTCTCTTTTGTTTCATCATATTTAACAGAATAATTATTTGAACGATCTATTATTTCATCAAAGTTATATTTCATTTTATCCACCCCAATATTAAAATAATTAAATTTATCCCTAAATTCTAATTGCCTTTTGACTATAGTTATATATTAGCACGCACTATATCAGTATGAAATATTAAAAAATGCTATTTATATTGCAAAAAATGCTATGAAGATGATTTAGTACATGTTAATCATTTTTAATATATAAAAAGAATATATTTTTTTATGAAAATATTTATTTTTAGGAGGAGTCAAATGAGTGAACTAAAAAGGACGCCTTTATATGATACTCATAAAAATCTAGGAGCTAGACTTTTTGCTTTTGCAGGTTGGGATATGCCAGTAGAGTACGAAGGACTTACTAAGGAACATAATATGGTTAGAAATAGTGCTGGATTATTTGATGTATCTCATATGGGAGAAGTAATAATAAAAGGAAAAGATGCAGAGAAGTTTATACAAAACCTAATTACAAATGATATACATAATATGAAAAATAATGAAGTAATATATTCACCTATGTGCTATTCAAATGGTTACGTAGTAGATGATTTATTAGTTTATAAATATAATAATGAAGATTATTTACTAGTAATTAATGCAGGAAATATAAGTAAGGATGTAAACTGGATTATAAAAAATAGTAAGGACTATAATGTAGATATAAATAATGTATCTTCATATATATCTCAACTTGCAATTCAAGGACCTAATGCTCAGGAAATACTTCAAAATATTTCAAATATAAATTTATCAGAGATAAAGTTCTTTAATTTTAGAGAGATAAATATATTAAATATTCCATGTATAGTTTCAAGAACAGGATATACAGGAGAAGATGGATTTGAAATATATTGTGAAAATAAATATGTAAAAGATATATGGAATAGTATATTAAAAATAGGTGGAGAAAAAATAGCACCGATAGGTTTAGGGGCTAGGGATACATTAAGATTTGAAGCATGTCTACCTTTATATGGCAATGAAATAAGTGAAGATATATCTCCTCTTGAGGGTGGATTATCTATATTTGTAAAACTTGATAAAGAAAACTTTATGGGAAAAGATGTATTAGTTGATCAAAAACAAAATCAAAAAAGAAAATTAGTAGCTTTTGAAATGATAGGTAAAGGAATAGCAAGACATGGATATGATGTTAGAGTAGGTGACAAAGTTATAGGATTTGTAACAACAGGGTATCCATCACCAACATTAGGTAAAACAGTAGGTTTAGCTTTAATAGATAGTGAGTATGCAAAACTAGATAATGAAATAGATATAGTTATAAGAAAGAAAATCTCTAAAGCTAAAATAGTTAAAAAGCCATTATATAAGAAAAAATATAAAAAAGATGATGAAAAATTAAATGAAGTAAAAGAAATACAATCAAATATAGATAAGAACATTAATGAGAAAATATATCCATATATACCAACAACTAAATTTGATAAAGAAAAAATGTTAAATACTATAGGTTTAAACTCTGTAGATGATTTATTTTCAGATATACCAAAAAATTTAAAGTTAAATAGAAATTTAAATATAGAAGAATCTAAATCTGAATTAGAAGTAAGTAAAATAATAAATGATATAGCTAATAAAAATATTAGTTTAGACAAATTAACTTGTTTTTTAGGCGCTGGAGCATACGATCATTATATCCCATCATTAATAAAGCATATAACTTCAAGAAGTGAATTTTATACAGCATATACACCATATCAAGCAGAAATAAGTCAAGGTACTTTACAAGTAATATTTGAATTCCAATCAATGATAGCATCTTTAACAGGAATGGAAATTGCAAATGCATCTATGTATGATGGAGCAACTGCATGTGTTGAAGCGTGTTTTATGTCTATAAATCAAACTAAGAGAAAAAAAGTTGTAGTATCAAAGACAATCCATCCAGATACAAGATGTGTACTTAATACATATATGAAGTTTGGAGAATTTGAAGTAGAAGAAGTTAACTTCTGTAATGAAACAGGAATAACAGACATAAATAAATTGAAAGAAGTTTTAGATAAAGATACGGCATGTGTTCTTATACAAAATCCAAACTTCTTTGGAATAATAGAAGAGTTAGAAGCAATAGAAAAAATAGTACATGAAAATAAATCAATGCTTATACTAAGTGTTGATCCTATATCATTAGGAATTTTAAAATCTCCAGGTGAAATAGGTGCAGATATTGTAGTTGGAGAGGCACAATCACTTGGAAATGATTTAAATTTTGGAGGACCATATATAGGTTTCCTAGCTACTAAATCCAAATATTTAAGAAAAATGCCAGGAAGAATAGTTGGTCAAAGTGTAGATAGTGAAGGTAAAAGAGCATACACATTAACACTACAAACTAGAGAGCAACATGTAAGACGTGAGAAAGCGACATCAAATATATGCTCAAATCAAGCATTAAATGCATTAACAGCATCTATTTATATGGCAACTATGGGAAGTGATGGACTTAAAGAAGTTGCAAGTCAAAGTATTAAGAAATCTCATTATGCATATGAAAAATTAATTGAAAGTGAAATGTTTGAGCCAGTATTTAAAGGCAAGTTTTTTAAAGAATTTGCTATTAAATCTAAGGTTGATATAGATGAATTAAATAATAAGCTTCTATCTGAAAATATATTAGGTGGATATAAATTAGAAAGTGATTATGAAAGTTTAGAAAATACTACATTACTTTGTGTAACAGAAAAAAGAACTAAAGAAGAAATAGATAAGTTAGTTTCTGTCTTAACTTCATATAAGGATACAGAAAAGTTAATTCCTGAATTGGAGGTACAATAATGAAAAATTATAATAGTTTATTAATAGAGCTTTCTAAAAAAGGAAGACGTGCGTATTCATTACCTAAACTTGATATAGAAGAAAGCGAAATAGAAGATATAATAGATGATAAATATATTAGAAAAGAAGAGTTAGATTTTCCAAGTCTTAGTGAATTAGATGTAGTTAGACATTATACACAACTTTCAAATAAAAACTTTGGTGTAGATACAGGATTTTATCCATTAGGTTCTTGTACTATGAAGTACAATCCTAAGATAAATGAGAATATGGCATCAATACCTTCATTTACAAAAATGCATCCATATCAAGATATAGACAGTGCACAAGGTAGTTTAAAGTTAATGTATGATTTATCAAAATCTCTTTGTGAAATAACAGGTATGGATGAGGTAACATTACAACCATCAGCAGGAGCACACGGAGAATTAACAGGGCTAATGCTTATAAAAGCATACCATGAAAATAGAGATGACTTTAAAAGAAAAAAAGTAATAATACCAGATTCAGCACATGGAACAAATCCAGCAAGTGCAGCTATGGCAGGGTTTAAGGTCGTTCAAATAGAGTCTAATAAAGATGGTTCAATAAACATAGATAAATTAAAAGAAGTATTAGATGATACTGTTGCAGCTTTAATGCTTACAAACCCAAGCACTCTTGGATTATTTGAAACTAATATTGAAGAAATAGCTAATCTTGTTCATAATGCAGGTGGTCTATTATACTATGATGGAGCAAATATGAATGCAATTATGGGTATAACAAGACCTGGGGATATGGGATTTGATGTTGTTCATTTAAATCTTCATAAGACATTCTCAACTCCACACGGAGGTGGTGGACCAGGAAGTGGACCAGTTGGAGTAAAAAAAGAACTAATTGAATTTTTACCAGTTCCAATAGTAGAAAAAGAAAATGATAAATATGTTTTAAATTACAACAAAGAAAATTCTATAGGTAAAATTAAAAATTTCTATGGAAACTTTGGAGTACTTGTTAAAGCTTATTCTTATATATTAACTATGGGATATGATGGATTAAAAGAAGCAAGTACTATGGCAGTATTAAACGCTAACTATATAAAGGAAAAATTAAAGAATTATTATTATTTACCAATAGATAAACTTTGCAAACATGAATTTGTATTAAGTGGTTCAAATTTTGGAGAAGTTAAAACTATGGATATAGCTAAAAGATTATTAGATTATGGCTATCATCCACCAACAGTTTATTTCCCTCTTATAATAAAAGAAGCTTTAATGATAGAACCAACTGAAAGTGAAAGTTTAGAAACTTTAGATGAGTTTATTGATGCTATGATAAAAATTTCATCAGAAGCAAAAGAAAGACCTAACATATTAAAAAATGCTCCTTATAATACATTAGTTAGAAGAATAGATGATGCTAGAGCAGTTAAAAATCCTATATTAACTTGGTAATAAAAAGTCCTAAGATTAATTTTAATCTTAGGACTTTTTATTATGTTTGGTCACATTAAGGTCATATTTTAGATTTATTATAAAAGTATAAGTTCAATAAACTAGAACTTTAATAATAAGATGATAATGATATTCATTATGAGATAAAGAGAGGTGTATATATGATCAACAAACGATTAATGAATCTATTAGAAGATTCAAAAAAGCATGTTATACAAATGGTAGTCTACAACTGGATTGCTCTTTTATGTAACGTAGTATTTATATTCTCATTTGCTTATATATTAGAGAATTTAATAGGAAATAAAGCAAATGTAAATCAAATAATTACAGTGCTAGCTATTGATATATTAATGATAGCTATAAGATTTATATGTCATAAGAAAAATAGTGAAGCAAGTTTTAATGCTTCGGCAGGAGTTAAAAAGACATTACGTGAAAAAATTTATAATAAATTATTAACTCTTGGATCTTCATATGAAGAATATGTAGCAACAGCAGAGGTTGTACAAGTATCTGGTGAAGGTGTAGATCAATTAGAAATTTACTTTGGTAAGTATATTGCTCAATTATTTTATAGTTTATTAGCACCAATAACATTATTTATAATATTATCTTTTATAAACTTTAAGACATCAATAGTATTATTAATATGTGTACCATTAATACCTATATCAATTGTTGCAGTACAAAAATTTGCTAAAAAATTATTAGCTAAATACTGGGGAATTTATACAGGCTTAGGAGATAGTTTCTTAGAAAGTTTACAAGGGCTTACTACATTAAAAATATATAATGCGGATGCTAAAAGAACTGTTGATATGGATAAAGATGCAGAAAACTTCCGTAAAATAACAATGCGTGTATTAACAATGCAGCTTAACTCAATAAGTGTTATGGACTTAATTGCATATGGTGGTGCAGGTCTTGGAATAATAATAGCTTTATCTGAGTTTAGTAAAGGAAATATAGGTGTTGGTGGGCTATTTATAATAATAATGTTATCAAGTGAATTTTTCATACCACTTCGTTTATTAGGGTCATTCTTCCATATAGCTATGAATGGTATGGCAGCTAGTAAGAAGATATTTAAATTATTAGATTTAGATGAAGGAAATATTAAAACAGAAGAGATAGACAAGGAAAACTTACAAATAATATTTGATGAAGTAGGATTTGCCTATAATGAAGAAAGAACGATACTTAATAAAGTTAATATTAATGTACCTGAAAAAAGTTTTGTATCTATAGTTGGTGAATCAGGTTGTGGTAAAAGTACAATCACAAATGTAATTATGGGACGTAATAAAAACTACACTGGTAGTGTAAAAGTTGGTAATAAAGAATTATCATCAATAAAAGAATCAAGTCTTATGAATAATATAACTCTAGTTACTCATAATGGCGCCTTATTTAAAGGAACTGTAGAAGATAACTTAAGAATGGGTAATCCGAAAGCAACTAAAGATGAAATGTTAGAAGCATTAAGAAAAGTAAATCTTCTTGATTTTATAAATAGTCAAGATGGACTTAATACTTTATTATTAGAACAAGGGTCTAACTTATCAGGTGGACAAAAACAAAGATTATGTTTAGCAAGAGCAATACTTCACGATACTCCAATATACATATTTGATGAAGCTACATCTAATATAGATGCAGAAAGTGAAAATCAAATAATGGAAGTTATACATTATCTTTCAAAAACAAAAACAATAATATTAATATCACATCGTTTAGAGAATGTTGTTAAATCAGATATTATATATACAATAGATGTAGGAAAAGTAGTTGAGGTTGGTAATCATAATGAACTTCTTTTAAAAGATGGTATATATGCAAACTTATATAATTCACAAAAACAATTAGAAAGCTATGGTAAAGGAGTGGCATAACATGAATAGAAGTGGTTTAAAAGTAATGGCTAAACTAATTGGTTTAGTTAAGCCATTAATACATGTAATGGTTGCAGCCGTTACTATGGGTGTTATAGGATTTTTAACTGCCATCTTTATTATTGTAATGGGTGGTATAGGATTAGTTACAGTTTTAGGATTTGATACAGGATTTACTTTATCTCAAATAGGTACTGTAATAGTAGTATGTTCAATATTAAGAGGTATATTAAGATATGCAGAGCAAGGTGCAAATCACTATATAGCATTTAAATTATTAGCATTAATTCGTCATAAAGTGTTTGTTAAACTTCGTACATTAGCACCAGCTAAATTAGAAGGAAGAGATAAGGGTAACTTAATATCTTTAGTAACAACAGATACAGAATTATTAGAGGTATTTTATGCACATACAATTTCACCGATAATAATTGCAGTCATTACTTCATTAATAATGGTTTTATACATAGGAAGCTACAATCCTATACTAGGTATAATAGCTTTAGTAGCTTACTGCTTAGTTGGTATATTAATACCAGTATGGTCAGCTAATAAAGGAAATCATATAGGTCAAGAATACAGAAATGAAATGGGAGAATTAAATTCTTATTTCTTAAGTAGTATTAGAGGATTAAATGATATAATACAATATCAAGTTGGTAAAGAACGTTTAGATGAAATAAATGAAAGAACAACTGTATTAGAAGATAAACAAGAGTTATTATTAAAGCAAGAAGGTAATAATAAATCTGTTACAGATGCAGTAATACTATTATGTGGTATGACAATGTTAACTGCAGGTAGTATATTATTTATAAATAATGAGATAACATTTGTTGAAGTTGTAGTTCCATTAATAGCTTTAATGAGTTCATTTGGTCCAGTTGTTGCAATAAGTAACTTATCAAATAACTTATTCCATACATTAGCTGCAGGAAATAGAGTTTTAGATTTACTTGAAGAAGATCCAGTAGTTAGAGCTGTTGAAGGTAAAGAAAAATCAGAGTTTGGTGATATAAACTGTGATAATATAACATTCTCTTATGGAGAAGAAGAAATATTAAAAGACTTCTCAATGGATTTAAAATCAGATTCAGTAATAGGAATATTCGGTAAAAGTGGATCTGGTAAATCTACATTATTAAGATTACTTATGAGATTCTGGGAAGTAAATAAGGGAGAAATATGCATAAATAATAAAAATATAAATGAAATAAATACAAATGACCTTAGAAATATGCAATCTTTTGTAACTCAAGAGACTTACTTATTTAACGATACAATAGCAAATAATATAGGTCTTGCAAAAGAAAACGCAACTAAGGAAGAAATAATAGAAGCAGCTAAAAAAGCTTCAATACATGAATTTATAGAAAGCTTACCAAATGGATACGATACAAATGTTGGTGAGTTAGGAGGTAACTTATCTGGTGGTGAAAAGCAAAGAATAGGTATAGCAAGAGCATTCTTACATGATGCTCCAATGATTTTATTAGATGAGCCTACAAGTAACTTAGACAGTTTAAATGAAGGTATAATATTAAAATCATTAAAAGAAAGTAACGATGGAAAAACTATAGTAATAGTTTCTCATAGACCTTCTACAATGAATATAGCAGATTCTGTATTAAATGTAGAAAAATTTGGTTTACAAGGAAAAGTACGTGCTAGTTAATAAATAATAGGAGTGTAGACAATTTGTCTACACTCTTTTCTAATCTTAAGCAAATTATAATTTTCATATTTTTCTGTAATTTGGTATATTATAATATATAAAAATATTATTTTTATATAGGGGGGGATGAGGTTAAAATGAGTAAGTCAAAATATATATTTAATCCAGAACTTAAAAGATATGAAAAAATAAATCCAATAGTTATGCCGTTTTTGCTACCTTTTATGCAAAAATTAATGACTACTCATTATAATAAAGAAACTTCAGATGATGAAATGACTGTAGAACATAGAAAAGTTAAAGCCAAAGATGGTACAATGCTACGAGCATTATTATATACTCCTAAAGATGTAATAGAAAACGGACCATGTCTTATATTTATACATGGTGGAGGTTTTGCATATCAAGCTGCACCCTAC
>JAEIGA010019209.1_pt1 | contig 10423 bp, 9 predicted proteins | sample 9270691 | NCBI WGS metagenome assembly JAEIGA01 (sample SAMN17057246, study PRJNA624740) | gut metagenome | biome: biome; isolation source: fecal sample | host: Bos grunniens | place: China: Xizang | collected 2019
GAGCAAAACGCCAAGTTTGCCGAGAATCTGGATATCTGATCAACCTCTTATCAAAAAGCGTCAAGGGATTTTTCTTGACCGTAGGTAACGATCATGCAACTTTTTAAAAATAAATTTTTTATCATCTGTCTGACGGTTGCCGTGATCCTGTGTGCGGTTCCCTCTGTCTTTTCCATCATGGGATACAAGGGACTCGCCAGAGATATCGTTGGTATTCTGACCGCGCCTCTGCGCTGGTGCGGCACCGCCCTGACCAATACCGTCAAGGTCTTTGACCGCTATTTTACAAGCCTTGAGGAGGTCCATGCCGAGAATGAGGCTCTCAGACAGGAAAATCAAGCGCTGAAGGAATCTCTGGAGCGAGCCGAGCTGATCGACGCCGAGAACGACCGTCTGCGCGATTACTACGGAATGAAGCAGGAATACCCCTCCATGACCTTTGAGGAGGGAATGATCCTGAGCTATTCCTCCAATAATTACGTCACCGGCTTTACCCTTAATCGCGGCACGATGCACGGCATTGAGGTAAACATGGCAGTGGTATGTAAGGCAGGGATCGTGGGCTACGTCAGCGAGGTGGGAACCACCTGGTGCAAGGTGCTCACGGTGATCGAGAGCGCCAGCTCTGTGGGAGCCTATATTCCCCGCTCGGGTGCCACGGGCATTGTCAGCGGAGACTATACCATGAGCCGTGAGGGACTGTGTAAATTCTCCTACGTAGAGTTTGATGCGGACGTGCAGGTGGGAGACAAGATCTATTCCACGGGAACGGGAAGCGTCTATCCCTCTGACCTCCCCATTGGAGAGGTGATCTCGGTGGAGGCCGATGAGTTTAGCCGTACCCTTGTGGCAACGGTCAGACCGACGGTTGATTTTTCAAGCCTTCGCTATCTTCTCATCGTGACGGGATATAGCGTGGAATAAGCTTCTGATAAGGCACGAAAGGAGTGATCGGGTGTATCGCAAAACCATGATGGGAAGCCAATCCCAAACGCGAGCAAAGCTTATCGCGTATACGGTATGCGTTTCTCTGCTTCTTCTCCTTCTTGCGGTGCTTCAAGTCACGGTATTTGCCAAAATATCGGTCTTTGGAGCCACTCCCGACCTGATGCTTTGTGCTGTTTTGGGAGTTTCCTTCTTTTTGGGTCGCTATGCGGGTGCCATTACCGGTATCGGAGCGGGATTTTTGATCGAGGCGATGGGCTCTACGGGCATCAGCCTCCTTCCCCTGTTCTATCTGCTTCTTGGATACCTTGCCGGACACTACGCAAGGGTCATTGTTCCAAAGCGATTGACTGCCTATCTGATCTATCTGCTCCCGGCTTTGCTTTTGCGGGCGGGGATTACCCTGACCTACATCTGTCTCAGCTATGAGTCCTTTAACGTGATCCGCATCCTTTTGAGTACCCTTCTGCCTGAGGCGGCGGAAACGGCTCTCTTTGGAGCGATCCTCTATTTTCCCATCAGGCTCCTTTGCGAGCGACTGATGAGAAAGAAATAATCCTCTGAAAAAAATAATGTATCATAAAAATTCTGTCTGAACTAACAGAAAGGAATTCTATCGTGGCAAAAGAAAAAGACAATCATCTTGAAAAAGAATTGGAGCTTGCGCAATTTGAGAACCAGAAGATCATCGACGTAGGAATCGAGAAAGAGGTCAAAAAGTCCTTTATCGAATATTCCATGTCGGTTATTATGGCCCGCGCGCTTCCCGACGTCAGAGACGGTATGAAGCCGGGTCAGCGCCGAATTCTCTACGCGATGTATGAGGACGGCCTGGTGCACTCCAAGCCCTTCCGCAAATCGGCTACCACGGTTGGTAACGTGCTGGGTCGGTATCATCCTCACGGTGACGCCGCCGTTTACGGAACCATGGTCCGTATGGCGCAGCCCTTCTCTCTCCGCTATACCCTGATCGAGGGTCACGGTAACTTTGGTTCGGTGGACGGAGACCCCGCCGCCGCATACCGTTATACCGAGGCGCGCCTGGATCGCATTGCCGACGAGATGATGCGGGATCTGGATAAGAACGTGGTCCCCATGATGCCCAACTTTGATAACAGATTGCAGGAGCCTACGGTTCTGCCCTCCCGTTTTCCAAACCTTTTGGTCAACGGATCTATGGGTATTGCTGTCGGTATGGCAACCAACATTCCTCCTCATAACCTGGGTGAGGTGGTTGATGCTACCATCTACCGTATGGACAACCCCGATTGCACGGTGGATGATCTGATGCAGTATATCAAGGGTCCCGACTTCCCCACCTATGCCACCATCTACGGTGTCAACGGAATCCGTCAGGCCTATACCACGGGTAGAGGTCATATTATGGTGCGCTCCAAGTCCGAGATCGAGGAGGAGGAACGTCGCATCGTCTTTACCGAGATCCCCTTTGGCGTCAACAAGAGCATGCTTTGCGAATCGATTGCCAACTGTGTCAAGGAGAAGAAGATCGAGGGCATTACCGAGCTGCGCGACGAGTCGGGCAGAGACGGTATGAGAATCGTTGTGGAGTATCGCCGGGACGCCAATCCCCAGATCATCCTCAATCAGCTCTATAAGTATACCCAACTCCAGGAGACCTTTGCCGTCAACATGCTGGCGCTGGTCAACAACGAGCCCAAGGTTCTGACTCTTCCCAATATTCTCGATCACTATATTGCTCACCAGGAGCAGGTCATTACCCGCCGCACCCAATTTGATCTGGATAAGGCACGGGCAAAGGCACACATCTACGAGGGCTATAAGATCGCTCTGGATAACATCGACGAGATCGTTCAGATCATGAAGACCTCCCGTTCCATTCCCGAGTCCAAGGCAACCCTGATGGAGCGCTTTGGTCTGAGCGATATTCAGGCTCAGGCGATTGTGGAGATGACCCTTGGTAAGCTGACCGGTATGGAGAGAAGCAAGATCGAGGAGGAGCTCCTCCGTCTGCGCAACCTCATTGCCGAGCTGGAGTCGATTCTTGCCGACGTCAATAAGATCAAGCAGATCATCAAGGATGAGATGACAGCCATTCGCGATAAGTATTCCGATCCCAGAAGAACCGAGATCGTTGCCGCCGAGCACGAGATCGTTTTGGAGGACCTGATCGAGCGTCACAACTGTGTCATTACTCTTTCCCATGCCGGCTACATCAAGCGTCAGCCCGCCGACGTCTACTCGGCTCAGCACCGTGGAGGCAAGGGAATTATCGGCATGACCACCAAGGAAGAGGACTATATTGAAAAGGTGATTGCCGTCAACAGCCACTCCTATTTGATGATGTTTACCAATACGGGTAAGGTACAGATGCGGAAGGCATATCTGATCCCCGAGGCCTCCAGAACCTCCAAGGGTCAGAATATCGTCAACATTCTGGAGCTGACCGAGGGTGAGAAGATCACCGCATGCATCAGTGTGGACGGCTTTGACGATGAGTCCTACCTGACCATGATCACTAAGAAGGGTGTGATCAAGCGTACCCTGCTCTCCGAGTACGAGTACCAACGCAAGGGCGGTAAGATCGCCTTGAATCTGGACGAGGGCGACGAGCTGGTATACGTGGTCTGCACCAAGGGAGAAAGCGATCTGCTTCTGGCGACCGCTTACGGCTCTGCCGTTCGCTTCTCCGAGAACAACGTGCGCGCGATGGGCAGAACCGCTCGCGGCGTGCGCGGAATCAGTCTGCGCGGCGATGATTACGTGGCAGGCGTTTGTCTGGTGGAGGAAGGAAAGGATCTTCTTTGCATCACCGAAAACGGCTACGGTAAGCGCAGTCCCTTTGAGGACTTCCGCCTGATGAAGAACCGTGGCGGACACGGTGTCACCTGCTACAATCTGACCGATAAGAGTGGAATCCTCACGGGAATTGCCGCTGTTGACGACGAGGACGATATTATGATGATTACCGACTCGGGTACCATCATCCGTACCCCTGTTGCGGGTGTTCCCTCTCGTTCCAGAAGCGCGGGCGGTGTCATTGTGATGCGCCTGGGCGAGGAGCAGAAGCTGGTCAACTTTACCATTACTCCCCACAGCAATGAGGAGGAAGAGGAGACCCCATTGACCGAGGGAGAGGTCGTAGAGAGCGCGGAGAATGAGACCGTTGCTCCCGCTGCCGAGAATGCTCCCGAGAACGAGTAAAAAAAATTGGTTTGAGACATGAGTAAACAAAAAAAGCTTTTGATCGCGGCCATTGCCATTCTTTTGGTGCTTGCCATTGGATTTGGCGTTGTTTGGTTCCTCTTTTTGCGGGCGCCTCGCCTGGACTCGATCTATGATCGGGTGGTAGAGCTTGTGGAGGGCTCCTATCGGGTCAACACGGTGTTTTACGGAGCGGGGCTCCCCGTTTACAGAACCGACTCGGCCTATGCTGATTTTACGCACCTGTACTTTGATTTTGACTACATGGGCTCCTATGAGATCGTGAGTGAGGGATCGGAGTTTATCTCCTCCTTGGACATTCAAAGAGCCGCTGAGGAGGTTTACAGCAAGGCGTATTTGGAGGAGGTTTTGTATCCTCTTGCCTTTGAGGGCTATGCCATTGAGGGAGGCGGAAAGGCAGATTATGCCTTTGCCCGTTACCTGGAGGATGAGGAATGGATCTATCAGGCCACCTCGTCTGAGAATTATCTCAAGGGAATGCGGATCTACGATTATTCCACGATGAAGATCGTATATCCCAGCAATTCCAATTCCTGCTACGTAGAAATGGATTCCTGGCTGGAAAACGAGCCCGAGCGAGTGATCTCGGTACGGTTGCGTTTGATTCTTCAGGACGGAGAATGGTTTTTGGATTCCTTTACGGGATAAGAAAAAAGCCGATGCGGAAGGTTTTTCGTGTCGGCTTTTTTACTCCTTATGAATCCTTAAAAAAGGACAGAGAAGTCAATGTGTGTCTCCCTTTACGGAGAATGCGCATTGACTTCCCTATCCTTTATTTTTTATCTTTTCTTCCGCTTTTGTCTGATGATAAAGCCTGTTGCTAAGAACGCGGCGGGAAGAACAATAATCAGTATGACGCCCCATGCCGTAAACTGTCCAACGGTGACGTTTAGGGTGCCCGTGGATACCGTGGCAGGGTCGATCTCAAGGCCATGATTGCCCGAATCGGTCAGCCAGGCAATGATCGAGGAGGCCATTTGATAGTTTGCTCCCGAGGACAGCGTATCTCCATCATCGGTCAGACCCATGGAGCAGGAAAGCCAGATCACCCGGCTCTCACCCTTCTCGGCAATGGCTCCCAGGGTAAACTTTTTGGGATCTCCCTTCTCTACCGTTCCCGCCTCTGTGTCGGTGACAGTGTAGGTATAGGCCTTTTCTGAGGTGTAAAGCCAGGAGGTCTGGGTCACACCCTCGGTGGGAGTCAGCTTGATTGCGTGGGAGTTTGGTGCTACAAACTTCCCTGTAAAGGTGCTTGATGCTGCATGATCGTCCCGCTGCGCAATGATAAAGTTGGGATAGGGCTGGGAGGATTCTCCCATCATGTATCCCGCTGCTCCCTCACAGATCAGCTCTGCACTCTCATAGGACATTCCGTATTCCTTCAGGATTCCCTCCAGATTGGAGAGCACCCCTGCTATGAGATTGGTGGTGACCAGGAGACGTCCGCTCTTGGTGGCAAGATAATTCTTGACCGCCATGGCCTCGGCTCCATTGAGATCGGTGGTAAGACCGTGCAGGATCAGCAGATCACAGTCAGCGGGAATGGTCTGCACGCTGCTCAGATTGCTGATCTGATAGCCGTTGAGATCCAGTCTGGAAAGAAGCCCGTAGTCAAGCCCCGTTCCCGTCTTGGCATCCACGCGGACGTAGATCTTTGGAATGCGCTCCAGGGTTACGTAGTTGATGGCATTGGCAACCTTGGAATTGCCGTCAAAGAAGGGCACTGTCTGTTCCACAAAGGAAAGATAGGCATTCTGATAGCTGGGATCGCTCTGCATCAGGGTCACAAATTGCTGACAGTAGTATTCGTACTCCATGGGAGTCATGTTCATGCCGACGGTGGCATTGAAATAATAATAGAGGTCGCTGTTGGTGATCAGCTTGTATCTCTTGGCACTCTGCGCAATGATGCTCATATTCTCGGGCCACTCGCCTCCGTAGGCCAGGATAAACTCGGTGTTGACGGTGGGATCCACCACCTCAAGAGTGATACGGTCGCAAGAATCGGCAAATTGGGAAAGGAAGAGATAGATCTCGTTCTCGGTTCCCGAGACGCCTCCCTCGCTGATAAAGTAGAGGGTTACGTCCTCCTCCAGGGTGTCCAGATATTTTTTTGTCTTTTGAGAGACCTGAAAGGTCTCCTCTCCCGTAACGTTGATCTTTTTGTAGCTTTCGGGAAGCATTCCCACAATCAGATTGACCAAAAGGGCAAGCACCAGCATACCAACGGTCATGTAGGCGGCGACAAGGCCCACCCGGGAGATCTTATTCTTTTGATTGCTCATATTCATGACCTCCCATCAGCCCTTGCGGCGCATTTCCATGGACTGCACCGTCAAGAAGAGGCAGACCGTGGCAAAGGAAAGATAAAAGACGATTCCTCCCACGTCCAGATATCCGTAGGAGAAGCCCGTCAGTCGGCTAAAGGGACTGACGTTGGTTAAAAAATTGGGAACTAACTGCAGGAACCACTCGGGCTTGATCCCATAGATCACCGCGGTGGGAATGGCAAGGATCATTGCTCCCACGCCGCCCACAAGAGGACTCTTGGTCATTCTCCAGACCAAAACGCCAATCAAAAGGCATCCCGCAAGGCAAAGCAGGAAGGAGAAGATCTCCGAGGCGGGCAGAATGGCCGCCAGCATCTTGATAAAGTAGAACAAAAGGCAAGCTCCAATGCTCAGTGCCGCGGCAAGGATCTGATTTTCCACCAGGGAGGAAATCAGGGTGCAAAGCGCGATGAGCGCGGCTCCCATGAGGAAGTATCCCAAAAGGGACACGTAGGCCGCGGGCAGAGAGACGCTTCCAAAGGAGGAAAGAATCAGAGGATAGAGGGCAGTCATGAGGGTGGGAACCAAAAAAACGGTGAGCATGGCAAAGAACTTTCCAAGAACCACGTCGCTCATTCGGATGGGGAGAGAGTACAGGAGCTGATCGGTCTTGGTATGACGCTCCTCTGCAATGGAGCGCATGGTCAAAAGAGGAACGATCAGGATCAGGACCATGGACATGGTTCCCATAGAATAGGCAAAGTCCGCATAGGAGAGTGCCATATTAAAGACGGTAACAAAAATACCGGAAAAGGCCAACAAAAGGGCGATCATAACGTAGCCAAAGGCGGTACGGAAATAGATCTTGAGCTCCTTGCGATAGATAGCGAACATATCAAGCCTCCTCCTCTTCAATCAGCTCGTATTCCCCATCGGTCTCGTTGGGGGTAAGGGCACTGTCTTTTTTTGTGCGGGGGCTTGCGGCCTCCTCCTCGGTCAGCTGCAGGAAGATGCTCTCAAGAGACTCCTCCTCCTTTTCCATGGAGAGCAGCGCGTAGCGGCGATCTGCCATGGCAAAGAAAATGCGATCTCTAAGATCATCCGCGGCCTTGGCCGTCAGGTTCAGACAGACCACGCCTTCCTCATGGGAGGCACCCACAGTGCAGGTCTCGATCTCCTCAAAGCCCTGCAGGATCTCGATGATCCCCGCCTCGTCGCCTCGGATCTGAAGCTTGAGACGCATATCGCTATCCACCTTGCCCAAAAGCTCCTCAATGGGGGCGTTGGCAATCAGCTTGCCCTTGGAGATGATGAGCACGTGGTCGCAAACCTCGCGGATCTCGGCAAGAATATGGCTGCTGACGATGACCGTCTTGGTCTCGCCCAAAAGACGGATCAGGGCACGGATCTCAATGATCTGCTTGGGGTCCAGGCCCACGGTGGGCTCATCCAGAATGATGATGTCGGGATTTCCCAGCATGGTCTGGGCAATGCCCACGCGCTGACGGTAGCCCTTGGAGAGATTTTTGATGAGACGATCCTTCATATCGGTGATGCCGGTCATCTCCATGACCTCCTGCACCTGACGGAAGGCGCGCTCATAGGAGACACCCTTGGCCTCGGCAACAAACTGCAGGTATTCCAAGGGGGTCAGCTCGCCGTAGACGGGCGGGATCTCGGGAAGGTATCCAATACATTTTTTTGCGGCGATCGGCTCCTTGACAATATCAAAGCCGTTGATGCGGACAAAGCCCGAGGTGGGGGCAAGGCATCCCGTCATCATGTTCATGGTGGTGGATTTTCCCGCTCCGTTGGGCCCCAAAAAGCCGTAGATCTTGCCATTGTTAATCTTAAAGCTCATGTGATCCACGGCGGTATGATCGCCGTAGACCTTGGTTAGATTCTTGACCTCTATCAAAGTCCTGTCCTCCATTTTTTTAAGGTAAAAGATGCTAATCTACTCTATATTATAATAATAAAACCTCCGTGTGTCAAGCATTTGAGGAGATTTTGAGGTTTTTTTGACGGTGCTCCTCCCTTCTCCCCTCTTGATTTTGAGAATAAAAAAGGAAAAATCTATTGCATCCTGTTTTTTTTTATGCTATACTGTTGATGATGAGTCAATACAGCATTTTTGGAGGTAAAGAATGATGGAAAACAAAAAAACAAGAATCGGTATCATTGGCTGCGGAGGCATTGCCAACGGAAAGCATATGCCCTCCCTGAAGCTGGTCAAGGACTGTGAGATGGTGGCCTTTTGCGATATCATCGTAGAGCGCGCCGAGAAGGCCTGTGCCGATTACGGTGCAGAAGGAGCCAAGGTCTATAGCGATTACAAGGAGCTTTTGAAGGATCAGACCATTGACGTGGTGCATGTTTGTACTCCCAACCGCTCCCACAGCGAGATCACGGTTGCCGCTTTGGAGTCTGGCAAGCACGTGATGTGTGAAAAGCCCATGGCCATCAATTCCGCTGAGGCAAAGAAGATGCTGGATGCGGCAGAGCGCACGGGAAAGCTCCTTACCATTGGATATCAGAGCCGCTTCCGTCCCGATTCGATCTATCTCAAAAAAGAGGCAGAGGAAGGAACCTTTGGTGACATCTACTACGCCAAAGCAACGGCTCTGCGCCGTCGCGCCGTTCCTACCTGGGGCGTATTCCTCAACGAATACGAGCAGGGGGGAGGACCTCTGATCGATATCGGAACCCATGCTCTTGACCTGACCCTTTGGACCATGGACAACTACAAGCCCAAGTTCTGTGTGGGAACCACCTATCACAAGCTGAATAAATCGACCGATCAGGGCAACTCCTGGGGCAAGTGGGATCCCGAAAAGTTTACGGTTGAGGACAGTGCCTTTGGCTTTATCGTAATGGAGAACGGAGCCACCATTGTGCTGGAGTCGGCCTGGGCGTTGAACACGCTGGACTATCGGGAGGCGGTGACCTCGATTTGCGGAACCCTGGCGGGAGCCGATATGATCGACGGATTGCGGATCAACGGTGTCAAGCATAACGCACAGTACACGCTCAAGCCCGAGTTCAAGGGGGCGGGAGCTGCCTTTAACGATTCCAAGAAGGGTGAGAGCGCTGCGGGCAGAGAGGCAAGACTTTGGATCGAGGCGGTACGCGGAGGTGCGGCGCCTATTACCAAACCGGAGCAGGCATACTGTGTGACCCGCATTTTGGAAGGTATTTACGAGTCCGCCAAGACCGGCAAGCCTTATTATTTTGATTAAGAAAAACAGATCACCAAAAGGGGCGTTTGTGCCAAAAAGGCACAGACGCCCCTAAAAAATGACATTGTACCTATCCTGCAAAGGCATTGGTCAACGTGTGCTTGGATCTTTTTTTGACCGATCGGATCAAAAAACGGTGAAAGATGTTTGACTCAAACAATAAAAATCCACCCGCATTGAACTGCCCAAAATTATGCCGTCCGCACAATTTTGGACAGTTCAATTTTAAAAATCTGTTGGGGTAATTTTATTTTGTTCTGTTCAATAAATTGAAATTTGATAAAATCAAAACTATTCTTTCTTTTCTTCGTTTTCTTCGTTTGTATAGTTCTTAAAAAAGTTTGACAACTGTTCATCATAGCACCCGATAATACAAAATAACAATCCAAGCGGTGCACCTATAATGAACAAGACATACCCAAAATCATCGTACATAATTGCCCCCATTAACGCAATCATCAAGAAAGCGACACCAAGCAACATTTTCTTTAATCCCTTCATAGTGTAAGATCTCCTTCCGTATTTTTTAGCAAACAAAAAGGAAGCCATCTTTTGGATAGCTTCCGTAATTTCTACGAATCTCCCGACATCCGCGTATCAGGCATCCCTACGTTGGCATTATCCAAATCAGGTTCTCGGTCGAAGGTCACACCTTCCTCTCAGCCTGTATACAAGCTCCCGTTTCTTAAGTTGTGCATGTATTATACACCAATTTGTAAGTTTTGTCAATAGAAAGACAACGAATTTATTCGATGAAGCAAATCC
>JAEIGA010019211.1_pt1 | contig 10423 bp, 7 predicted proteins | sample 9270691 | NCBI WGS metagenome assembly JAEIGA01 (sample SAMN17057246, study PRJNA624740) | gut metagenome | biome: biome; isolation source: fecal sample | host: Bos grunniens | place: China: Xizang | collected 2019
TATCACAATAGTTATCCCATATACCATCTTTTAAACTTCTTGGTCTATAGTGGTCTATATTACAAGTTTTATAATCTATTGGTTTAGCATCATATACGTTATTAGTATTGTTGTAGAAATCTATTCTTCTGATAGCTGTATCTTTATCCATGCAGCTGCGGAAGAATTTATTATAAGCAGAAGGGTTTTTAGTTTCGTCTTTTCCTCCTACTCCTAGTAAGTCAACATAATGTTGGTTAACAAAAGATAATACTGGAGTTGTTCCTTCATAAGTAACTAAGTATTTATTAACTGCATCATCAGCTTTTGGAGCTTCAGCAGAAGTAGATAAGTATACTGACATACCATCGCTTCCGAATGCAACAGGAGCACCAGTAGCATCTACGAACTCTTGGTCATATTCAAATATTTTACATCTTACCATATCACTTAAGAAACTTCCGTGTTGTTTACCTCTTATTAAGATAGCGTGGTGAGCTGGTATTATTCCTCTTAAAGCTAATGTTTGCCAAGCAGCATCTCCATTACCTTTATAGTGAACGAATAATCCACATAAGTTTATATCAACATCGTTTCTGTTATATAATTCTATGAAACTGTGAGATACACTTGTAGATTGTGTACTAGAAGGAACTATGTTTCCTCCTCCATAAACTTGGTTTATTACTATACCATGAGTACTAGCTGTAGCTAATATTTTTTCTGTTTCTCCAGCACCAGTAGCCATTTTTAAAGGCATTTGTAAGTTAGCCCCTGGTTCATATACATGTCCTTCAACAGCTTCTTTAGGGAATACTTGAACTTTACCGTCATCGTTTATTATTAATCTATATTCTTTCCCATTTTCTTTAGCTTTTAAATCAACAAAGTTGTCCCCTAAATTTGTAGACCCCATCATGTTAGCAACTCTTAATTTTTTATTGTCGCCACTTCTAGCGATCACGACATAATCGTTCTCTATGTCTACACTAAGTACTTCCGTTAATTCACTTATTTTTTTACCTGCCATTTAATTGTCTCCTTTCTATTGCATTTCCAATAATATATTTGTATTATCTTCGTACAGAATTTCTGTTCCATCCTCATAAAGTATTATATTTTCTTTAATCGATGGCTTATTCGGTTTTGGATTGTATTCTTGTACTTCTAATAATAATGAAGTTCCGTCTTCTAATAATATATCTGTTCCATCTTCAAATAATATTATATCGTCTTCATCTTCTTCTCCTACATCGGAATCATCTATTTGTACTTCTAATAGCAATCCTCCGCTGTCGTCTTCTAGAAGTAATTCAGAACCATCTTCGAATAAAATGTAATCTGGTTCATCTTCAACCCCTGGCTTATCTGGATCATCTTCGTCAGGAACGAATACTCCATTTTCTTCTAGGTATTTTACTCTTTTCTTTAATGTGTTAATTTCATTTTGCATTTGAGCAAACTTTTCCATTAACTGATACAGCAAGCTTACGTCATCTGTGCCTTCAACAATTCCATCACTTGTTGTATCTATCCAGACCATATTGCTGTCTTCAGGCGGCTCTTCTCCTATCCAAATGTGAGAATATGGATCATCGCCATGGTCTCCACCGCTTCCATCTCCACTGGTAACCATTTCTTTCCAGCCTTCTGCAGTGGTATAACTATAATATTTCTTATCATTGATAACGTAACGAATCGCCCCATCTATTAATGAATCATTTATTGGTAAGTTCTCAAATGATTGTACTGAAGCTATTCTATTATCTACATTAGATATGATAGCATTAGCGTCAGTTATTTGTTGACCCACGCCTTCGATTTGTTCATGCACTGCTTCAAATCGTTGATCCACTTCAGACACGGCTTCGGTAGCTTGATTCGCAGCTTCTCTAACTTCTTCTAACGAACCAAGTATAGTTTTACCATCGTCACCAATGATTAAACTCATATGAGTTATAGGTAAAATTCGGTTGCCGTCTTTGTCTAAGACGAACCCAGTTCTCATGCCGTTTACATCTGCCATTAGTTCACCACCTTCAGTTTAATATTACACAATAAAGGAAGTAATAATTCATCTATGCTTTATTTTTTGTATTGGTCTATAGTATAAAACCTTCGGCAAATTAATACCGAAGGCCTTATATAAAGTTAATTAAATTTTATTGGAATATAGCATTGAAAGCAGCGTCTATATCAGCTTCTTCTAAAGCAACTATAGCAGCTATATCTTTAGCATTTTGTATTATGTCTGCTTGACATTGATCTATGTCAGCTTCTGCTTGAGTTAATCTTTGGTTTAAGTCTTTTAGAGTAGTAGAACCTTCTCCATCCCCTATTAACTCTTCTATAGCAGCTAATCTAGAATCATGAGTAGCATCAGCGTTTGATCTAGCTTGAGCTTCAGCTTCTACTTTTTGGAAGATGAATTGGTACATTCCAGTAGAATCAGTAGAGTCAGCACCTTTAGTTCCTATTTCTTCTTCTATGTCGTCCATTCTTCCGTCTTGAGCTTGGTCTTTAGCTAATTGAGTTTGAGCTTGATCAGCTATAGCTTTTCTGAAAGAACCTTCTACGTCAGCAGCTCCATTTATTATATCTATTTGATCTTGAACACCTTTAACAGCGTCTTTTCTGTCTTGTACTTCTTGTTTTATAGCAGCATCATTAGCTTCTAAAGCAGCTTTAACTTCTGCTAAAGTCATGTCTTCAGCTTTAACTTTAGTTTCTATTACATCTAATCTAGCACTTAATCCATTATCTGCAGCTATTCTAGCATTTTTTTCAGCTTCTACAGCAGCTTCTCTGTCTTCAACTTCTTTAGCTAATGCTTGATCTTGTAATAAGTCTTTAGCTTCTCTAGCTTCTTTTTCAGCTTGGATAGCTGCTTTGTATTCGTTTTCTAATACAGTTATTATTTCTGGATTATCTTTTAATGCAGCAGCTAATTCATTTAATGTATCAAGAGCTTCAGGAGCACCATCTACTAAATCAGCAACAGCTTTTTTGATTGATCCTTCACCAGTACCTTGGATTACATCTAATCTTCCTTCAGCACTAGTAACTCTTCCGTCTAAAGCATCAGTAACAAGTTTAACTCTAGCTTCAGCGTCTTTTATGTCTTTAGCTACAGATCCTTCAGTATTTTCGTCAGCATTTAATAAGTCTATAGCATTTTTGTTAGCAGTTATTCTTTCGCTTAATGCAGCTTCAGCAACTCCACGAGCAGCTATTTCATCATCTAATTTTCCGTCTATACGTTTTTCTTCAGCGTCTGCTCTAGCAACTTCTGCAGCTAAGTTATCTCTTAATACTTGTTCTGCTGCTTCAGCTCTAAGTTTTTCATCATTAACAGCTTTTTTGATAGACCCTTCTTTGTTTTCGTCTCCTTCTATAACGTCAAGTCTTCCTTCAACAGCAGTAGCTCTGTCTTGTAAAGCTTTTTCAGCAGCTTCTGCTCTTAATTTTTCAGTGTCTATCATTCCTTGTAATTCTTCTTTAGCGTCATCTAAGATATCGAAGATGTTTCCATCACCATCAAGTTTTTCATCAACTATATCTTTTAAAGCAGTTACTTGTTCTTGTAGATTTTCATCTGCTGCCCCTCTATCTAATATTTCTTGATCTAAAGCATCTCTTAAATCTTGAGCAACTTGAGTAGTAGCAGATATTGCTTGTCCAGTTAATTGTATATTTTTAACGATTATATCTAAAGCATCTTTAACGTTAGCTGCTCCAGTAACTGAACCGTTAGAGTAAGCAACTTCTCCAGCTTGATGACCATGAACTTTAGCAGCAACTTCTATTGAATGATCTGCTTCACCATTAAATATTCTTTGTTCTTCGTCACCAACTTGTATTGTTAAAGAGTGAACAACTTTTTGTGCTGCATCAGCAGTTGCATGTAATCCTAAGTATCTTCCATCATACTTATTCGTAATTTTTTGTAAGACTAACTGTAAACCGGCTTGGTCAAGATATTTTGCCATCGTTTAATCCCTTCCTTTTCAAATAAATTTTTTTAGATTTCTTCCACTATGTCCCTTATTTCATTTTCAGTTATGACTAAGTGATCATGATTATTGATTCTTTGATCAACATAATTTGTAGTTGCAAAATCCATTTGTTCTAACGCTTCATAAGTTACATAGTTAGTAAGATCTGCACCTGTTATATATTCCTCTAAATCTTCTTGAGTTATGAACCCTAAGTCATTTTCTAATTGTGAAACAAGTTCAGGTATAGTTGGTTTATTTAATAGATCATCATATGACCCACTAAATCCTGGTATATTTAATGTGATAAATAAATCAGGATAGTCTCCTTCTACTATTACTCCCGGATCCTCCTGTAAATCTACCATATTAATCAGATAAGAAAAATTAGGCGGATCATGCATCTCTTCTCTTAGTACATAATCCTCATCATGTCTATGAGTTAAGATATCATTTTTAGTTGCGAATGCTCCCAGGTCTCTGCCAATTTCTTCCCAATCAACATTTTCCCAGTCCATATCCTCAACATACTGCATTGGTATTTCTACTAGATATTCTTCGTGCTCATGTTCTACATCTGCTTTATCAGCTAATGCAATATCTAATTGTTCTAAAGTTGCATATTCTGATAAATCAACATCTAGTAAGCTGTCTTCATTAAGAACTTCTTTCCAGTCTACTCCTGTGTAGATATATTCTTTAAGTTCCGCAACGACGAATACATGCATACCAAAATACGCTCTGTTGTTTTTTACATGATCGTCTCTTTCTTTTATGGTATCGACTACTAAACGTGAATCAAGAGGTGATTTGGCACTTAAATCAAAACCTGATGTTAAAGGAATTCCTTTACCAAAAAAATTGTCAGCCATTTAATCACCACCTTTAATAGCTGAATTTTATAGCAAAGTTGTTAACGGTAGAAGCATTGTTATTATATACATAATATTGCTGAGCTGTATTATCTAATCCAGTAATGTTTATAACATTGCATTCAAAAGTAGAAGTGATATCAAAGCTATTTGCGTCATGTATTTTTGATATCTTTCCGTACTCTACAGGATAAGCTATTATCATCTTTTGGTTATTTGTTGTAAAGTTAATCTGTTTATTACCCTTCAACTCGTTTCGCTTGCTTAGTCCTAATATTAATTGATCATCTATTTGTGCGTCCTCTTCACATACGCCTACATAATATGGATAAACAAACTCAAATTTGTTAGTGCTGACAGCATTTATTTTTTGTGCATCAGTAATTTTAATTGTTAAGCTTTTATTGGAATTAACTTCTACATCAACTGGAAAATTAAAAGTACCGCCATTTTTTATTGATTCATCTTCTTGAGTAGCTATTATAGTATTACCATCAAATATTTCAATCTTTTGTATTGGTTCGGATTTTTTAACTATTGATATATTTATTTCTGATATTTTTTGCATGCTGCCTTTTTCAAATATTCCGCCATTAGGAGTACAAGATATTGCTATATCTGGAGCAACGTAAGGGTATAACATCTTCATTAGTATTTCATGTGTAGTCATTCCATTTAAATCTGCATTGGCTGGAATACCTCCAAATGCATTTACTGTTAACATATCTGTTTCAAATATCTCTGCTGATTCATCATAGAATGTTAACTCTTTTATTTCATTTACCAATACATCTTTTATAACTAATGGTCCTACTTTTTTATCTTTAAGAGACATTATTTCGTATCTCTTTCCTGTATCCATTACGTATACTATCATACCAACATATGGTACTGGTATATCGTATATATCTTCTAGCGTTTCTATGCGTGTTCTGCTATCTAAAGGAGTGTTGACAGTAGATGGTCTTAAGCCACCAGTTATTACTGTACTATTTGCATTGAAATCTGTTGCCACTTTATCACTTCCTTTCTATTTCAATTAGCTATTAACTAATTAGTATATAAATAGAATGTACGCTTACCAGATATGATTTGCATAAAGCCGTACAAATAATATTGTACGCCGTCTATTAATTCATCAAGTGGTTTGGCATCTATTTGGAATTGTTCTCCTGTTTCAGATATACGAACAGGAGTACCTAATCCAGTATCTATTAAAAGATCAAAACCTTCTGGAACTAATGCAAAGAAGTATTCTCCTTCTCCAAATAGTTCTATCTCTATAGAACTTGGGAAGTTTTCTTCATTGAATTCTGCAACTGTGCCTTGATCTTTACATAGATTTAATAGAGACTCATCAAAGTTTAATATATCTTCTTCATTATCATATCCATTATTTCCATTTTCATCAAATGGTACATATCCTATCCAAAAGAATTTATCTGGCTCTGCTTTTATATTATTGAATAATAATTTAAGGCTCATTATATCGCCTCCTTATTTATATTCTATACATCCAGCTAGCCACATGTTAGCAACTTTAGTAAATATTAATTCATACATTCTACCTTCCACTAATTCAGGCATATCTGCTTGCCATTTACAAGCATCGTCTTTAACTTTTATTTCTCCAGCTTTATGTTTAACAAATATATGAACTTCATCAAAGTCTTTAGCTTCTTCAGGTAATTCTATTTCTAAACCTGATTCATTAATCATAAATATACGTTTTTCTATTTCTTTTTCTACTTGTATTTTTTCTAATGCAGATATATCTCCAGCTTTAACATTACATTCTTTTATAAAGCCTTTCATATCTTCAGCTTGTAATTCAACACCATTGTTAGTACCAAAGCAGAATTGTTTTATTTCTCCTCCGTTTAATTCTACGAATCCTTCTTCTATTATACCGTTAACAGAAGAGTCTTCAGTTTCTCCTCCGAAGTATAATTTGTTAACTACTCCATCATTCATTATGAATTTAGCTTTGTATACTATACCTCTATTAGTAGATTGAGCAACTTGAACAGATCCGCCATTCATTTCTATAACAGCATTTCTAGTCATACCGTTAGCTCCACCAGCTGTTAACCAACCTATTTCACAGTTGTTGAATTCTACATGTACATCATCAGCTACACCATTACCTTGTGCTCCACCGAAGAATGTAGAAGATATTTTACAATTATTCATTTTAACATTTATATCATCTGCTATATTCATTCTAGTAACTTGCCCATCAACTGATGCTCCACACCATCCAGCAGCCATAACAGAAACGAATTCACAGTTTTCTGCTTCTATATTAACGTGTCCAACCATACCTTCAAAGTAGTTACCACCAACTACTCCTTTGATTTTAACGTCTCTTAATATCATATTAGTTTGAGGTATAGCACGTTTTACTCCAACATTTTTGTGTCCATATCCACCAACTAAATAAACTTTTTTAGCTTCTTCTGCTTCTACTACTATAGCTTCAAAACCTTCAGCCCATCTATAAACGAAAGCAACAGCGTCTTCTGGTTTTTCTGCATCATATTTAAAATCTTTATTTGGCTCAACTGTCATTGGTTGTCCACAAGCAAATAAGAATTTACTAGTTGGATAAGCAGCAAGATTATCTAAATAAGGTTTTTCTTCATCTATTTTTTCTTCTAGTTCTTCTTTCATAGCTTTTAATTCAGCATTAACTTCTTCTTTAACTGCTAAATGAGATATGTCTTGATGTTCTTTTAAGAACTCTTCATGGTCTATCATTTCAAGAGCTTCTAATCTTGCTTTAAGAACTTCGTCTTCTTCTTTTCTTTCAGCAACTTCATTAGCTAGCGCTTCATTGTTTACTTGTATAAAAGCTTCATATACATCTTGATGCATTTCTATAGCTTCAGCTAATTCATGTAAAGTGTCCATAGCTTCAGGAGCGCCATTTATTACTTCTGCTATTTTACGTCCTATAGCTATATCTCTTTCTTCTGCTTCTGCTAGTATCATTGCTCTTACTTCTGAATCATCGTATCTTAATTCAGCTATTTCCTCTTCAGTAAAATAGTCTACACCTTTAACAGGAGTATGCCCGTCTTCTCCTTTAGCTCCTGCTGGTCCTTCTGGCCCTTGTGGTCCTTCTGGTCCAGGAGTTGTACTTACTTCTCCTAACATCTCTTCTACAAATTCTATAGATGCATATCCTTGATGTAAAGGTACGTATTCACCTACAATAGAATCTGGTATGCTTATAGCTCCTACTTTTTTACCTTCTAATGATTTAACAACATAAAAAGTTTGATTTTCTTCTACGTAGAATATCATTCCTACAAATGGAAGTGGTATAGATTCTATATCAGCTATTGCATTAACTCTTGTTCTTATATCACCAGGAGTATTTTTAGTTGATGGTTTTATGCCGCCTCCAATAACTAATGCGTTTTTATTAAAATCTGTAGCCATTCTCTTCACTCCTTCTTATACAATATAGATAAATCTTTCACCAGATACTATAGTCATTTCTCCATATACACGATACATTTTACCGCCTAGATCAACTTGAATTCCATTTGCTCCCATAATAGATTCATCAAATGACATTTGTTCTCCTAAGCCATTATCTTTAGTAGCAACAAAGTTAGATTCAGCTGGTATAGCAACTACTATAAAACAAGCTTCAGGAACTACACCTATTGATTGTTTGTTTACTCCTTCAGTTGTTTCTACTATTACACTGTCTTCATGTTTTAAAGATTCTAATTTTAAATCAGCATAACTTAACATAGATTCATCAACTGTGTATGGGAAATATCCATAGTACATTACATTATTTTCTTCTGGCTCTTCTGGTTGTTCAGGTTCTTCTGGCTCTGGTTCTGGATCTGGTTCCACAACTGGAGGTTCTTCTATCTCTTTATGTAAATCTTGTATCATTTTGAATAGCTCATTTAAAGCTCCAACTATTGTTTTCTCTTGAGTTAATAGCTCTGGGAATTCTTTATTAGGATCGAATGAGCCATCTTCACCTTTATCCCCTTTATCTCCTTTAGGTCCCATAGGCCCCATTTGTCCCATTTCTCCAGGTATCCCTTGTATACCTTGTTCACCTTTTTCTCCAGGTAAACCTTGTGGTCCTGCTGGTCCCATTGGTCCTTCTATTACTTCTATTTCAGCAAATTTAGCATCTACGTATTCTATCTTAGCATATTCAGATAGTTCTATACGTTCGCCTCCTTCGCCACCGCCGAATTGAGCATTTAGTATCTCATTTTTAACATATTCTTCAGTAGCAAACTTTTTGTCTTCTATCTCTTTTAGTCTTTCTTCTACTGTTACTCCTTCAGCGTTTACTACTAAATTTGATGCTGTTCTAGGATAGAATATATATTTTCCATCACTCAGATAGCACACTTTAACTTCTTTATTCTCAGCCATTAAGTACATCCTCCTTTTTGAAATATTCAAATTAATATTACGTAAACAAAAAGAGACTAATTAAAAATTAGCCTCCATAATTTATTATTACATCTATGCTATTATGATAGTAGGTTCTATGTCTAATTCAAAATATAGCTCTTCTGTTTGTGCATTGAAACATCTTACATAAACCCAGTCATACATTGTGTTAAAATCAGGAGGTAGAGCACCGTACATAAAACAGAACTTAGCTTCAAATTGTGTCATCTGTACCCAGTTTACTCCGTCAACTGAACATTGAACTACGTCATTTGCTTGCATACCGAATACTTCAACCATAACTAATTTGTTTCCTTCTCTATCTTCTGTAACGTTATAATCTCTAGACCAAGGTTTAGGTACGTATAGTCTATCAACATTACTTTCTTTTATTTCTTCAACTATGCCATCCTCTCTTCTTTGCATTATTTCTGCTAACGACATATTAACTTCTTCATCATATATTGTCATAGTATGATATGATGTATTTTTAACACTGTTATAATCATCTGCTGCTGTTAATAGCATAGCTGGACTTGTTTCATCTACAAAAGCTGCAGTAGCAGCTGTATATGTATAATCTATTTCAAGTTTAAATGTTGGCCCTAAACTTAAATAATGATTAGAGTCACTTGTATATATCCATAAATATTTTCCACTATTAGCTTGATTTACCCAATTCAATGTATGAGTTGTAATATTCATAGATGAGTCAAAACCAACACCTGAACCAACACCATATGCTTTAGCTGTCCAAGCACTACCTAGTAATGTAGGTACATTGTTGGGAGCATTTGCTGAACGCCAGAAATATATAGTTTTATCTGAATTATATGAACCTGCTCCACCACGAGTTGTTACTATATCTATAAAGTTTATTGATGCAACATTTTTAGTTCCTGGAATTGAAGCAGATGTCATATCTGAATATCCATATGCTGCAGAATAAGAACCATAAGGACCTTGTTTGAAAGTTGTTGTACTAGTTGTAGTTTCGTATCCACTTTCCCTCCAAGATCTATAATTTTGTCCAGATTGCCAACCGTAGTTTGAAGATACTGCAGTCTCTGGATATATTTGTATCCATTTCGAACTAGAACTATTCCATTTATATGTATAAGCATCAACCCAGCCAGA
>JAEIGA010019212.1_pt1 | contig 10423 bp, 10 predicted proteins | sample 9270691 | NCBI WGS metagenome assembly JAEIGA01 (sample SAMN17057246, study PRJNA624740) | gut metagenome | biome: biome; isolation source: fecal sample | host: Bos grunniens | place: China: Xizang | collected 2019
ACGCTTCGTGGCTCGTCGGAGGCTGTGGAGTACTCGGGAGTTATCTTTGCTAATGCCGAGTGGGATATCAATAATAGCGCTCGTGACTCGCTGTCGGTACGTGTTAAGTCCGATGCGGTCTATATGGGTTCGCATCAGATTATGCCACGCTTCAACCTCTTGGGTGGCGCGCGTGAGAATCGTATCTCGCTTACGGCGGGCTTCAAGCAGCAGGATGGTGGTAATAGCTCGGCGATGCTGGGCCTCAGTGCGCAGTTTAAGCGTAGCACTGCTTCGCGCCGTCCTTCGGTGCATATCAACATCACTCCTTCGCACTTTACCAACGATACCCAGCAGTGGAAGCTCTACTCACGAGGTATCGACATTGACTCTACGCGCATCAGCGTTAAGGAGCTCCATATCGCCCGCCCCGAGCAGCAGATGATTATCGATGGTGTGGCATCGCGCCTACGTAGCGACTCCATAAGCCTCACGCTCGATAACTTCGACCTGTCGCCACTCTCGGCATTCTTGAGTAAGTGGGGATATAAGATTGAGGGTAATACGAGTGGTTATGCTACGGTGAAGGCTGCTCTCGGCTCTCCAGAGATTGAGGCGGCTATCGATGTGGATAATATCAACGTCAATGGCATCACAGCGCCACCACAGCGTATCACCTCGAATTGGGATTTCGAGGCTAACCGCGCACGTGTCTTTATTGTCGACCGCACGTCGCAAGATACCGTCATACGTGGTTACTACCAGCCACAGGGTAATCGCTACTATGCTCGTGCAAATATGCAGGGTGTTAAGTTGTCGCTCATCTCGCCATTCTTGAATGGTATTATCTCGGATATCGAGGGTGATGCCGATATCGAGGCCCGTGTCCTCGGTGAGCGCCATAACGCTACGTTGAGTGGCGAGGCTACGGTTAGGGGTATCGCCGCTACGGTAGACTATACCAAGGTGCGCTATACGGCTCCTACGGCGAAACTTAGCATCGTCAACAACCACTTCCTTGCCGACAGGATTCCTGTCTACGACCCCGAGAAGAACGTGGGCCACTACTCTATGGACCTCAGCCTTGAGCATCTCTCGAATATCACCTACGATATCGCTATTGATGCCAATAAGATGCTTGTTCTGGATACCGAAGCGAAGGATAACGACCTCTTCTATGGTCACGTCTACGCCTCGGGTAGTGCGAAGTTCTATGGCGATAAGCGAGGTATAAAGATGGATATCGACGGTACGAGTGCCGATAACTCGAAGTTCTATATGCCACTCTCGGGTAAGGAGGATGTTGCGTATGCCGACTTCGTGAAGTTCCAGGAGGTTGCCGCCGCAGCCCCCGATACTACGGCATTCCTCACGCGCCGTATGATGGCCTACGAGCGTAAGAATCGTGCGGTTAATGTCTCGGGAGGTATGATGGATATGGATATGACGCTCAACGTTCTGCCAAATATCGAGATGCAGCTCGTTATCGACCCTACGGTGGGTGACGTCATCAAGGGTAAAGGTTCGGGACAGCTTACTATGCATATCGTTCCGAAGGCCAATATCTTTGAGATGCGTGGCGATGTACAGATTTCGGAGGGTACCTACCTCTTTACGTTGCAGAATATCCTCAATAAGCTCTTTACCGTTGTGCCAGGCTCGTCGATACATTGGGATGGCGACCCTCTTGGCGCGATACTTAACATAGATGCGGTGTATAACACCAAGGCATCGCTGAAGCCACTGTTGGGTAGCTCGGTGCAGGGTATCGACACGTCGCGTGCCGTGCCTGTGCAGTGCTATATCAAACTCACCGACGAACTTATGTCGCCTACGGTGACCTTCGATGTTCAGGTGCCTAACGTAGCGCCAGAGATTCAGACCGTGATACAATCTACGTTGAACGACCAGCAGGCTATCGCCACGCAGATGTTCTGGCTGTTGGCGGCAAATAGCTTCTCGGCCGAGGATACCGCCTCTGTGGGTGCGTCACTATCCGCTACTACGGGCTTCGAGTTGCTCTCGAATCAGTTGAGTAACTGGCTCTCGGGTGATAACTATAACATTGTGCTTCGCTACCGCCCACGTACCGAGATGACGGGCGATGAGGTGGACTTCGGATTCTCGAAGAGCTGGCTCGATAACCGCCTTATTGTGGAGTTGGAGGGTGGATACTTGTCGGATGCCTCGTTGCAGGCTACCGAGAAGGCTTCGAACTTCGTGGGTGAGGCCTTCATCACTTGGCTTATAGACCCTGATGGTACGCTTCGTTTCCGTGGTTTCACGCAGACCATAGACCGCTATGGCGAAAACCAGGGTATGCAGGAGTCGGGCGTAGGACTCTACTATGGCGAGAGTTTCAACACCTTCCGTGAGCTTGGCCAGAGCCTCAAGTATCGCTTCTCGCACCGCGATAGTTTAGGTCGTGTTATCCCTCGTGAGGAGTACCGCGAACTTAAGCGCGAGAAACGCGAACAGCGTAAGGCTCATAAGCGTGGCAATAACCGCGTGGTAGATACGTTGGATATAGAGAGTGGCGACACACTATCTCTGCCGAATAAAGATAACGAATAAACGATTAAATATTAAAAACTAAAAACATTTCAAAGATTATGATTAACATTCTAACTGCTACCCCAGCAGATCGTGCTGCGGAACTTACAGATGCACCTATCGATTCACTTGCTCTTGCCGAGATGGCAGAGCAGACAACTACGGCTCCTGAGACCTTGTCTATCGGCTTCTTGGACCTCTTTATGAGTGGAGGTTGGTTGATGTGGGTTCTTGTGGCGTTGGCTGCGGTTGTTATCTTCATCTTCGTGGAGCGCTTCATCGCCATCCGCAAGGCTACACGCCTCGATGCTAACTTTATGAACCGCATTCGCGACTATATCTCGGAGGCAAACATCGGCGCAGCTATCGACCTTTGCCGTCGCACCGATTCGCCTGTAGCACGTATGATTGAGAAGGGTATCGAGCGTATTGGCCGCCCTATGAGCGACATCCAGACCGCTATCGAGAATGTAGCAAATGTTGAGGTTGCGAAGCTCGAATCGGGCCTTCCTTGGTTGGCATCTATCTCTGGTGGTGCGCCAATGATTGGTTTCTTGGGTACGGTAGTAGGTATGGTTCAGGTCTTCATTGATATGTCGGCTAACCAGTCGGGTGCTATCGAGTTGGCACAGCTCTCGGCAGGTATGTATGTTGCGATGGTTACTACCGTAGGTGGTCTTTTGGTTGGTATTCCAGCCTACTTCGGTCACAACTACCTCGTAGCGCGTGTCGAGAAACTCGTATTTAGAATGGAGGCTACAACAATTGCCTTTATGGATATCTTGAATCAGCCTGTTAAAAAGTAGTTGACCTATGGCAATTAAGCGAAGCTCAAAAATAGATACGTCGTTTTCGTCATCGTCAATGACCGACCTTGTGTTCCTGTTGCTGGTCTTCTTTATCTTGGCTACGACGCTTATCAACCCAAACAATGCCGTTAAGCTAACCCTTCCATCCTCTTCAAGTCAGGAGGGTGATCCTTCGGTTATCGCACTCTCGGTTGTGGGTGATACGAGCAGCGAGTCGGGCTATAAGTATGTCATCAACCGCGACGAGACCTACTCGACAGTAACCGAGGTTGCTGGTGCCTTGAGGGTACACTTCGAGAAGTTTGCAGACGTAGCGGAGGAGGATAAGCCTTATATCTCGTTGCGCTGCGATGAGAAGGTTACGGTAGATGCGTTGGTTGAGATTATCGACCTTACGCGTGAGGAGAAATATAAGATGGTGCTTGCAACCAAAGATAAGTAATGGAGTACTATAATCCTATAGACCGCACATCGCGACGCTTTGCCGCTGCTGTAACCCTTGTGGTTATAGTTGTGGGAGGCTTCTTGTTGAGCCTTGTGAGCATCGATGTGCGTAAGGTGGAGCTTGTGGAGCCTCCTTTGGAGATTATCTTCGAGGAGGAGCCTGTTGCGGAGCCTCCAAAGCCTATTCGACAGCAGAGTGCGCCTACGGATGTACGCCGTGACCGCGCTCCTGCTCACGTCGAGAAGGCTGTAAAGGAGCAGAGCGAGCAGACTCAGGGTGAGGCCGAGAAGACGCAGACGGTGAATCCTAATGCACTCTTCAAACCCGTTGCGGGTAATGCTGAGGAGGTGGCTACGGGAAATCGTCTTGCTCCAGATGGTGAGCGTGAGTCGAACAAGGGCGAGGGTTCGGGATATAACCTTCAGGGTACCGACCAGCTCGATGCTGGCCTTCAGGGACGTGGACTCCGCGAGGGACTTCCAAAGCCAAGTACGCGCTATAATAGTGCGGGACGTGTGGTTGTCTACGTCACAATAGATAGCGATGGTAATGTCCTTACGGCAAAGGTCGACCTGAATGGTACTACAACCTCTGATGAGACACTGCGCCGCTTGGCTGTTGAGGCTGCACTTAAGGCGAAGTTCAAGCCAAGTCAGCGTACAGCACAGGGAGGACGTATTACGTATGACTTTAAACTTCAATAGTTGGCTATGAGATATGCTTATATGTGGGCGATGGTTATGGCGCTGCTGCTGCCTATGGCAGTTGTGGCGCAGTCGCCAAAGGGTGCGGATATCGAGTTTTCGAGCAATATCGTCGACCTCGGCGAGTTGTCGCAGGACGACGACAAACAGATAGTGCGCCTTCAGTATACCAATACGGGCGATGTACCTTTGGTTGTTACCGAGGTACGCACGTCGTGTACCTGTACTACGGTTAAGCATAGCCGAACAAAACTTCTACCTGGCGAGCGTGATGCGCTGACCATTACGATGGATCCTGCGAAGGCGCCCGAGGGTAGCTTCTACCGCGTGCTGAAGGTCTACTCTACGGCTACAAGCGGCGTGAAGCATATAACTGTAAAAGCAGAAATTAAGAACTAACGGATTAAGATATGAAGATTAAGAGATTGGTTTTTAACCCTTTTAGGGAGAATACATACCTTGTGTGGGACGATACAAACGAGGCTATTGTTATCGACGCTGGAAATATGAACGAGGGTGAGAATAAGGTTCTCGAGGCGGAGATTGAGGCGTTGGGCTTGAAGCCTGTTATGGCTGTGAATACCCACGGACACTTCGACCATACACAGGGTGTTAAGTGGCTCAAGGAGCGTTATGGCGTTCAGTTTGCCTGCTCATCGAAGGACCAGTTCCTTATTGATAGCACATCGGGCGGTATGGTCTACGGTTTGAAGTGTAACGAGGTGCCAGCGGTTGACGTAGACCTCGATGCTATGGCGGAGGTTAAGTTTGGCGAGACGACACTTCGTGTTATCAAGACTCCTGGCCATACTCCTGGTCACGTGGTGCTCTTCGACGAGGTGCATAAGGCGCTCTTTACGGGTGATACGCTCTTCCGCGAGAGCATCGGCCGTACGGACCTTCCTGGTGGCGACTACTCGTGGATTATGAAGTCTATCTTGGAGGAGATTGTACCTCTTGGCGACGATGTGGCAATCTACCCAGGTCACGAGGATTCGTCGACTATTGGCCACGAGACGCTCTATAACCCATTTATCGTTGAGGTGTTGAACAACGAGGTTAACTACAAGGGATAGGCTATGCGTATAGATATTATTACGGTTGTTCCAGAGTTGCTCTCCTCGCCGCTTAACGAGTCAATCCTCAAGCGTGCGCAGGAGTCTGGCCACGCGGAGATATACGTTCATAACCTTCGCGACTATACCGACGATAAGCGCCGCACGGTGGATGACTACCCATTCGGTGGTGAGGCGGGTATGGTTATGAAGATTGAGCCTGTGTTCCGCCTTATCGAGAAACTCAAGTCGGAGCGCGACTACGATGAGATTATCTACACCTCGCCAGATGGTATTACCTATAACCAGCGCGAGGCAAACCGTCTGTCGTTGATGAAGAATATCATCATCCTCTGCGGTCACTATAAGGGTATCGACTATCGCATCCGCGAGCATCTCATCACACGCGAGATATCTATTGGCGACTATGTCCTTACGGGCGGAGAGCTTGCAGCGTGTGTCATTGCCGACTCGGTAGTACGTATCATACCTGGTGCTATTGGCGACGAGGCTTCGGCACTTACGGACTGCTTCCAGGATAACCTCTTGGCACCACCCGTTTATACACGCCCTGCGGAGTTTAATGGTTGGAGGGTGCCAGATGTGCTGCTCTCGGGTAACTTCGCCGAGATTGAGAAGTGGCAGGAGGAGCAGGCCTATTCGCGAACTCTTGCTCTGCGTCCTGACTTATTGGAGGAGTAGGGGATAGTTGCTAAATGTAAAAAGGATAAGACACCACGCGATGTCTTATCCTTTTTTTTTCTCCACCCCCACAGAAAAGGTGTTTTGTGCACTAAAAAAATAAGCGGTAACCTCTCGATTACCGCTTTGTGACTCCGCCAGGATTCAAACCTGGAACCGCTTGATCCGTAGTCAAGTACTCTATTCAGTTGAGCTACGGAGCCATTGCTTTGTGATTGCGAGTGCAAAGGTACTACAATTTTTTTAATCTCCAAATATTTTTGCAAGAAAAATATAAAAAAAACGGCAGTTTTTTTACTGCCGTTTTTTTTGTTGCTGTAAATCAGTGATTTACTGAATATGCTCTGAAAGAACTTTTTTCACGTTCTCGCCACGCAAATTCTTCGCTACGAGCTTACCCTCTGGTGAGAACAAGAAATTCGAAGGGATAGAGCTTACGTTGTAAGCCTCGCCAGCAGCCCAAGAGCCATCCTCGCCAGTGCCCCAAACGTTAATCCAAGTCATATTGTTCTCCTGGATGTACTGCTGCCAACGCTCCTCGCTACCTGCACGGTCGAATGATACGCCATAAATCTCAAGGCCCTTAGGTGCGAACTCGGCGTAAGCCTCCACGAGGTGAGGAATCTCACCACGGCAAGGACCACACCACGTTGCCCAGAAGTCTACCAATACCCACTTGCCGCTCTTAACGATATCCGAAAGCACTACAACGTTACCCTGGCCATCCTTAAGCTCGAGGTCGATAAGCTCTGCGCCGACCATAGTAGCCTTGAAGCTCTGGTAAGCCTTTAGGTTCTCGAAGCGAGTGTCAATCTTGTTGAATACGTCAGTTGCAACAGCCTCATCGCCACCATAACCTACGTATGTAGAGAGAAGACGGAGTGAGAGTGGGTTGTCGAGGTTAGCATACATAAAGTCGCTCATATTCTGGAGTACGGCCTGATACTTTGCCTCTGCCTCCTCCTCTGATTGTGCCTGATACATCTCGCCAATAAGAGCGCTGATGCTCTCGGCATACTCAAACCACTTATCAGTAAGAGGTGAGCCCGTAGGCTTCAACTCCTCCTCTGCGTATACGAAGTGAACATCGCAGCCTTCAGCATAGCAGAACGAGCGAACTGCGTTATCCGCTGTCGAAACCTGGATGACGTCGCCATCAACTGTATTTACAGCTGCTGTAAACTGACCATTCTCATCTACTGCTACATCGAAGCTATTATCCTGCGTTGTGATAGTCACAGTTGCTGGACGCTCCTCAAGAGCCGAAAGATCGCCGCTAATTGTCAACGGCTTTGTTGTTGTGCCGCACGCTACCATAAGCGCAGCGACAAAAAATGATAATACCTTTTTCATAATCAATAGTTGTTAGTTAGTATCTCTTTACCGCCCTATACCTTATATATAATATAGGACTACTTTTTTACTCTGTTGGGATTTGACTCCACGAACTGCGCCCACGAGGAGCTTCCCTTGCGTGACTTGCTATCGCCACCCAAGCCCTTACGCTTGGCACCCGCCGTGAGACGTGTTAGGGTATTAGACGTTGTGAGCCAGTGACACAACGCCACCGCCATACCATCCGTAGCATCGAGGCGACGTGGCTGATAGTCGGTCTTGAGCATCGTGTTTATCATCGCCGCAATCTGCTCCTTCGAGGCCTGTCCACGTCCTGTAATCGCCTGCTTGATACGTGTTGGGGCATACTCGGCAATGGCGATATCCTCCGAGGTGCTTAACACTGCCGCGATAGCCACACCTTGTGCGCGTCCGAGTTTAAGCATCGACTGCACATTCGTGCCGAAGAAGGGGGACTCGAATGCCACCTCCTGTGGGTGATACTCCCTCACCAGAGCCTGCACACGCTCGAAGATGTAGCGAAGCTTGTGGTGCGCGTCGCTAATCTTATGAAGGTCTATATCGCCCAAGACCAGAGGCTGTGGCTTCCCGTCGATAATCTCGATTAGGCCATAACCCATATAGTTGGTACCTGGGTCGATACCCATTATGCGTCGATTTTCTGCCACGGTTACTCGCTCTTCTCTGCTGCCTCCAAAGCTGCTACGGCCTTCTCCAACTTGCGGAGTGTGTATGCCATATCAGGCAACTGGCGGAATACGGCAAACGAACGGTGGTATTGCACACCTGGCAATGCTGGGTAGCCGAAGCGAATCTCGCCATCGGCAACACTCTTGTCGATACCCGACTTCGAGCCAATCTTAACGCCATTACCTACCGTAATGTGGTCCGCAATACCTACCTGACCTGCGATGAAGCAGTTAGAGCCAACCTTCGTCGTTCCTGCGATACCCACCTGTGCCGACATAACGGTGTTAGCACCCACCTCTACGTTGTGGCCCAACTGAATGAGGTTATCGAGCTTAACGCCAGAGTGGATGATTGTAGCATCGGTCTTTGCGCGGTCGATACAGGTGTTTGCACCAATCTCCACGTTATCCTCCAAGATTACGATACCGAGTTGTGGAATCTTCGCAAATGTGCCATCCTCGCGTGGCGCGAAGCCGAAGCCATCAGCACCAATCACCGAGCCAGCGTGAAGAATACAGTTCTTACCGATTCGGCAACCCTCGTAAATCTTAACACCAGGGTAGAGCTTCGTACCCTCGCCAATGGTTACGTTATCGCCAATGTAACACTGAGGGTAAATCTGTACGTTATCGCCAATCTTTGCGCCGCGCTCAATAACGGCGAAGTCGCCCACGTAGCAGTTCTCGCCTACGGTAGCCTCCTCCGAGATAGAGGCCATCTTAGCAATGTCTGTCTTGCGAGGCTTTGCGGCGTTGTACATCTCCAAAAGGTTAAGCACACACTCGGCAACGTTCTCAACCTTGATAAGCGTAGCCTTAACCTCCTCCTTAGGCTCGAAGGTCTTGTCTACAAGAACGATGCTCGCCTCGGTGGTATATATATACTGCTCGTAACGTGGGTTTGTAAGGTATGCCAACGAGCCAGCCTTACCGCCATCAATAGACGAAACTGTAGATACTGAAGCGTTTTTGTCTCCTACGATTGTGCCGTTCAAGAAACCGGCAATCATCTCTGCTGTAAACTGCATAATTGAGTTGTTATTTTGTTGTTATTCGTTACTCGATGAAATCCTCAAGTGCGATACCCTGGGGAAGTAGCATAGAGGTGTCGTGACCAAAGGCGCGAAGCTCTCTCACCAGCGACGAGGAGATATGCTCCACCTCGGCAGGTGCTATGACCACTATGGTGTTTAGCTCTGGGAATATAGCCCTATTAGCGTGGTCCATCGTACGCTCATAGTCGAAGTCGGTGGCGGTACGCACGCTGCGGATTATGGTTTGCGCTCCGATGCGACGTGCCTCATCGCCCGTGAGGGTTGTATATGTGGTAACCTCCACACGTTTGTCACCCTCGTAGACTCGCTCTATGAGCCTCTTGCGAGCGTCAGGAGTTAGAAGTCCTCGTTTTTGGGTGTTGTGTCCGATGGCAATAACAACCTTGTCGAACATACGCAACGCCTCATCCACCACAGCCTGATGTCCGCGTGTGAAGGGGTCGAACGACCCTGGAAATATCGCAACTCTCTCCATAACTTCTTTATTACTATATCACACAAAGGTACGAAAAATTTTAATAATAGCGAAATATCATTTAAGAAAACGCCTTCTTTGTTGTTGAAAGGCAAAAATATTGGCAAATAATTGGCTGATTGAATAAAAAGTATTACCTTAGCATAATATTTCAGCTATAATATTGCGATACAAACAACAAAATAATCATAAAACTTTAATCTATGGCTACTAATTATTCTGGTAAAACTCGTATTGAGAGTGACCTTATTGGTGAGATGGAGGTTCCTGTAGAGGCCCTCTATGGTGTGCAGACATTGCGCGGTATTGAGAACTTCCCAATCAGCCGCTTCCACCTTTCAAACTATCCTTTGTTCATCAACGGTCTTGCAATGACAAAGTTGGGTGCTGCAGAGGCTAACCACCAGCTCGGTCTCTTGACTGACGAGCAGTTCGATGCTATCTCTAAGGCTTGCCTCGAGATTATGCAGGGCCAGCACCACGACCAGTTCCCTTGTGATATGATTCAGGGTGGTGCAGGTACTAAAACAAATATGAACGCTAACGAGGTTATCGCTAACCGTGCGATTCAGATTATGGGCCACCAGCCAGGTGAGTATCA
>JAEIGA010019213.1_pt1 | contig 10423 bp, 10 predicted proteins | sample 9270691 | NCBI WGS metagenome assembly JAEIGA01 (sample SAMN17057246, study PRJNA624740) | gut metagenome | biome: biome; isolation source: fecal sample | host: Bos grunniens | place: China: Xizang | collected 2019
GGTATCAAAATGGCTCATCTCAAATTCCACTTTGTTGTTTTGATTTAACACCAAGCCAGTATCGATCCACTGCGTTCCTGTACTTTCAAGGTAAGCTAATTCACGCTTGTACCGCTGCTTTCTCCACAGGATTTTACCGCCACAGGTAATGGCAGCAACTTCACCCTCTGGAATGACGAAACTTTTTACATCAGCAAAGTTCATCCGACCACCACATCCTTTGTGACAATCGTGCCATCGGATAATTCAAATACCCATTGTTCTTTGACCAGATTGTCAAACACGGTGTCTGCTATGCTTTGGCGGTCTTCAGTAGTAAGCGTGTAGGGGTCACCCTTATCACCTTTAGCACCAGTATCACCCTTTTCACCTTTCTCACCCGGAATACCTTGTGCGCCAGTGTCACCCTTGTCACCCTTAAGCCCGGCAAGCTGTTCTTCGGTGAAATCCTCATAGGTGAAGGGATCGCCTCGGAAATCCCCGCTTTCCTTTGCGGCCTCAAGAGCGTTTTCAACATAACTCTTTACGGTCAAAACATCGGTTTCGGTGTAGATGTAATCAACGGGTTTGGGTCTGGCAACTACATTAAACGTTGCGGAATATCTTGTATGACGATTATCGCTGTTGTTAATGTAGGTGTATGCCTGAAATACAATAGGGGATTGCAAAATAATGTTTGGAACATTGACAAGTCTGCGGCCATCTTTTTCGGTTACGCGCAGAACAAGAGATTCGTTCATTTCAGCGTTGCTGAAGTGAACTTCTGTGCAAGATTCGTCTTCAACAATTAGCTGCTGATTCAGATCCCATTGCCAAAAAAATGCACGGCCGGTAGGAATAGAAAACAGTTTCATAGTCATTCATCCTTTGCCAAAATCTTTGCAGCTTGTTCCTCGGTGATAACACCTTTGTACACTGCTTTAATAACCTTTTCCTCATTCCACAAGCCTTGCTTGTACCACTTGTTGATTTTTTCGTACATCTGTTACACCTCCAGAAGGGTATCGGTCATCATAGCGGTGTATGCGACCTGTGCTTCGATAACGTCCAACTGGCTAGGCTTTTGTTCCGGTGTGGGCAGAGGATCACTGATAAACTCCCCATCTACATAGCGATAGTCGGAGATATCATCCTCCGGGATACTATCTACCAGAGGCATATTTTTGCTTGCGTATTCTTCAGAAGTGACGGACAGCACACGGCCGTCCTCACCCAGATTTAGTGCATATCTCATTTCTGCAACTCCTTATTTCTTGGTATATAGCTTGCATCCGTAAATCTCAAACGGAATTATAAAATCGTTTGTGCCAACTGTATCATCTGCATTGTAAACATTGCCAATTCTCACACCGCCGGTTGTTGGGAAGGATACACCTCGGTACTTGCCGCTTTGCGATACGGTTTCAAGAATTCCAGCTCCGCTTGTTTTGATAAATGCGCAATGATACGTGCCTGCCTGAGTGGTCTTATACACTTTGTATCGAACCATAATGAAATCAAAACCGCTGACATCAATGTCGAGGACTTGATCTGCAAAGTCAGAACCGGAACTTGTATTATTCCAAATCTGAACAAATCTAGGAACTAGCTTTTGAGAAAGGTAATCCACAAGCAGATGTGCTTTCTTGTAGAACACAGCACCGTTTGCGTTATCGGTAGCGCCTTCGCTGTACTTGAACACAAGAAGTGAAGCATCCGTAACAGCGGCAGTAGTTTCATTCATATCGCCAAGGATTTTAGCAGATGCGCCCTTTGCGGTAGTTGCGCCTGTGCCACCCTTTTCAATAGCCAGTGTACTGAAAGACGGTTCTTTGCCGTCAAGCTGTGTCTGAATGTTAGAATCGATACCGCTCAAGGCTTGTAAATCACTAGTAGAAACCGTAGAAGAAGTTCTGATGTTACCGTTTTGATCGCAAATCATTACCATACTCTTAGATAGTCCAGTAATGACATCCTGTTTGTCTTTCAAACCATCATCCACATACTTCTTTGTTGCGGCATTTGTATCAGCAGTGGGTGCAGCAAGGTTAGTAATCTTATTGCTACCCATATTGATTGCGCCGGTCATTGTGCCGCCGGATTTAGAAAGAAGCGTTTTGATCGCATCGCCTACGGCTTTTGCTTGCGCTGCTTTTTTATCATCCGTTAGGGTTTCATCCAAAGAAGCCGTAAATGCGGAATCCAAAGAGTTGATAAACGGAACAAGGGTTTCGTTTATGTAGTTTTTAAGAATCACAGCGGCTTCATCAAATTTTGCCTTCAATTCTTCAGCAGAAAGATTGTCATCCGTATTGGGATTGTCACCCAGATTCTGAATGATCTGTACACTTTTACTTAATTTTTCAACACCCAATTTTTACACCCCCTGTGCATTTAAAGTTCTTTGCAGCTGACCGTTTCCGGATCCCATATTCACGGGTATTTGCGATATGTCCATACTTTCTTTTGCCATACCGGTCCCAAGGCCTGCGCCATCGTTCATAATTGCGCTTTGCCCCTTGATCTCGTCGATCAGCTTTTGCTTGTCAACAATGTAGCCGCTGGGCACTCTCTCCAGATACTGCAGAAGCGTAATCTTGTTGTTCATCAGCAGATTATCGATAGTCTGCATAGAGGCGATCTCGCTCCAGTAGCTGCTTGCGCCTGCATCCTGCTTGATGGTAATGGGAAGCTTGCTGAAAATAGAAAAGTCAAAGTCCTGCAGAAATACCTGATCCGGAAGCTGCATTCCAAGCGGTTGCTTTCCAACATCGTCAATAGGCATTCTGGTTTCCACTTTTCTTGTGCCGTATTTTACCGACATCATATCCATCCAAATTCTGCCCATATCCTCAATGCACTGGTACATATTCTGCTTTGTCATTTCCATAGGTGTGTTTGCGGCTCTCTGCAGTGCAATGATCGCAGAGGTGTTGTCCGGACGGCTGTCGCCCAGTGCCACATCAGATGCGCCAAGGAAGGACTTGGTGTAGTCCACGCAGATTTCCATGAACTGTGCGATTTGCGGGTTCACAGATGCGCCCTCGATGGTTCTTGCAACACCGTCAACGTTTCCGTTTACACCTACGGCGCTGCCAATGCTGCCGTCCCAGTTTTTGATCTTGGTTCTGTCATATACGATTTTGGGGAATGCGGAGGTGGTAAGAGAAATGCCGACCAGCGCAAACATCTTATTTACAAATCTCTGGTTTGGAAGAAGACCTGTCACCATCGCCTGGCCGTGGTAGCAATCGTGAATGAAGTCCCAGTTCAGCCATACAATGGGGTAACGCTTGTATTTGGTGTTGTAAGGCTTACGCAGAAAGCCAGCTTCTGTTGCTTCGGCACACCACAGTTCTCCACTATCAGGATCCTTGTAGAAGTACATAAGAACGGTGACTTTGTCATCCGTGTAGGAGTCATATTTATTCTGGAATTTCTCTTCGTCCGGCTTGATATCTTCAGGGTTTTCAATGTCTGTGAGATTTTCCTTTTTGTAAGCGGCAACCTTGTTTTTTACTTCGTCTACCATTTCCCGCCGCACAATAATGATATACGGCTGCTTCTGCACGTCACGGTTGTTGGGGTTACCAAAGCATACACGGGTATTTTCCGTCACTTCAGCAACGATCTCACCCTTCACACCCTGACCGTTTTCGATAGTGGGATCAAAGTAAAAGTACATACAGCCATCGCCATCCACAGCGGCATTTCGCAGAAATTCACGCATTTTTGTGACGATGCGGTTGCGCTCAATGATGGCAGCATACTGTTTGTTAAGTACGTAGCAGTAACCTTCCAGCTCCTTTTCTGTGTATCCGCTGACTCCGGGCAATCCGCTTGCCTGCAGAACAAAGTTGTCACTGGTAATGGTTGCGACCTGGAAATTTACTACCTGCTTCAAAAAGTTAAAGGTAGGGGTAGGAAGACCGTTTGACTCAACACCTTCCCATTGTTTGCCGATGAAAAAGTCTTCGTTTACCTGCACGGTATCGTATAAACCAATCTGCTTATTAAAGTCATAAGCCTTATCGTATTTCTGAAAAATTTCTCTTGCCGTGATCTGTTTTTGCTTACTCAACGATTATCGCCCCTTTCTTCCTGCGCTTTGCGTCTTGCCTCAAAGGGGTCATATCCCATAATCGCAGAAATTCCCTTATTAAAATCGTTAACGGACTTCACAGCTTCTTTTGCCTGCTCAAAGTCCGGAATAATGCCGTTTTCCAAATCATCCACGCAATCTTTAATCTGTTTCATATCTCCAAAAAGTTCGTCGATTTGGCTTTTCTGTATTGTTTCGTGTTTTTCCAATCTGCCAAGTGTATAGTCCAAAGCCTCTGCGATCGCCAGTTTTCTTGCTTTTCTCTCTTTACGGACCATCAGTGCACACGCAGCAAGGCACACCGCCGCAAAAATAAAGCTGACAATAAAAATTACCATATACCCTCCTGCGTATACTCTGTTTTATGTAAGGGAGGGGCATAACCCCTCCCAATCTGGTATGTGAATTAAACGGTCTTTTCCACAACGGCGCTGTTCCACTTGCCGTTTGCGGAAGCATATGCGCGAACAATATCACCTGCAGCCACGGTAACAGCAGCGGTGTATGCCTTTGCTTCCACACTGTATCTGGGGTCGGAGCCGTCCAGAGTGTAGTAAATGGTTGCGCCATCTGCAGAGGTGATGGTTGCCTTGCCGCTGGAAACAGAAATAGCGGGATCTGCAACAACAGTGTTGGGCAGACAGCCGACAGCAACACCGGCAGCCTTCTTACCAAGCACAAATGCATCGTGGAGCATACGGAACTCCAGCAGGTCACCGGACAGGCCGGGGGGATCCACGTGAGCCTTAAAGTCCTTGATCTTAACGGGAGCAATAACAGCGCCCTTGTAGATCAGAACGAACGCAGCGTTTGCGGGGAAGCGGCTGCTGGTCATAGGCTTGACGGGCATACCGTCCAGTTCGCCAATGAAGCCGGAGGGCAGGCTCTTGCCGCCCAGGCTGTCCAGAGCGGTCCACTCGGTGGAAGTCTTAATAGCGGGCAGGTACTGGCGCTTTACGACCAGAGCGATCTGGTTTTCAGGTACACCGTGCTCCAGCATTTCGTTCTTCAGTTCAATGATCTGAGTAACGATGGTCGCCTTGGTGGGTTCTGCTGCCAGCTGCTTGTGGATGCCTGCGTCCTTTGCCCACTTAGCCATACGGTAAGTATCAACGGCGGGGATGATGCGCTCTTCACGCTGTGCCTTCATCACTTCGCCGGCCTTCTTCATGTTGAACTGCTCGGCATTGTTGCCCTTGTCAATGCTCAGAGAAAGGCTCTTGTCCTGAGTCATTTCAAAGGTCTGAACCTCATCGCCGACTTCCTGAGTGCTGCCGTAACGGCTGCCGGCACCTACTTGAGTGCTGCGGTTGTAATCCTGCAGATCGTAGGTCTTTACGCTGGTGACGTGAACGGTCTTAACACCGGAGAACTCCATGTCCATATCGTGGCTGAACAGAGCGTCGGTCTCACTGCCCTTGCGGAAACCGTCCAGCAGACTTTGCTTATGCTTTTCGGAAAAATGAATAACGTTTGCCATTTTGTTAACCTCCTGTTAAACTGCCGCTTATCCAAAGGCGGCAAAAAAATCATCAAATTGGTCTTTTGTCTTTCTTGCTCCGGAATCGCTTGCAGAACCCGGAGAAGACAATCTGTTTTTGTTGTTTTGCTCTTTTGCTTTCAGCTGGGCATTCAATTTTTCAATTTCTGCCTGCTGTTTGCGGTTTTCTTGCTTTAGGTATGCCTGCGTCATTGTCATACCCGCGGCGATATCTTCTGCCATCTGTTCCACAGGAAGATCCTTGATATCTACATCCGGGAAATTCTTCTGGAACTCTTTCAGTTCCCGCTCTGCACGTTCCTGCCGTTCTTGTTCAGGAGTCTTTGTTTCCTTTGCGGCTTGAAGCTCATTCAGCTTTTCTTCCGCTTTTAGCCGACCCAGACGCTCGGTCGCTTCTTTCTCGGAAAGATTCTCCTTGTCCATAATTTGCCGAACCCGGAAAGTATCCAGCAATGTAGGCACATCCACACCGGAATCCTTTGCAATCGAAGCAAGCACGTCATATGCCTTCTTTGTTTGCGCAAGCTGCTCCGTTAGGGCTTGGTTGTCTGTTTTTCCCTTTTCAGCCTGCTGCTTCACGCGGTCATAGTCAGCGCCCTTCTGCGCCAGCGTAAGCAGTTCTTCACGGGTCACCTGTCGCTCTTCCTTGTTCACTTTGATGGTGAACATCTCAGGCTCTTGGCTGGCTTCTGCGCCTTCCTTTTCGTCCACGTCGGTTTGTTCGCTTTCGTTGGCTTCTTCGCTTTCGGTTTCTTCTGTGGCTTCTCCTTGGCTCTCACGGCTGCTTTCGTCGGTTTGTGTGTTTTCTTCCTGCGTGACTTCACTCATTTCTTCGGTTGCGGTGTCGCTGTCGGTCTGGTTGCCGTCATCAGCATCAAAAGCGCCGAAAAATTCGTCGAAGTTAGTGGCATTTTCTTTCATTTGTTGTTGTCCTCCTTGTTTTGGCTCTGGTAGGCCATATATTTTCAGCTATGGTAGGCTGGAAATTATGTTGTTAAGCGCCGATATAGCTCCGGCTTACACCTCTGCCGCACATTGCGGTGATGTAGTCAACCTTGCTGTCCTCTTCGTCATCCTCTTCCTTTGCGGCTTCCTGGATTCCGCCGGGCAAAACGTAAGTCTGCGCAAAGTAACGCAGTGCGTCAGGACCGTGCGTAATTTCGTGAGGTAGTTTTTTTACATCGTTTGGGTCGTTGTCATCGTGCATTAAGCACTTCATGCACTCGATCAGGTTGTCGCAGGTATTAAAAATGATCAGACTTGGCTTTCCGTCTTCTCTAACCTTCAAAAGCTGCTTGAGCGCCGCCCAGCCTTGCTTTCTGGAGTTGTCAGCTTTGAAAAGCAGAAGACCGCTTTCGGCGAACATTGAAGCCTGCGTCTTGCCGGTTTCCCGCTGCCGGCTCCACATATCCGGAGGGGCGATTGTAAAGCTGATATTTTCATCTGCAGTTGTGTTTTCGTGTACTGCAATCGCAGCATCGGAAACAACCAGATCGCTCTGGGCATAGTGCTTGTACACATAGCAGCGTCCTTCCGGATCAACGGCGATCCATAGGCAGAAGAACATATCAAGACCGTAGTCGAATGCCCGGTATCGTGCCCATTCATTTGGAATGAAGAAAGGTCTGCAGGTGTGCACTCCATCTGTAAATTCGGAAAAGTATGTACCGGCCAGTGCGTTCCAATCGCCGTACCGGTGAGCGTTTCGCTTGTCCTCCGGGAGAAGCTCCAGCTGCTGCACGTAGTCCGGGTTGCTTTCCATCAGGTCCTTGTTGTCATCAACGGTCGCTTTTATGAACACGTAGTCATTGGGGTTTTCGCCCGCTTTGTATTTGCGATCGATGAACAGCCGCTTCACCCAGTTGTGTCCGGGGCCGCCGGGGTTACAAGTCAGATACACACGCTTTGGAATCTTATTTGCGCCACGGACGATTGCAGCCAGACCTCGGAATTCGCTTTCCAGAAACTGCGTGGCTTCGTCAATGAACAGCCAATCGTATTCCTGACCTTGATACTTACCTTCCACAGCAGCGCCGTAGCCGGGCATATTACCAAACTTGATCTGGCTGCCGTTGGTGAAGTTGATCATGTGGTCTGTCTTGTTGTAGGCATAAGTTCCTGCGGCAAGGATCTTCAGCATCGGTGTGATGATAGAGTTTTCCATATCGCCGTACTCACGGCGCAGAATCAGAATTCGAATTCCGGGATAGTTGTATGCGCCAAGAGGTGCTTTTCTTTGGATTGCCCAGCTTTTGCCGCCGCCTCTGGCTCCGCCGTAGCAGGTGTATTTTGCTGTTGACAGAAAGAACTGCCATTGCGGTTCGGAGTTGGGAGCGCCCATATCCGCGGTGACTATTTTCTTTTGCGGACTACTCGGTTTCTTCGCTGCCATTTTTCCTCCTTAAAACGCAAAAAAGCCAGAACCGTACCGAATTACTCGGTATCAGCTCTGGCTCAAGGCTCCGGCTTTTTATTTATGATTGATTCCTGCTTGCACCACGGACAGTATAGAGGGAATGCCTCCAGCACCGTGTGCGGCAGGACTTTCGTCTTTGTCGGCTTACCACAAGCCGGACACAGAACAAATCCTTTGATATTGACTTGCAAGGTAAACCTCCTTTATGTGGTTGCCGGATTTTCACCGGCGCGGATTCCGGGAGCAGTAGTACCAGTACATCCGCCGTGGCTCATCATATTAGAGAGGTGATTTCAAAAGAGGTGAGTGGCAGAGGAAAACGGATTCGAACCGCTGCATACGGGAGCCAAAATCCCGTGCCTTTCCACTTGGCGATTCCTCTGTATTTACCGCTGCGCTGCATCCTTTCGCCAGCCATTGCCCTGTCGCTTTGCAATACTTAGCTTCTCGCGCTTCCTTACCCGCTTGCGGTATGGCGGTGCCTGTAGGATTCGAACCTACGCTCCCCTTCCAGGGACTATCTGTTTAGCAAACAGACCTCTTATAGCCTCTTGAGTAAGACACCGTGTGAACCTCTTTTATCGTTCATTTTATTTTTTCAGGCAGGTGATTTGTTTGACCCCCGCCCCTTTTTTCTGTACCCCCCTATACCATCCGGTTTCAAGGTGGGTCTAATCCTATTCTACTGGCAGGATTTACGATTGACCATAAGTGTCCGAAGAAACATCTCAAATCATCACTACTAAAGGTATATATAAATATAAATATTTATATATTAATATAATATATATATTAAGACTTATAGTAGTCTTACCTCTGTGCATAGTAGTATAGATTTATATAAGTCTTTACACTTCTACTTACCTCAACGAGTTTTTGCGGTTTTTCAGACTTTCGGTGGGGAAGATCAGCGGCGATTTCCTGCTTTCTGAAAGGTGTTTCTTGGGGTCGGTTTTGAGGATGTGTGGTATATATCTCCGTCTACCCGCGCGGGGCGCACCCGTTTTTCCGCTACCCCGGGGGTGGGGTGTCTGTGCCTGCGCAACTCCCGCCAAAAAAACGAAATCACAACAAAACCAAACCAAGCCCCACAAAATCCTGCAGCCTGCCTTATTGAACCACCACACCACACCAACGCAACAAAATAAGGATTTGGTTGCGCTTATTGGGTGTTTATGGGTGCTTATTGGTGATTATGCCATATAAAAGTTGCAAATATGCCGAAAGTCCACGAACGAAGGACAATCACCGTTATAGACCTGCCTTTTTGCCTCTGGAATCGTCACCACCAAACAAAACGTTTATTGTGCTAGGACCACCGCCAGCAGTTTCTCTGTCTGTCCATTTAACACCATCGCCCATATCCTGCTTGAGTGCAAATATTGCTCTTGCTGTCATTTGACCATTCCAACCTGCCGAACTCATCATCTGCCCACGCATCCAGGTTGCCATCTTTTTCAGCAGCTTTCCCCGCCCTTTATATGCAGAAGTATTACTCTCCGCTAGCGCCATAACTTCGGCGATCTCCTGTTCCGTACAATCCAGAGTTGCGCAGAAGTGAGGCCAGGAAGCACGAACAATTGTGCCGTTCTCCACGTCATTTTTATACTGTTTGATGTGTTTATCAAGTGCATTTTCTGTGAATGAAAACTGCACATTTCTTCCGGAATTATCGTTTCCAGCCAACTTTTCACCCCGTTTCACAATGTTATTATACTTCTATAATTACAAACACCTTTACACCTTGTCAAGGGGTGAAATGCAATGGAATATAAATATAATATAAACGCGCACGCGATCAATAAAAGGCGACCGTGTGCGCTGTAAAAGCCTACTGGAATGGGTCAAAAATGGCTCTGATGAGCAATCAAAAAAATATTTTGAAAAAAGATGAAAAAAGGTCTTGACATAGTGGTAGAAGTATGTTACATTAGGGTCAAGCAAGGGCGGAACGGCTCACCCACCTACCCCATACAGACGGGAGGTGAGAAGATGACAGCATCGGAAGTAATCGCATTACTTACACTGTTAGCCGTTGTCATATTCGGAGTTATCGACATAACAAAGAAATGACCGCCCCCGGTAACGGAAGCGGCCAATCTTCAACTAGCATCTGTGGTTGAGCCGTGACCGTGCCAGCGGTCGCCGCTCTTGCCCATTATAATAACACAAATGGAGGTCGGAGTCAATAGAAAATACGTCAAAGCCTAAACGTAAGACCTACACCAGCACGGCAGTCAAAAACCGTTGGAACGCATCACATTACAAGCAGTTTAACGCAAAGATAAAGCCGGAGCTTATGGATGAAATTGAATCCTATATAATCCGCGAGAGCATCAGCAAACCGGAGTTCCTTACCAGAGCTTTGGAAGTATTAACCCAACAATAAAAAAGATCCGGCACTGTTACCAGCAGCACCGGATCA
>JAEIGA010019214.1_pt1 | contig 10422 bp, 12 predicted proteins | sample 9270691 | NCBI WGS metagenome assembly JAEIGA01 (sample SAMN17057246, study PRJNA624740) | gut metagenome | biome: biome; isolation source: fecal sample | host: Bos grunniens | place: China: Xizang | collected 2019
GGTCTTTCCGCTGCCGGTGACGCCGTAGAGGAGCGACACCCCGCCGCCTTCCGCCCAGCGGGACTTCAGGCCGTCGAAGGCCGTCTGCTGTTCGGGTTCCAGAAGGATGGGGGTCTGTTCCCCTTTTTCCGGCACATCGTACGGCCGGCGATACACTTCCTGCTCGTAGTATTCGACGACGCCCTTGGCGAGGAGCCCTTTCAGGACCGCCTCCGTGACGCCGGTGAAATAGCAGAGTTCCCGGACCGAGCAGGTGCCGACCCGGAACAGTTCCAGGGCCGTGGCCAGCTGCTTTTTGGTCAGCTTCTCGGGAAACGCGAGGAGGTCTTCCTCGCTGCCGACCTCCGGGGACAGGCGGACCATGCGTACGGTGGCGTCTCCCACCGAGCGGACCGCGTCGTAGTCCCGGACCAGGATGCCCTGTCTCGCGAGGTCATCGGGCAGGTCGGACTCGAGGTCGAGTCCGAGGTCCGAGAGGATGATCTTCTTTTTCACATAGCCCTTGCGGTGGGACAGATAGTCGACGACCGTCTGCGCATCGCCCTCGAACTCCTGAGAATGACGGTAGTTCTCCGCGACGGCGTAGGCCGCCATGGTCCGCAGGTTGGCACCGGCGGGGATCATGGTCCTCAGGGCATCAAAAAGAGTACAAAAGGTGCGTTCCCTCATGTACTCGGCCAGTTTGATCATTTCTCCGTCGATGAGCGGTGTCTTGTCGAGCACCGCCTCCACGGACTTGTATTTGCTGAGAGGGAGACCGTCTTCCTGCAGGGCTTCCGCCAGCGGCCGCAACGCGATGACGACCGCCTGACGCAGCTGAGAACCCTTTCCGAAAGGCACCATGACGCGGCAGCCCACGGCAAGGTGTTCCGTGAACGGCTCCGGCACCAGGTACCCGAAAAGGCGATCGAAATGGTATGACGCGTTCTCTACCGCAACGCTTGCAACCAGTCCGGTGTCCTGCATAGGTCCCTCCAAAGAGTATGGTGTTCCTTAAAGATCGCGGATCTCAAGGGGTTCTTCGATGGTGTATTCCCCGTCGAGGAGTTTCTCCAGCGCCATGGACACCGGCTTCTCGGTGAGGATCTCCCCTTCCATGTTCGCCTCGTCAGAGATCTCACGGGCGAGCTTGGCGGTGGCGGAGACGAGAGAATAGCGGCTGATGTTCTTTTCGCCGGCTTCCCCTTCCAGAAGGTTTTTCAGATCGGGATTGAATGTGGTATCTGCCATGATGTTTACTTCCTTTCGAGCTCTTCTTCGGTTTCCGGTGTGCCTTCCCGCAGGTGGCGGCGGTGCCGGTAGATGAGCTCCAGTATGTTCTCGACCGCGTTTTCGAGGCGGTCGTTCACGATGATGTAGTCGTAGTCGGTGGCCATGTTGATCTCGCCGCGGGCGATCTCCAGCCGCTGGGCGATCTCTTCCGGCGTCTCCGTGCTGCGGCCCTCCAGACGGGTCCGAAGCGCGTGGAACGACGGCGGCATGAGGAACATGGTACAGACGTCGGGCTGCTGCTTTTTGATTTTTGTGGCGCCCTGGACTTCGATCTCCAGGATGACGGTCATGCCCTTGCTGACCCAGTCGTAGACCGGCGCCTTCGGGGTGCCGTAATAGTTGCTGCCGTACCGGGCATATTCGAGCATTTCGCCGTTTTGGATCTTTTCCTCGAACTCCTCCTGAGAGACGAAATAGTAGTTCACGCCGTCCACTTCGCCCGGGCGGGGCTTCCGTGTGGTCATGGAGACGGAGACGATGATCTTCTCGTCTTTTTTCAGGAGTTCGCTGATGACCGTATCTTTTCCGACACCGGAAGGGCCAGAAAGGACCAGAACGAAGCCGCTGTTGTTCATGCCTTAAGCCTCCTCGTTCTCTTCGTCGCCCGAAATACGGGCTCTCAGGGTCTCAGGCTGGAGATAGGACAACACGACCTGGTCCGTATCGGTCAGGATGACCGCCTTGCTCTTCCGACCCTGGGTGGCGTCGATGAGCGTCCCCTTTTCCTTGCTCCCCTGGACGATGCGCCGGATGGGGGCGGACTCGGGGCTGACGATGGCAATGATGCGGTCTGCGTTGACGCAGTTGCCAAAGCCGATATTTACCAGTTTCAACGAAATTCAACTCCAGTCGGACAGGTCTTATTCGATGTTCTGGACCTGTTCTCTGATTTTTTCTACATCGCCCTTGATCTCCAGGACTCTGGACGTGATCTCCAGGTCGGAGCACTTGGAGCCGATGGTGTTGGCTTCACGGTTGATCTCCTGGACCAGGAAATCCATCTTCCGGCCGACGGCGCCCTCGTCCTCGAACATGGACTTGAGCTGGTCGATATGGCTGTGGAGACGGACGGTCTCCTCGTCGACCGCGACCTTGTCCGCGTAGATGGCGGCTTCCGTCAGAAGGCGCTGCTCATCGACTTTCACGTCGCCGACGAGGTCCCGGATGCGGGCTTTGATCTTCTCGTTATACTCCCGCACCGTTTCCGGAGAGCGGGCCTCCACGAACTTCGTGAGCTCGAGGATATGGTCGGCCTTCTCACAGATGTCGGCCTTCAGCTTTTCGCCTTCCTTTTCCCGCATGGCGATGAACTTGTCGGTGGCCTCGGTGAGGACCGGAAGAACAGCGGCCCAGATGGCCTCTTCGTCCGTCGCCACTTTGTGGACGGCCAGGACGTCGTTGAACCGCGCAAGGGTCATGGAAGACGCGTCGTTGCGGATGTCATAGGTGTCGGAGAGGTCCTGCAGAGCGGTGAGATAGGCCTTCGCGAGACCGTGGTTCACCTGGACCTCCACGTCGGCGGCGTTCAGTTCCAGAATGGAAACGCTGCACTCTGTTTTTCCGCGGGCAACGCGGGTCGACAGATAGGATTTGATTCTCTCTTCGAGAAAACTGTACTGTCTCGGGACTCTGGTCGAAAGCTCGAAGTACCGGTGGTTCACACTTTTCAGTTCCACCGAGATGGAGAGCTCCGTGCTTTCCGACTGAGCACGCCCGAAACCGGTCATACTTCTGGTCATATTCGGTTACTCCTCTGTCAGGCGATTTGGCTCTTCAAAACGGCCCTTTTTGCCTGAAACGTACCCTTTATTATACAAGAAATAAGGAAGCGTTGCAAACTGCTCAGGAACGGGAGGCCCGTTTGAGGGCGGCCACTTCCTGCGGGGTCAGCTCCCGCCATTTCCCCTGCTGCAGCATGCCGAGTTTCACGGGGCCGATGGCGGTCCGCTTCAGACGGGCCACTTCGAGCCCGAGGGCCTCGCACATTTTGCGGATCTGGCGGTTGCGGCCCTCACAGAGCGTGACTTCCAGCACGGTCCGGTCGTCATACTTCTGCAGGACGCGGACTTCCGCGGGCAGCGTCTTTTTGCCGTCGATCATCATGCCCGCCATCATCTGTGCCATCTGGTCCTCGGTGATGTCCGGCCGGATGGTGACCCGGTAGACTTTACTGACGTGCCGGGATGGATGGGTCATGTTGTTGGCGAAGGCGCCGTCGTTCGTAAACAGCAGCAGACCTTCCGAATCGCGGTCGAGCCTGCCGACCGGATAGACCCGCGCGCCGACGTCCGAAACCAGTTCCGCCACGCACTTGCGGTCCATCTCGTCGCTCATGGTCGAGATGAACCCGCGGGGCTTGTGCAGCATGAGATAGAGCATCTCTTTCTCCTGCCGGACTTTCCGGCCCTCCACCGTGACCTGGTCCCGTTTCGGGTCGACCTTGTCGCCGATATGGGCCGTCTCGCCGTTGACTTTGACTTTTCCGGCGGCGATGAGCTCCTCGCTTTTCCGGCGGGACGCAATGCCGCAGTCCGCCATGTATTTCTGTAACCGAATGGTGTTGTCTGCCATTGGGGTCAAGCTCCTTGAATACAACAATACGCAACCACTCTTTGCAGAGTGGCTGCGTCTGTAACGTATGATACGTTTATTTGTTTCTGTTGATGAAACCGGTGACCTTGTCGAACATGTCGGGAACAAGGTTGACCATTCTCTCAGCAGCGTTGTCATAAGCCGTGATGTGTTTGAGCGTGACTTCGCCGTTCTGGATGAGAAGGAAGGCGACCGGGGTAATGGTGACGCCGGCGCCGCCGCAGCCGCCAAAGAGTTCCTGGCTGCCGGTGGACGGGAAGTCGGAGCCGCCGCTGGCAAAGCCGTAAGTGACTTTGGAGACCGGGATGATGGTCATGCCGGATTCGGTGTAGACCGGATCGCCGATGATGGTCGAAACATCGATCATATCTTTTACTTTTTCAATGGTTGTTGCAAGCAGTCCTGCTGCGGAGATCGTCTCTTTACTCATTTGAAAGCACCACCTAATTAATTATTTTCTTTTAAAGCCGACTCAGCAGTCTGCCTTAAGTATTTTGCGTCTCTCTCTTCGATCATGGCCTTCTTGTTTGCCCGGATGCGGGAGCTGTTGTCTTTGACGACTCCCGTCGTCTCCTTGCCGACTTTCAGGAAGAACGGAAGGAACGGGCCGAGCACCCGGAGAGGCCGGAATGCGATCTGATTGTGCAAGGAAGCTTTCTGCTTCGTTGCCAGGAAGTCCGGCGTGAGCTCGATGTCATATTTGCGGACCTTCATGTTTCTGGTCAGGAAACTCATGGCCGGGAATACGACCGATGCGACCTGGCCGTATTTGATGGCGGTGTCCGCGGCATCTTCGCCGGTGACCGTGAAGCCGATCTGAAGGTTTTTGATGGTAAATCGCTTCCGGATCACCTTGGACAGGGTCCCTTTGCCCTGTGCTCCGATGAAGGCCATGAGGGCCAGAACGGAGCTGGCATCGAACCCGTCGATAAAGCTCTTGCCGTTGATGTAGGCGCCTTCCAGGTCAAACGTGTCAACCCTCTCTTTGATGGCTGCCAGTTTGGAGACCTGAGATTCATCCACAACAGCGGGCAGTGGCTGGCCGGCCGCCTCTGCTGCTTCCGCAGTTCTGAGCGCGTCCTCTGCCTTTTTCATTTCAGCGTTGAGTCTGACTTCTTCTTCCTGGATCCTGGTTGCTTCCCCGGCTAAGGACTCAGCAGTTTTGATCTCGTTCTTCACTGCCATTTTGTCTCTCATGCCGATGGTTTTCTCCTGAACAGTCCCCGCTGCTCGGGGGCCTGCGGAGCCCAGGTGATGGCGGGCAAAGTTGAACATCCTCTTCCCGCGCGCTTTGAGCTTCGGCGAGAAGGGAACCAGTCCCAGCCCCAGGAAACCATACTTCAGCTTCAGGCGGAATCCGTCATCTTCATCGAAGTCCACTTTCACGCCGACCTTGACCCAGAGAAGGAACAAGATGAGCAGGACGGTCAGGATGACGATGACCCAGACAATGTTCATTACCCAAAGGAGTATTTTCAGAAAAGCCAATATTCAACACCTCCTCCTTTATGAAAATTTTCAATTGATACCGTCAGAGGTCTCGTCGGAGGTTGGTTCCTCGTCCGTTTCCGGAGCTTCCGGAACTTCTTTTTCCGGAAGCGGAGGAAGTTCCTCCAGCGATTCTATGCAGAAGCACCGCAGAAATGCGGGCGTCGTGCCGTAAACGATGGGCCGGCCGGGAAGGTCGAGACGACCTTTCTCCTCAATGAGGCCCTTTTGCGTCAGAGACATGATGACACCGGAACAGTCGACACCGCGGACCTGCTCGACGAACGCTTTCGTGACGGGCTGGTTGTAGGCGATGACGGCCAGGACTTCGAAGGCGGCGCCGGACAGCGGCGTGTTCTTCTTCATGGCCAGCACCTGCCGGACCGGTTCGGAGAACTCGGTGCGGGTGCAGAGCTGGACCTGGTCCCCCAGGCGTTTCAGCACCAGACCGCTCTGACGTTGGTCCAGCGCCTCTTTCAGGGAATTGACCGCGGCATCGATATCCGACTCAGGCAGTTCCAGGGCCGCGGCGATCCGTTTGACCGGCAGCGGGTCGCCCGCTGCGAACAGGATGGCTTCCAGGGCCCCCTGCAGCTCTTGCTGGTTCAAACGTGTCAACTCCTCTTGATTTCTAGTGTCAGGTCTTCCTCTTCTTCCGTGGCGGTGACTTTCTTGTCCCGGATGAGCTCCAGGAGCGCCAGGAAGGTGGCGACCATTTCAGAACGGGATTTGGATGAGCGGATGAGCGAAGAGAAGGTCCTCTTCCCTTTGCCGGAGATGCTCGTCAGGATGAAACTGATGCGGGACTGGACGGAGACGATCTTTCTCTGGACGATGGCCGAGAAGGCTTCCACGGGAGGCGGCAGCTTCCGGTGGCCCTTGCCGACGGCGGCCTGATAGGCGCCGAGCAGTTCGAAGGGTTCGTGGAACCGTTCGTAAGTCATGTCCGCTTCCACTTCTTCGGGCTCTTTGGTGTAAAACTCGAAGCCGTTGGCGGTCTCTTTCAGTTTGCCCGCCATGATCTGGCAGTCGCGGTACTCCAGCAGTTCGCCGGTCAGTTCCCGTTTGAGTTCCTCAGCCTCCTCGCTCTTCGGGAGGAGAGAAACGGTTTTGATGTAGACGAGACGGGCGGCCATCTCCAGGAATTCGCTGGCGACGTCCATGTCCGCTTCCTGCATCTGTCGGACGTAGTCCGTATACTGTTCGACAAGCTCCATGATGGGGATGTCGTAGATGTCGAGTTTGTGTTTGCTGATGAGGGACAGGAGCAGGTCCATGGGCCCCTCGAATACTTCCAGCTTGTAGTTGATCTGCTCCATGGTCATGCTCCGAAGGGCAGGTTGGTCAGCCAGCTGAAGAAGCGGATGACGAACTCGGAGAGCATGGACACCGGGTAGGAAAGGACGCCGGTGACGAGCAGCAGGATGATGACGATGTACATGGTGCGCTGGTTCCGGTACACCCATTCCTTGGCGCGGCCTCCGTTCGGAAGGATGCCTTCCAGGATGTGCCAGCCGTCGAACAGCGGGATGGGCAGAAGGTTCAGGACCGCGAGGAAGATGCTGATGGTGGCCGCGTACTCAAAGAACGTGACGAACGCCATCTGGAGGACAGAACCGCTGATGGACGGGATGTGGAGCAGCACCGCCTCAATGAACAGGAACAAAAGGCCCATGATGAGGTTGATGGCAGGTCCCGCCGCAGCGACCAGGACTTCTCCCCAGCGCTGATTGCGGAAGTTGCGGGGGTTCACCGGGGTGGGTTTGCCCCAGCCGAATCCGACGAGGGCGATGAGCACTCCTCCGATGGGGTCTACGTGTGCCAGAGGACTCAGCGTCAGCCGGCCGGACTGACGGGGCGTGTCGTCCCCCTGTTTGTCCGCCGCCCAGGCATGAGCGAACTCATGCAGCGGGATGACGCAAAAAACCAGAAATGCCGCCGCCAGAAGAGCAATGAGGATGTACATTGGCTCCCCGGTGCGAATGGCTCGTAACAGCATAAATATTACACACTTTCACTAATAAGGCAAAATATTACTTATATACATACTACAAGAATTTAACTAAATCGTCAAGGAAAAACTAAGCCCTGAAACCACCACTCTGGGCAGTCCCGCAAAGTCCCGTAAAACCTTGATGTTATCGGAAAAATCGGCAAAAATGCGGGAGACTTCTTCCCCCTGCTGTTCGCCGATCTCGACGGCCAGGAGACCGCCCGTTTCCAGCACCGGCGCATAGAGTTTTGCGATGGCGCGGTAAAAGTCCAGACCGTCCGCTCCGCCATAGAGCGCGAGGGCCGGTTCATAGCCCACTTCCGTCTGAAGACTCCGCATTTCGTCTTCGGTCAGATAAGGCGGGTTGGCCAGGATGACGTCCGCTCTTTCGAGGCCGAAGGCCGCGGGACCCTGAAACAGATCGCCCTGGATGAGCCGAAAGCGTTCGGTGCCGTTCCGCGCCATGTTGCCGCGGATGATACCGCAGGCGTCGTCGGAGAGTTCCAGCGCCGTGACGTCGCAGTTTGCAAAGTTGCGCTCCACGGTGATGCCGACACAGCCGCTGCCGGAGCAGAGGTCCAGCACGCGGGCCGGTCTCCCCTCCCGGTGATATCGCTGCAGATGCTGCAGGGCGAGCTCGACCAGCAGTTCTGTCTCCGGCCGGGGGATGAGCACCCCTTCCTTCACCGAGAAGGAGAGGTTGTAAAAGTCCCACTCCCGCAGGAGGTATTGCAGCGGGTAGTGCTCGCTCCGGCGGGCGATGAGCGCACGGTAACGCTCGGCGTCCTCTTCCCTGACCGGCTCGTCCCCGCGAAGGCGAAGGTCGGCCGCGGAGCGCCCCGTGACATGCCCCAGCAGTTCCGCGGCATCGTAGGCGGCATTCTCCACACCGGCCGCATCGAGCGCCCTTGTCCCCTCGGTCAGCAGACCGTTCAGCGTTCCGGGCGCGCTCATTTGATCTCCGCTTCCTCGGGGTCTTCCGGCAGGACCGCCTGGAAGGCCGCGATGCCGCACTCGATCATTTCGTCTTTCGGCTCGATGGTGGTGATGCGCTGCATCCAGAGTCCGGGTTTGGACAGGACGGTGGCCAGAACGTTGTCGTGGCGGCCCGCATAGCGGATGAACTCGTAGCCGAAGCCCATGATGAGCGGGATGATGAGGATCTTGATGAGGACCCAGAGCCAGCGGATGGTGCCGATGCCCGGGAAGACCAGGACAAGAATGGTGGAAAACAGGATGCTGATGAGCAGCATGACGATGGTGAAACTGGTGCCGCAGCGCGGATGGAAGCGGGACTGCTTCCGGACGTTCTCCACCGTGAGCTCCAGCCCGTTTTCAAAGCAGGCGATGGTCTTGTGCTCGGCGCCGTGGTACATGAAGACCCGTTTGATGTCGTTCATGCGGCGGACGCCGGCCATATACGCGATGAGGATGCCGATCTTCAGGATGCCCTCCAGCAGCGGGTGCAGGTTGTGGAGCTCCAGAAAATCGTGCGTGACGTATTTGTCAAAGATGTCGACGAGGAACGCCGGCAGCCAGACGAACAGGACGACGGCGAGGCCCACCCCCAGGATGACCGCGAGGATCATGAGGGCGTCGATGACCTTCTCGGTCAGATGGTCTTCCATCCACCGGTCCAGTTTGCTCGGTTCCTCCTCATAGACGGTCCCGTCATCGTCGAGGGACTTTTCCGCGGAAAGGTCCAGATAGCGGTAGCCGAATTTCAGGGACTCGAAAAAACCGACGACACCACGGACGACGGGCCACCGGGCGACCGCATAGCGGTCCTGCAGCCGTTTTTCCTCGTGGTGTTCGATTTCGATCTCACCGTTCGGGAGACGGATGGCGGTGGCGGCGTCTTTCGGGCCGCGCATCATGATGCCCTCGATGAGGGCCTGTCCCCCGATACTGGTTTTATGACATTTCTTGCTCAACTTCGGTTGTCTCCGTTTCTAGCTCGGGCGCGGGAGCCGGGACATAGTCCACCGGGAAGGAGAGGATGACACAGGTGCCCACTCCGACCTCGCTCTGGATGTCCATGGTCCCGCCATGCATTTTGACGATCTCGTCGACGACCGCGAGCCCGATCCCGCTGCCGCGTGAAGAGATGTTGGATTTATAAAACTTCTTCCGGACCTTCGGCAGTTCCTCTTCCGAGATGCCGATGCCGGTGTCTTCCACAAATACCCGGAGCGTGGACTTGTCTCCACCCTCCTCTTCCGGCGGGATCATTTCGGCAAAGACCGTGATCTTTCCGCCCTGTTCGGTGTATTTGAAGGCGTTGTCGAGGATGTTGACGAACACCTGGTTGATGCGGTTGGGGTCCCCCTCCGCCGGAGCCGGCACGTGGGGCACATTGTAGATGAGTTCGATGCCCTCCCGCATGGAGCGGTCCTTGAACACGAAGATGGTGTCGTCCAGCTCCGCGAGGATATCGATCTTCTCATAGCGCAGGGTCATGCGGCCGTTGACGATCTTCGAGAGGTCCAGCAGGTCCTCCACGACACCGGTCAGACGGGAGGACTCGTCGATGATGACCTCCATGCCGCGTTTGGTGGTGGCGGGGTCCGTGTCCCCCATGGCCTGCAGCGTTTCCGCCCAGCCCTTGATGGCGGTGAGCGGGGTCTTCATCTCATGGGAGACCGTCGAGATGAAGTCGTTCTTCATCTTGTCGGTGGAACTCAGCTCGTCCGCCATGAAGTTGATGTTCTCCGACAGCTCGGAGATCTCATCCTTGTACTCCTGCGGCTCCATACGGGCGGACATATCGCCCCCTGCGATCCGCTTCGTGACCTCGTTGATCTGCGTGATGGGCGTGACGATGGAGTCGATGAACGAGAGACCGGACACCAGCATGATGAGGCCGATGGCCAGGAACACGATGAGAAGGGCGAACAGGACGCTGAGGATCTGGCGATTGGTCTGTTTGAGCGACACGACATAGCGCACGGCGCCGAGGGTCTCGTCCCCCTTCGTCAGAAGATAGGTGGACGACATGATGGGTTCGCCGTAAAGGTTCCGTCCGCTGAAGTCCGCCTGCCCGTTTTTGCTGACAAGCGCCGCCTCGAAGTCCGGGA
>JAEIGA010019215.1_pt1 | contig 10422 bp, 10 predicted proteins | sample 9270691 | NCBI WGS metagenome assembly JAEIGA01 (sample SAMN17057246, study PRJNA624740) | gut metagenome | biome: biome; isolation source: fecal sample | host: Bos grunniens | place: China: Xizang | collected 2019
AGTAAACCCCTACAGAAGAAAATTTCTGTAGGGGTATTTTTTTTACCCAAAAATTTGATTTTTGTAAAAAAATATTATATAATATATATAGAAAAATAGAATTAAGCTATGGATATTATATCCTAAAATTTTCAGAAAATCAATGTAAAGGAGAATGAGACTTTGTATGAAATTTACACCGACGGGGCCACAAGCGGCAACGGCATGGAAAATAGTAGTGGTGGTTTTGGGGTGGCTATTTTTAATAATGGTCAGCTAGAAGACTACTATATGAAGGGTTGTGAAGGTACTACAAATAATCGAGAAGAGTTAAAAGCGATTTTATATGCTTTAATTCAGTTTGGAAAAACTAAACCGACTCCAATAGTCTATAGTGATTCTGCATACTCTGTAAATACACTTACAAATTGGATGTATGGTTGGGAACGTGCGGGCTGGATTAAATCAGATAAAAAAGAACCTAAAAATCTCGATTTAATTAAAGCTTATTTTGATTTAGTTGAAAATCAAGGTTATCAAATCAACCTTCAAAAAGTAAAAGGTCATAACAACATTTTAGGTAATGAGTTAGCCGATCAACTCGCTCATTTGGATGATAGAGAAGCACAGAAGTTAATGTTAAGAAAAGAATAATTGATTTATTATTAAAATTATGTTATAATTATAGTATAAGTAAAGAAAGGGGATAATGAATGAGTATTGATAAGAAACTTTATACTGAAGATTCGATTGAGTCGCTTTCTCCCTTAGAGTTCACCAGATTACGTCCAGGTGTGTATTGTGGAGACACAACTTATTCAACTCAGCTGTTGGTAGAAATTATTTCCAACTCAGTAGATGAATTTAGACTTGGACATGGTAATCAGATTGATGTAATTATCTCTAATGATATGATTACAGTACAAGACTATGGACAGGGGTTTATTCCTCATTCTTATAGAGATGATGGAAAAACTATTTTAGAAGCCGCTTTTAGTGTGCTTAATACTTCAGGTAAATATCGTGAGGATGGAACTTATGAAGGAACTTCATTAGGTTCTTTTGGTATTGGTTCTAAAATCACTACATTTTTATCTCATTGGTTAGAAGTAGAAACCTATAGAGATAATAAATCTGAAAAAATTCGTTTTGATGAATGTGTGTTTACATCTCGTGCTGCAGGAGCGGTAGCAGATGGTGCTTCTGGAACGAAGGTAAGATGGTTGCCAAGTGAAGAATTCTTCACAAATACAACTGTTGAAATTAACAAAATTAAAGAATTATTTAAAACAATCTCTTGTTTATGTCCAGGATTAACTATTAATCTTGATTATAATGGAACTAAAACTAAATACTATTCTAAAAATGGTTTAAGTGATTTAGTAGATGAACAGATTAAAGATAAGGAAATTATCGACAATAGATTTGTTGTGAAAGGTGAAGATGGTAAGTTTAAAATTGATTTCATTTTAAGTTATACTTCACAGTATTCTTCTACTATCGTTCCATATGTAAATACAGGATTGACAGATAGAGGTCCACATATTACACAAATCAAAACTTTAATCACAAGAGAATTTAATAAATTCTTTAGAGAAAAGAAATGGTTAAAAGATAAAGATGAAAATTTATCTGGAGATGATATCCAAGAGGGAATGTATATAGCATTTAACTTGATTGCGCCAAATGTTTCATATGATGCACAGGTTAAAACAACTATTACAAAGATTGAAATGTCATCTTTTAATTCTATTATTATTACTGAACTTCAGAATTGGTTAAAATTCAATGAAAAAGAAGTTAAGGTAATTGCGGACAAGGCTCTTAATGCGCGCAAAGCCCGTGAAGCTGCGAAGAAAGCAAGGGATGCCGCAAGAGAAGCACAGCAGAAGAAAAAGGAAAAAACTGTCAAATTTGATACTAAATTAGCAGATTGTTATTCTACAGATAGAATGAAATGTGAAATTTATGTAACGGAAGGGGATTCCGCAAGTGGAAACCTGAAAGACGCAAGAGACAATGAATTCCAAGCTGTAATGCCTGTTCGTGGTAAAATTCTGAACGTAAGAAAAGCATCATTAGATAAAATTCAGAAAAATGCTGAAATTATGACAATGATTGAGGCATTCGGTTTAACTGTTGATACAAAGACAATGAAACTTACGTATAATCCAGAGGATTTAAGATATGGTAAGATTATTATTGAAAGTGATGCCGATGTCGATGGAAGTCATATCAAAAACTTATTCTATACTTTTATTTGGACTTTCTGTCCGAAGTTAATTGAAGAAGGATATGTTTATGCAGGCGTTCCTCCTCTTTACAAGATTACAAGAGGTAAAGATGAATATATTTATCTGAAAAATGATGCTGAACTAGAAAAATTTAGAGCAGAAAATAAAGGTAAGAAGTATACAGTTAATCGTTTAAAAGGTCTTGGTGAAATGAGTGTTGAAGAAACTGAAATCTTAACAGATCCAGCGCAGAGAATTATTAAACAGATTACTGTAGAAGACGTTAAAAAGGCAGATAAACTCTTTGATGATTTAATGGGTGACGCAGTCGTTCCAAGAAAAATGTTTATCAAAGAGCATAGTAATAAAGCAACATATCAGATTTAAGGAGGGTTTATGAGTAAGAGTGATTTAATACAAGAATTATCGCAGAATTTTATTGAATATGCGGTAGCTGTAAACTCAGACAGAAGTATTCCCGATTCAAAGTCTGGGTTAAAACCAGTAGCGAGAAGAATCTTATATGGTGCATATGATACTGGAAGAACTTCAAATAAACCGCATGTAAAAAATGCGAGAATTGTAGGAGATGTAATGGGGTCATTACATCCACATGGTGACTCTAGTATCTATGGAGCTTTAGTTAGATTATCTCAGGAATGGGTTATGAGATACCCATTAATTGATTTCCATGGTAATAAAGGTAATATTTCTGGTGATGGTCCTGCGGCATATCGTTATACTGAAGGCAGACTTGCTAAGATTTCAGAAGATGGTTTATTAGCAGGGTTAAAGAAAAACAATGTTGATTTCATGCCAAACTATGATGAAACAATGGAAGAACCAGTAACATTACCAGCAATTTTCCCTAATTTATTATGTAACCCAAATGCGGGAATCGGTGTTGCAATGGCATGTTCATGGGCACCACATAATTTAAATGAAGTTGCAGATGCTATTAAGCAGTATGTAGCTGGAGAAGAGCCAATGTTACCTGGACCAGATTTTCCAACAGGTGGATTAATCGTAAATAAAAACGATGTTCCCGCAATTATGAAAACTGGTCATGGAAGTGTAAAAATTAGAGCTCAGTATAAAATTGAAAAAGACGACATTGTTTTCTATGAAATTCCATACGGAGAAACTCTTGAAGGATTAGTTGCGGAAATCGGTAAGGTTTGCGACGAAAAAGAAATTGAAGGCGTAAAAGAAGTGCAGAATCAGAGTAATAGAAAGGGTATTCGAATTGTTCTGAAATGTGTAAAAAATGCCGATAAAGAAAGAATTGTTCAGCAGTTATTCTGGAAAACAAAATTGCAAACATCTTTTTCATATAATCAGGTGGCATTAGTTGATAAAACACCAACTGAATTAAATTTAAAAGATTGTTGCAAGATTTATATTGACCACAATATAGATTGTCTAAAGAAAGAATTAAACTATGATTTGCAGAAAGCAAATGATAGATTACATATTGTAGAAGGACTGTTAATCGCATTAGAGGATATTGATAATGTAATTGCATTAATCAAAGCGTCCGATAATTCAACTGTTGCTAAAGATAACTTAATGAAAAAATATAATTTATCTGAAGTACAGGCGAAATCTATTTTAGCAATGAGATTATCTAGTCTGGCTAAGTTAGAAAAATTAGAATTGGAAAATGAAAAGAAAGAGTTAATTGAAAAAATCGCTGAAATTAAGAACATTTTACAGTTTGAAAATTTACAGATTGATGTAATTATGGAAAGACTTGATGGACTTGTAAAAAAATATGGCGATAAGAGAAGAACAGAATTAGCTCAGATTCAGCTTCCAACAAAAGAAGAAAAAGAGCAGATTGCTATTGAACCGCAGAAATGTGTTGTAGTTATGACCGAAGATGGTTATATTAAGAGAATTCCAACTTCTTCATTCAAGGTGCAGAAGAGAAATGGAAAAGGTGTTAAGACTCAGAATGATATTAATGCCGCAATTATTAGAACTAACACAGTGGATTCAATGATGATTTTCTCTAACACTGGAAAAATGTATAGAATTACGGTTAATGACATTCCAGAAGGAACAAACGCTCAAAAAGGCCAGCCAATTAAGAGCTTAATTCAAATGGAATCTGCGGAAAAACCAGTTCTTATGTATTCTATATATAAAGATAGTCCGGCAAAATTTGTATTATTTGCAACTCAAAATGGAATGGTTAAGAAAACATCTTTAGAAGAATATTCCAAGACTAAAAAGAAAACTGGTCTTGCGGCAATCGACATTAAAGAGGGAGATGCTCTTGCTTCTGTAACTCTTATTGACGATGAAGATGTAATTGTATTAACTGAAAAAGGTATGGGAATTAAATTTGATTCAACTGAAATCTCCATGACTTCTAGAGCTACCAAAGGAATGAAGGGTATTAATCTTAATGAAGGAGATAAGGTTGTTGGAATCTTCCCTATCAGAGATGAAAATGATAAAATTGCTATCTATAGCGAAAAAGGTCTTGGTAAGAAGATGGACTTATCTGAATTACCAAAGCAGAAGCGTGGCGGCAAGGGACTGGTTTGTTATAAAACTAGTGATGCTTCTGGAGATATTGTAGGAGCAACTTTAGTAAATGATTCAGATTTAGTTTTATTAGTTGGTAGCAAAAACTCCATTTGCATTTCTGCAAAAGATATTCCAACTCTTGGCAGAAGTTCAATTGGAAATCAACTTTTGAAAGGAACCGTTTCTTCTGTGAGTAAAGTATAGGAGAGACAATGAGTAGGAGACTAAAAGAATCAATAGAGTTGATTGTTGCTATACTTATTGTAATAGCAACAATCGCTATCAATTTTATCTCAATTATTAAATATGAGATATTAGAATATAAATATGAAGATATTCAAAATGAATATCGAATTGAACTCGAACAACGAGATTATGAATTAGAAGTTTTAGAAGAGCATAATTTAAGATTAGAAAATATTATTAAAGAACAATCTTTAGAACAAGAGTGAGGGTACAATGATACAGGAATTAATTACATGGTTAAATGAACGTACTAAGGAATATGATGAAGGACATCCAACAGTATCTGATGCTGAATGGGATGAACAGTATCATAGACTGGTAGAATTAGAAGAAAAAATTGGATATGCATATCCAAATTCACCTACACAGAGTATTTCATATGAAGTAGTTAATAAATTGGAAAAGATTGAACATGAACATCCAATGTTAAGTCTTCCTAAAACAAAAAATGAAGACGAAGCATTAAGCTCTTTTAAAGACCCATGTATTATGTTAAAGTTAGATGGTTTAACCATCTCTTTAACATATGAAAATGGTGTTCTTACTAGAGCGGAAACAAGAGGAGATGGTCTTGTAGGAGAAAATGTTCTGCATAATGCAAAAGTCATTCCATCTATTCCAAATACTATTCCATATAAGTCTGGTAGATTAATTATTGATGGAGAGGTTATTTGTAATTACAAAAACTTCCAACCTTTCTCAAATGAATTTAAAAATCCAAGAAACTTTGCGGCTGGTTCTATTAGATTATTAGATGCTAGAGAATGTTCCAAGAGACAGTTAGAATTTGTGGCTTGGGACGTAATTGCGGGTGTTGGTGAGCATTTAGATTCTATTGAAGAAAGATTAGAAATGATTGAGGAACTTGGTTTTACTATTGTTCCATATATGCAGGAGAAATATGCGGGATTAGGTGAAAATACAGTTGACTGTATGAGAATGGTGGCCGCACAGATGGCATATCCTATTGACGGTCTTGTATATAAAGTAAAATCTGCAAAAGAAAGAGCAAAAATGTCTTCAACAAGTCATCATTTAGGTGGCGCTATTGCATTAAAGTTTGCTGATGAAGAATTTGATACTCAGTTAAATGGTATTTCTTGGACAATGGGTAGAACTGGATATTTAACCCCAGTTGCAGTATTTTCACCTGTTGACGATGGAGATTCTGTAATTGAAAGAGCTAGTATGCATAATATTAGTATAATGGAAGAGTTATTAGGCTCTCCATATTTAAGTCAACCTATTAAAGTAATTAAAGCTAATCAGATTATTCCACAAGTAGTTTGGGGTGAAAAAGCGGAAACAGGTTCATTTATTAGATTATCAATTCCTAATGTATGTCCAATATGCGGCACCCGCACACAGATTATCACATCTACTTCTGGAGTTAAAAATTTATATTGCACTAATGATTATTGCAGTGGTAAGATTATTAATAGATTAGATCCTTTCGTTGGTAAGAAAGGATTTGATATTAAAGGTTTATCGTCTGCTACATTAGATAAATTAGTTGCATGGGGTTGGATTAATACTTTAGAAGATTTATTTAAATTACACCCATTCTCTAAAGAATGGAATAATAAAGCTGGTTTTGGTAAAAAGAGTGTAGATAAAATTTTAAGAGCAATTGATGATGCTAGAGTTGTAACTTTAGATAAATTTATTACTGCTCTTGGAATTCCTTTAATTGGTTCTACAATTTCTAAAGAAATCTGCAAACATTTTGAAACATATGAAGAATTTAAAGAAGCTATTAATAGTGGATACGATTTTACTCAGTGGAATGGTTTTGGAGTAGAAATGAGCAATGCTTTATTAGTATTCGATTATTCAGAAGCTGATGCCATTTATGATAAATTCTTAGTTGTTTCCAATCCACATTATGGAACTGCAAGACAGGAAAAACTTGATATTACTGTAGTTATTACAGGTAAATTAAACAACTTTAAAAATAGAGATGAATTAAAAGAAAAAATTGAACTTGCGGGCGGTAAGGTTGTTGGTTCAGTTAGTGCAAAAACTGATTATTTAATCAATAATGATATTGAATCAACCAGCTCAAAGAATTTAAAAGCTAAGGAACTAGGAGTACCTATCATCACTGAAGAGGACTTCTGTGCGAAATTTTTTAATTAAATTTTTTCATTTTTTTGACTTTATTAAAAATAAATGATATAATATAAATGTAATTAAGGAGAAAAATTTTTTATGAAAAAAGATTACGTAAAAGAAAATCAAAGAGACCTTGAAGTCATGGCCAAGTACATTATGGAAACTGAAAAGCGTCTCCAGAATGGTGAGATTTCAGAAAGACAAGCCACTTATGAAATGGAAGATTGGTTTAAAGGGATCCCACTGAGTAACCTGGTTGAAGTATTTGATTTTTTAGATGATTATATTTTGAAAAATCTTGACAAATAAAAAATTTTTTGATATAATATTTATACAAATAATAAATTTTTAAAATTAAAAGGAGATTTTTACAATGATGAAAGAAAATTCTAAGAAAGTATTAAACTATTTAAAAAGCATTAATGGAGCTCAGGTAACTGCACAGGACGTTGCTGATGCATTAGACATTCCTAAGAGAAGTGTTGATGGAATCTTTACTTCTGCAATTCAGAGAAAAGGTTTTGGTGTAAGAGTTCCTGCAGAAATCGAACTTGAAGATGGTACTCATAAGGCAGTTAAGTTCCTTCAGTTAACTCCAGAAGGAATGGCTTTTGATCCAGACGCTGACGTAGAATAATATAATATTGTTAAGTAATAAATGATAGTGGAGAAAACTACCTTTCTCCACTATTATTTACATCAGGGAGAAATTATGGAAAAAGTAATTCTTATTTTAGGTGTTTTATTAGCACTATGCCTTTTTCTCCTTTTAAAACAGCGTAAAAAGTTAAAAGTTCATATTGCAGTCAATGAAGAAAATGAAAAAATTAATGCTCGGCTTGAAAACTCAATCCTAGAACAGCAACAACAAAGTCAGCTTTTAGAGTCTCAAATTGTAGGGCAAATGAATGCTTTAAATGGGCTCCAGGAGCAAGCTAAAAATGCCGCAGATATTTTCTATGAACAATCTATGGAAACTGCTTCTGCGGAATTAGTTAGTGCGCTAGAAAAGGCTGGACTTAATTATGAACAGGCTTCACTTGATTTCCAAAATTCATATTTAAAACTTATGGAAGATGCTGTTTCTGAATTAAATCAAACTTTTACAAAGAAACAAACGGAGATCAAGAAAATAAATGAAGAACTGTATACAATTAGAAATACTCGTGCGGCCCTCATTGAAGCGCAGTTACGAGAAAAAAGAATTGCTGAACAAGCAGATTTTTATCGTTTACACATTGACCCAATTGAACAAGAAGATATTTTCTTGCTTGAAAAAGTTAAAGAAAAATTAAACAAACCAAGAATTTTAGCTATGTTAATTTGGCAGACATACTACCAAAAGCAAATGAGTACACTTGCGGCCAGCATATTAGGAGACAAAGTTGTCACTGGTATTTATAAAATTACTAATATAGAAACTACAGAGTGTTATATTGGTCAGGCTGTCAACGTTGCTCAAAGATGGAAAGACCACGCTAAATGCGGGCTCGGCATCGACACTCCCGCAGGCAACAAGCTTTATAAAGCAATGCAAAAATTTGGTTTAACTAATTTTACATGGGAGCTTTTGGAAGAATGTCCAGCCGCCGAATTAAATGCTAAAGAAGCTGCTTATATTGAACTATATAAATCAGTTGATTTTGGTTATAATAGTTTAAAAGGAAATAAGAGTTAAGAGACAACGGAGATTATAATGAATAGTGCAGATTTTTATATGAAAGAATTAATTCATCGAATTCTCGATGATGGATACAAGGATGTAAATCCTCGCCCAAAATACGCAGATGGGACGCCCGCACATACATTCTCAGTAAATCACGAATTTAGAAGCTACGACCTCTCTGCTGGAGACTTTCCGATTTGCACTTTGCGCCCAATGGCATGGAAAACAGGTATTAGAGAAATCTTTACTATTTACCAGAAGCCAACTAATGAAATCGCTAAGATGGAAGAAATGGGTGTAAATTGGTGGGGAGATTGGGATATCGGAGATGGCACTATTGGACAGAGATATGGTGCTACAGTTAGCAGATATGATTTAATCAATGAGCTAATTAAAGATATTCAAAACGATCCATATGGCCGCAGAAAAGTAGTTTCTTTATGGCAGGAAACTGATTTAAGAGAAACTGAGGGTCTGGCGCCATGTGCATTTTTAACCATTTGGAATGTGAGAAATGGTGAAGATGGGTTAGAATATTTAGATATGGTACTCGTTCAAAGAAGTGGTGATATGCTTACTGCTTCTGGTCCAGGAGGAATTAATGAAATTCAGTATGCGGCATTGCTTATGATGATTGCGCGCCACACTGGATATCTACCTGGAGTATTTTCTCATTTAGTAGTTAATGAACAAATTTATGACCGTCATATCGAACAGGCAAATGAAATGCTTGAAAGATTTGAAAATAATGTAAATGAAGGTTTAACTTATCCAAGATTAATGTTAAAACCAGATGCAACAGATTTTTATGAAATGACAGTTGATGATTTTGAATTAATTGACTACGAACCGATCAAACCGCAATTAAAACTTGAATTAGGTATTTAATATGATTTCAGCTATAGTAGCAAGTGATATTAATTTTGGAATAGGTTTTAAAAATGACCTTTTAGAACCTATTCCCGAAGATTTAAAAAATTTCAAAAAGTTAACAACAGATAAGATTGTCATTATGGGGCGCAAAACCTGGAATTCTTTACCAAAGAAACCACTTCCTAATAGATATAACATGATTATTACAAGCAACCCTCCTGCTGAACAAGATGAAAATAATGAATTTGGATTTTATACAATGTCTCAAATTCAAAATTATTTATATCAAACTAATGATGATGTTTTTATTATAGGTGGCGGACAAATTTATAAGCAATTATTATCTTATTGCGATAAAATTTATCTTACTCTTTTGGATAAAGAATATGAGGAAGTAGATACTTACTTCCCTAACTTCGCTTCATCAGGGAATTGGGCCTTAACCAAGGTTAGTGACATAAAAACACATAACGATATATCCTATCAATTTCAAGAGTATTCAAGAACTATGGGATCATGTTTAGAGAAGTGCGAAATTGACAAGAATTAAAAAATTTGATATAATAATAATATAATTAAGAAAGAGAGAAAAAGAAGAATGAGTAAGAAACAGACATTTATTAACGAAGTACAGAGCATGATTGATGAATTAAATTATGAATGGAAAAATGAAGAAGCGAAATCTTACTGGACTGCATTTATCTCTCAGAAAGAAGTAGAAAAACCTGAATTTACTGACAATGGAAAACTCATTCTTCAGTATATGCAGGA
>JAEIGA010019216.1_pt1 | contig 10422 bp, 6 predicted proteins | sample 9270691 | NCBI WGS metagenome assembly JAEIGA01 (sample SAMN17057246, study PRJNA624740) | gut metagenome | biome: biome; isolation source: fecal sample | host: Bos grunniens | place: China: Xizang | collected 2019
AAGAAATGTTAACGCCCTTTTTTCTATTGTTTTTATTCCTACCTTTGTAAAAAGAAAACGGAATTATTTACTTTAGGCTTGTAAAAGCCGTCATTCCGAAGGAGCGTAGCGACTGTGGGAATCTCTTGTGTTGTTTTACTATGAGATTGCCACGTCGGACTAAAGTCCTCCTCGCAATGACGCACAGCACTAAACGATACAAAGTCAAAAGAAAACGGTAAAAAATATGACCCAGCGCACATTTCGCATAATATCATTGGTGGTTGTCGCCTCGCTCGTTATGGTGGCGGCGGTGCAGTGCGTGTGGGTGGCGAGGCTCTACAACGATAAAAAGGCAGATTTCCTGCGCCGTGTGCAGTCGGCAACCTACAAGAGTGTGTATAAGTCATTCCGTATGGATGCCATCCCCGGGCTTCAGCCTGCCGATATGGTGAAGATTGATTTGGATGATTTTGTCTTTTGGCTTGAGCCGAGTATGCTGGAACTGAATGCACTGCAACCCTATGCCGTTGAGGTGGTGAGCAATGTGCTTGATGGTAAGGTGATGATGTACCGAGGCAATAAGACGGCGTTGCGGAATATGAAGAGCATTGAGGTCGATATTGACGATGGCAAGATGTTCTCCCTGCGACTGTATGTGTCGGTGCCATACTCCGATTTCTGGATGCAGATGTGGGGTTTGATACTCTCGTCGCTGATGATTGTGGTTTTGTTGGCGGGTGTGTTTATCTACTTGATAAAGACCATGTTCCGCCAAAAGACACTGGAGCAGATGCGCCGTGACCTTACGCACAACATAACTCACGAATTGAAAACTCCCATCTCGGTTGCATATACAGCCAACGATGCCCTGCGAAACTTCTCGGCTATGGAGGATGAAAGGAAGCGGAGCCGCTATCTTGAGATTGTGGCGTTGCAGCTTTCGCGCCTCTCAACCATGGTGGAGCGCATCCTTGCCGTGTCGGTCGAGGAGGGCGATGTGGTGCGCCATAACCCTACGCAGCTATCTCTGCGAGAACTGCTTGAGGAGGTGGCGAGCAACTGCTCTGCTGCGAGCAAGAGGGTTGATTTTAACCTTGAGTGCGGGGCAGATGTCGTGGTCAGTGCCGACCGCTTTCACCTTAAGAATGTGCTTTCGACCATAGTGGATAACTCAATCAAGTACTCCGCCGAGGAGGTCGCAGTGCGTTGCAGGGTGAGGGTTGAGAATGGCTGGGTGATAATCTCCATAGCTGACAACGGCAAGGGAATTGCCTCACGCCATGTTGAGCATATATTTGATAAATTCTACCGTGTTCCATCGGGCGACAGGCACGATGTGAGAGGCTATGGTCTGGGGCTTTACTATGCCCGTCAGGTTGTGGAGCGTCATGGTGGCACAATATCGGCCTCAAGCAGCGAGGGCAAGGGAACTACGATAACGATAAAACTACCCCATAATGGAGAATAACAGGATAAAACTTTTGCTTGCGGAGGATGAGCGTATGTTGGCCGAGATTCTGGCAGACACACTCTCCGACCGAGGTTTTGACGTGAGGCTTGCAGGCGATGGCGAACAGGCTCTGGCTTTGTGGCGTGAGCTGAAACCCGACATTGTGGTGAGCGATGTGATGATGCCGAAGATGGATGGTTTCACGCTTGTCAAACGTATGCGAGCCGAGGGTAGTCGTGCGCCTGTGCTGTTTCTGACGGCACGCTCGGCTACGGAAGATGTCGTGAAGGGTTTCTCTGTGGGTGGTAATGATTTTCTTCGCAAACCCTTTGCGCTCGACGAACTTATCGTGCGTCTGCAAGCATTGCTTGGCAGATTGGGCGTGGAGGATGAAAACGAACAGTTCGACATCGGGCGTTACCACTTTATCCCCTCGGCGGCAAGGCTCTCTATTGATGGTCGCGATGTCACGCTCTCGGCACGTGAGAGCGATGTGCTGGCACGCCTGTGTCGCAATATGGGGCAGACGGTTGAGACTTCGGGACTGCTTATGGAGCTGTGGGGTGACGACACATTCTTCAATCTGCGCAGCCTGAATGTCTTTATCTCACGCCTGCGTCACCACCTCGGCGAGGATAGCTCCGTCGAGATTGCGAATGTGCGGGGTGTGGGATATAAACTGCGTGTTAAGAGTTAATCTACTCCACATTGTAAGGTACGTAGGGCGAGTGCATGACATTGAGTGTCTGGGGTAACCACACACGGTAGCGCACGCTCTTTTCCCATGTGTTGCCCGCCGAGCCGAAGTCACAGAGGTGAATGGGCACAGGCTTGCCGTTACTCTCAAGGTCGGTACCCAATACGGCTGGGGCGGTGAATGTCATCCATGCAAAATCCCGTTCGGGGGCGGGTGTCAAAACAACATACCCATTCTGCGCCACAACATTTGCGCACTCATCCACAAAACCATCGCCGAAGCGGCTGTCGCGAGCCAGCACCACGGGACCTCGCATGATGGCCTGGTGGTTGTCGTGCTTTATCAGGCGCCCGCGCATGTCAAGTTTCAGCACTACCTTGTCGCCCGCCTGCCATGTGCGGCTGATTATGTGACTGCCGTGCATCCTAACCTGCTCGGCTGTGCCGTTTACCTCCACCGAGCAATGCCCCAAATCTGCCCACGCAGGAATACGCAGTGCCAGAGAGAAGTGCATAGGTTTCCTGGGCGATAGTTCCAACTCTATCGTGCCATCCTGGGGGTAGGTGGTCCTCTGACGAATTGTTATTGGTTGCCTATGCTTGCCCGTAAGGTGCAGGGTGGCCTCCGAGTCGGCATACAGGTTTACTGCAATCGTGTGGTCTGAAGTGTGATACATAGCCCTGGGAATAAGCGCAAAGGCACGTGGCCCATTGGCATTGCAGCAGTTGATGTGCATGCCGCACTGCTCCTCGCCTGCCGTGCGCCACCCCTCCAGCGGGCTGTACTTTGAAATCTGATGCGCATCACCATGCAGCGATGCCATCAGGGCGTTGTACATCGTCAGCTCTATCTGGTCGGCAAGTAGCATATTGTGGTTCACCTCCAGCAGTCGCTCGCAGAGCTGCATCCATGTAAAGGTCACGCAGGTCTCCATTGTATGGTAGGCGGGCAACGTCTGTCGCTCCTTGCCGCCGTACCAGCACTCGAAGGCTGCGCCTGAGCCTGCAATGTTTATCTCGGTTGAGATGATATTCTCCACGACCCGCTCCACAGCCCTCAGGTACTGCTCCTCGCCCGAGAGCTTATACATCTCAAGCAGTCCCACATAGCACGACATCATCTCGTAGGCCTTCTGTCCGTTCTCTCGTGACCACCACTCCTTGGGGTGGGGGAAGCGGTTGGCTACATTCACACCCTCAATGGCTTTGCGTACCAATTCGGGGCCGTCGCTCCTGGTCAGACTGTGGGCTATGTATTTTGCGAAATCAAGATATGTTGAGTTTTTGGTGCGGTGGTAGATATACACCACAGGTTCCAGCACCGAGCAGCTTGCCATGCCGTGGTAGTTGCCCGTAGAGATGATGTCGGTCTTGCCTTCACCCACCTCGCTCATCAGGTGGTCAAGCACCCTGCATGCCGACTTCAGCGCACGCCTATCACCCGAGAGGTCATACCACGCCACCAGTCCGAGCATGGTGTATTTTCTGCCCCACACATCCCACTGCTGAAGGTGATGGTCGGGGTGGTAGTTGCCGATGTAGCCATCGGGTGTCTGTGTCGCCATCATCGCCTCGGTGCTCTGGCGGATAATCTCATATAGCTCTGGGTCACGGTTGTATCGGTACGAAGCGATTGCACCCTGCACCCACTTGCCCCAGAATTCACTCTGCCAGGCGTGTGTCTCGTTGCGGTGGCGGAATGGCTCCACCAGATGTTCCCAATCCTGCGCTTTCACACGATGGGTGATGCAGTCGTCGATGCGCGAGCCGACATGGCCGCCAATCGTTATATCCTCAATCGCCGCGCTCACCGTCACTTGAGCGTTGGCAGTATATGAAAGGGTTATGGCAAATATGCAGCAAAGAATGTTATGTAATTTCATGGCTCAGGAGTTTTGGTTACTCCAAAGTTACTAAAAAAAAAGGTAACCGACAAAAAAGAGTTGCCCAACCCTAAACGGATTGGACAACTCCGGTAATACTATTGTCTTGAAAGACTTATTTCTCTGGTCGCATTACGACCTTGACCATTGACTTCTCCTCAAGCATACGCTTTGCCAATGCCTTCACATCGTCAGACGATACTGCATTAACAGCCGCCTCGTAGTCAGCCACATTGTTGATGCCGTCCTCGTAGTAAGCCTTCAACGTGCGAGACCACCAGCCGTTATGCTCGATGTTCTTCTTGTAATCCTTCAACAGGAACTCACGAGTCTTGTCCATATCCTCCTTGAGAGGGCCCTCGGCTGCAATCTTCTCAATCTCGGCAATGACGATGTCGATAAGCTCGTCGGCCATCTGTTCGTTAGTGTCGAATGAGATTTGCATCAGGAAGTACTTGCTTGGCTTGGTGATGTGTGAACCACGAACACCTACGCCATAAGTGCCACCCTTCTCCTCGCGGATAGACTTAAGGTAACGGTTGCTGAGTGCCTGTGACAGGAATGTGAGTGTCACACCATTCTTGATTGTGTAGTCATACTCGCCGTTGAATGCAACCAGCACAGACACCTTTGGCTGCTCCATCTTGTACTTGAAGTCGTTCACTACGTCGTTTGCAACCTTCACACCGTCGTTTACAAACTTTGTTGAAGGCTTCTTCTCAACAGGCAGTGAGCCTATGTACTTCTCAACGAGAGGCTTCAACTCCTTGGGGCTCATATTACCGATGATAGTAAAACGGAAGCCCTTTGCATTGCCGTAGAGCTTTGAGTGGATATCCTGCATGCGCTCCAGCTTAACCGATGACAAAATCTCTGGTGTGAGCTGCTGGCGGCGGTAGTTGTCGCTGTAGAGGGTCTTCATCATCTGCTGACCAAACACGAAATCGGGATTTGTGAGCTGGTTGGCAAGCATAGCATCGTAACGCTTCATGAGTGTTGCGAAGTCATCCTCCGAGAAACGTGGAGATGTGAAGTTGAGGTACATCAGCTGGAACATAGTCTCCACATCCTTCAATGCTGCCGTACCCTCTATGGCGTGCTGGTAAGTACCTACGCCCACGTTGGCACGTGCGTTCTTGCCCGAGAGCTGCTTGCGAAGATCCGATGCCGAGAACTTCGAGATACCCGACATTGACATCACCGATGAGAGCATCTGTGCCGAGTAGTAATCCTCGTCGCTGAAGATAGCCGCACCTCCGTACGCCGTAGCCTCCAGATTGATTGCGTCGGCCTCGTAAGGAGTCTGCTTGATAACAACCTGAATGCCGTTCTTCAGTGTCCACTCTGTTGTGCCCATAGCCTCGTTAATCTTCTCCTTCTTTACTGGCGAGCCCTTCAGAACAACATCCTCCGAGATGAGTGGCTCCTTCTTCACATTATCCTCAAATGGCTTTATGTCGGCTGCAACAGCCTCCTGCAATGCTGCCACAAGCTCTGCCTCTGTTGGAACAGCTACGCCATCCTTCTTTGGAGAGTTCACAACGATAACAGCATTCTTCATAGGCTCATAGAGCTTCTGAACGGTAGCGTTAATCATCTGGCATGAAATCATCTCGATAAGCTGCTTGTCGAGCTTGTACTCTGTCTCTGCGTCGTAGAGTGGTGTGCCCTCACGGAAATTGGAGATGCAATCCTCGGCAAACTCGGCATGCTTACGGTCATCGCGGCTGTTGTACTGATTCTCGATAGACGAGAGCAGGTTATTCTTTGCGCGCTCCCACTCACCCTCGGTAAAGCCGTAGCGGCGCATGCGCTCCATTTCGGTCAGGAGAGCCTTGTAGCCTGCCATAATCTTGCCGTCCTGAGTCATCACCTGACCGGCAACGATATCCAAAGTAGGGCAGATGCCGAAACCACCACCTGGCTGGAAACCCGCCTGAATAAATGGGGCATCCGGCTTGCGTGCGATGTCGCTCAAACGCTCGTTAATCATCACGCTGATGTATGACTGCATGATATTAACAAGCTCTGCCATAACCAAGCTCTTATACTGCTTTGGCATAGCCTGACCCTTGTATATAATCTGCAAACTTGACTGCTGCATCTCGGGGTCGGTGAATACGCTCACGATAGGAGTGTCGTTGTCAGGTATGACGATGACATCCTTCTTGGCTGCGTTGGCTGCTGGCGCGGGGATGTCGGCCATCAGGGTCTTAATCTTCTGCTCAACCTTATCCACGTCAATATCGCCCACTACAACAACTGCCTGATAGTCGGGACGATACCACTTGTCGTAGAATGTGCGGATGTCGTCATAGGTAAAGCCCTCCAAACCCTCAAGATAACCGATGAGGTTGCGCTCGGCGTAGAGTGTACCCTTACCCACAGCCTTCAACATCTCGATTGTAGAACGCCATGATGCGCCATCACGTGTACGCAACTCCTCCTTGATAACGCCGCGCTCCGAGTCAATCTCCTTCTCGTCGAGGGTGATGAAGTGTGACCAGTCGTGCAGAATCATAAGTGTAGAGTCCACCACGCTCTCGCGTGCCACAGGAACGTCGGTCATGTAGTACTGTGTGAGGTCCCAAGATGTGAAGGCGTTGAGGTTTGCACCGAACTTTACACCAATCTTCTCAAGGTACTCAATCATCGACTTGCCAGGGTAGCTCTTTGTACCGTTGAAGGCCATATGCTCAAGAAAGTGAGCAAGTCCCTGCTGGTTGTCGTCCTCCTGAATGGCACCCACATCATGTACGATGTAGAAGTTAGCCATACCCTTTGGCTTTTCGTTGTGACGAATGTAATAAGTAAGACCATTCTCGAGCTTGCCCATGCGAATCTCCTTGTCAGCCGGAATGGGCTGCGAAGGATCTATCTGGGCATTCGCTGTTGCTGCCAATGTGAACAGTGCTACAATGGCAAAAATCATTCTCTTCATATACTTTTAATTTAGATGTTTATGTTTCTAACCTAACAAACCCCACTTTTTGAGGTTTTATTATACGCAAAGATACACACTTTTCAGAAAAATTGCTCTCCCACGTCAAAAAACTACCCTGTGGCTACTATATTAGTCGCACAAACCACAGAAAAACTACAAAAAATGGATGTCCAATGATTTTGGACATCCAATCTTATTGAAAATGTTGGTGATTTACTCCTCCAATCGGGTGATTTTTGCACCCAAAGCGTTTAGTCGGGTGTCGATGTCGCGGTAGCCGCGGTCAATCTGCTCGATATTTTGGATTGTGGATGTACCTTCGGCACTCATGGCGGCGATGAGCAACGCCACACCGGCGCGGATGTCGGGTGAGGTCATCTTTGTGGCGCGCAGACGTATACGGTGGTCATGACCGATGACTGTGGCGCGGTGAGGGTCGCAGAGGATAATCTGTGCGCCCATGTCGATGAGCTTATCAACAAAGAAGAGGCGACTCTCGAACATCTTCTGGTGAATCAGTACCGAGCCCTTGGCCTGTGTCGCCACAACCAGGAAGATTGATAGCAGGTCGGGCGTGAGGCCTGGCCATGGTGCATCGGCAATGTTCATGATTGAGCCATCGATGAAACTCTCAATGGAGTAGTGGTCCTGCTGTGGGATGTAGATATCGTCACCTCGCTGCTCAAACCTTATACCCATGCGGGCGAACTGTGCGGGTATGATACCCAGATTTTCGTACGACACATCCTTGATTGTGAGTTCCGACTGCGTCATGGCAGCCATGCCTATAAAACTACCCACCTCAATCATATCGGGCAGCATGGTATGCTCTGTTCCTCCCAGCTCCTTCACTCCCTCAATAGTCAGAAGGTTTGATGCGATGCCCGAAATCTTGGCTCCCATGCGGTTGAGCATGCGGCAGAGTTGCTGGATATATGGCTCGCAGGCGGCGTTGTAGATGGTGGTCTTGCCCTCGGCAAAGACGGCAGCCATGATGATGTTGGCAGTACCCGTAACCGACGCCTCGTCAAGAAGCATATAGCAACCCTTCAGGTGCTTGCCCTCAACCGAGTAGAACTCCTCTGCCTGGTCGAAATTGAATGTTGCACCCAACTTCTGGAATCCCAAAAAGTGGGTATCCAGTCGGCGGCGGCCAATCTTGTCACCTCCGGGCTTGGGAATGTAACCCACACCAAAGCGCGCCAGCAACGGCCCAATCATCATCACCGAGCCACGCAGGCGGCGACAGCGACGGTGATAGTCGTCACTGCGCAGGTAGTCGAGGTTGATGTCCGAGGCTGTGAAGGCGTAACTGTCACCCGCAAGCTTCTCTACTTTTACGCCCATTCGCCCCAGCAGTTCTATAAGCTGGATTATATCGAGAATTTGTGGCACATTATGCACCACCATACGCTCCTTGGTCAGAAGCGTAGCACACAGTATCTGTAAAGCCTCGTTTTTCGCACCCTGGGGAGTGACGCTGCCATGCAGACGAGTTCCTCCCTCCACCTTAAAAATTGCCATAATAAATATATTTTTACCAAAGGTAGTGAAATATCGCAAAAGGGCAAAATACTTTATCAAAATATTTTATTTTTCATCGAGTGTTCGTACCTTTGTAGAGTGCAAAAATAGTTGCAATATTAACTTTAACCATTAGATAAGATGAAGCGAGTGATTATGTTGTTGCTGGCATTGACAGTTGTGTCTGCGGTGTCGGCACAAGAGAAGAAAGAGTACCCCAAGCCCGAGGCTATGCGTCCTGCGATGACCGAGTTTTGGACCCCTCAGCCCAAGGTGGTGACTCCGGGTGATATCAAGACCAACTCGGCCCCTTCCGATGCCATTGTGCTCTTCGATGGTACCGACCTCAGTGCATGGCGCAATGCCAAGGGTGGCGAGGCCGATTGGAAGGTGCATAACGGTGCCTTTACGGTTGATAAATCGAAGGGAGACATCCTCACCAAGCAGAACTTCGGCAGCTTCCAGCTTCATATTGAGTGGTGTGTGCCAAAGAACATCACAGGTGCAAGTCAGAGCAGAGGCAACAGCGGAGTGTTTTTGCAAGATAAGTACGAGGTGCAGATTCTTGACAACTACAATAACGAGACCTATGCCAATGGTCAGGCAGGCAGCATCTATAAGCAGGTGATACCTTTGGCAAATGCCATGCGCAAGCCTGGCGAGTGGAATGTTTACGACATCATCTACAACGCTCCCGTGTTCAACGACAACGGTACCTACAAGGTGCATCCTACTGTTACCGTAATACAGAATGGAGTGGTGCTGATTAATAATTTTGTAATCAGAGGTACAACCGAGTATATCGGTCATCCTCGTGTCGTGCCTCATGGTGACGGGCCTATCCGCTTGCAGATGCACGGCGACCCAAGCGAGCCCATCAGCTTCCGTAACATCTGGTTGAGAGAGTTGTAACAACTAAAGAAAAGCCTGTCCGCGACAGGCTTTTTTAATCTATCTTTGTGGGGTGGAGATGGTATGTTTCTCAAATCCGTCAATGCTGTAATCTATGACGTAGCCATCTGGGGCACTGATTGTTGCCTTCAAATGTCCATCCTCGGCGTTCCACTCCACATCAACGCTCTCTTCGCCTACGGGTATTGAGCCCTTGCAGTGGGTTAGGCCGCAGTTGCTAAAGCGTAGGGTAACTTTTTTCTCGGTCGGTGAAACCTCATAAACACCCAATACGTCACGATAGAGTACGCGTGCGATATGGGCAGCAAAGCCGTGGTTGCAACTTGCATGTGCGGTCATGTTCTCCCACAGGGTACCTGTCTTTTCAACCATCGGCAGATAGTAGGATTTGTTCTCGTCAAGGATTTGCCTTGAGCGGCCTGCCTGCGACAAAAGTTCCATGCGCAGGTAGTTGCCGATGAAGGCGTTGGACGGATGTATCTCCACGAATTCATTGTTGGTCTGGCGTATGGGGCCAAACTTGTCAAGCATCTTTATCCACAACTCGGGATGGCTTTCGGGCGAAGCTGTGCCGAGGTAGAATGCGTAGTATTGACATGTCTCGGTACGGTTGCGTGTGAGTTCAAGTTTGCCACCCTTGCCACGCACGGCATTGTCAATGAAAAATTCGCCGTCGAATGCCTGCTCGTTGATGACTTTGCGAATCTGCGTAGCCTGATTCATTAGCGAGGTATCGCCGTATAGGCGGCCTGCAACCTCCAGCATCTTGGCATATAGCATGTTGGATGGGTAGTTCACATCCTGCACAAAGCTGTTGGCTGCCGACCACTCGACAAACACCCAGCGGGTGAGTTTCTCAAGCAGGCCGTCGTCGTTGAGAAATGGTTTGAAGTAATCTATCAACTCATATACTCGCTGCTTTGCGCGGTCAATCAGCTTACGGTCGCCACTGCGGTGTAGATACTCTTCAAGCTCCAGCACAAACCACATGGCCCAGTTTGGGATGTGGTTGTGGTTGGGGTGGTCGCTGG
>JAEIGA010019217.1_pt1 | contig 10422 bp, 6 predicted proteins | sample 9270691 | NCBI WGS metagenome assembly JAEIGA01 (sample SAMN17057246, study PRJNA624740) | gut metagenome | biome: biome; isolation source: fecal sample | host: Bos grunniens | place: China: Xizang | collected 2019
AAAATAAGTGGAAAGAAATAGGTGCGGTTCCTCGCTCGGAAGCTAATACTTTATGGGAGTCTTATCATTTCTTGATTGAAAAGTTCTATGATAAAGTAAAAATAAATAGAGAACTTTTGGAAATTGGAATGAAAAAGAAGATTGCTCTTTGTGAAAGAGTGGAAAGTCTTTTATTGGAACCTTCAATCAACGATTCTTTCCGTCAATTACAAGAATGTCATCAATTATGGAAAGAAATCGGAAGAGTATCTGCTGATAAGAGTGATGAGATTTGGGAGAGATTTAAAAAGGCGTCAGACGCTGTAAATAAACGTTGTCAAGAACATTACGAAAAAATAAGAGAAGAACAAAATAATAACCTTCTTGCGAAGACTGCTTTATGTGAAAAGCTAGGGGAAATATTGAAACTGGAACTTACTACTATAAAAGAATGGAACGAAGCAACAGAAAAGGTTGATGAGTTATTCGAATTATGGAAGACAATTGGACCAGTGCCAAAAGAAGAAAATGAAAAAATCTGGGAAAGATTTAAAAAACCTATTGATAAGTTTTATGAAGATAAGAAGGCTGCTTTTGCAAAGATGAGAGAAGCACAAGATGAAAACTATCAAAAGAAAGTTGAACTTTGTATGCAAGCGGAACTTATTGCAGAAAGAAGTGACTGGAAGCGTGCAACAGAAGATTTATTGAAATTGCAAGAGGAGTGGAAGAATGTAGGATATGTTGCGAAAAAACAATCGGATAAACTTTGGTTACGTTTCCGTGAGGCTTGTGATAAATTCTTTGAACGCAAATCTCAGGATTATCAAGAACGTAAACAATCGGAAGGCGAAAATATCGCTAAGAAGGAAGCTTTAATTCAAGCTGTGAAGGAGTTTTCTTTTACCGAAGATAAACAACATAATTTAGATGTTATTAAAGATTTTCAACGTCAATGGTCAGAGGTAGGTTATGTTTCAACAAATGAAAGAAATCGTTTGTATGCAGAGTTCCGTAAGGCTATCGATGCTCATTTTGATAAACTTCAATCGGATTCTATGGAATCTAATTTAAATAACTTTAAAATGAAATTAGAATCTTCGGAAGGAGGAAAGAGAAATTTGTCAAGAGAAAAGAGTGCTTTGCATGAACAAATCCAAAAACTACAAAGTGATTTGATGATTTGGGAAAATAACCTTGGATTTTTAGCAAATAGCAAACAAGCAGATTTGTTGAAAGCTGAATTTGATAAAAAAATAGAAAAGGCAAAATCAGAAATACAACTATTAAAAGCAAAAGTTAAATTGCTAGAAGAAAGTGAAAAAAATAAAAACGAATAAATTTTTTAATATTTGTATTGCTATCTGATATAATTGTTGTATCTTTGCAAACCGAAATTAAAATAGTGTTTAACAATCCGTTTAGTAAAAATGGGCTAAACGGCAAAAAAATTAAGAAATGAAAAAAGATATTCATCCAAAAACTTATAGACTTTGTGCCTTTAAGGATATGTCTAATGAACAAGTGTTTATAACAAGAAGTTGTGCGGCTTCAAGAGAAGAAATAGAAATAGACGGAGTTAGCTATCCTCTAATTAAAATGGAAATCTCTAACACATCTCACCCTTTCTTTACAGGTAAAGTTAAGTTAGTGGATACTGCAGGACGTGTTGATAAGTTCATGAATAAGTATAAAAATAGAAAAACCACATTAAAATAATTTTTTAAGGTTTATTCTTAAAGAAAAACGTTCTACGATTAAAAAGTTAGAACGTTTTTTTTATATTTATATGATAATATTTTCGTACTTTTGTAATCTTATACAATATAGGAGAATTTACAAATAAATAATACAAAGAGATATGAATTATATTTTGTTTGATGCTTCAAGAGAATCTTTAAAACCATTAACTTACACACGTCCAGTTTGCGATATAAGAATAGGGATTTTAACAATCAGAGAGAAATGGGAAATATATTTAGGAGAAAAGACTTCAACAGTAACAGAAGACTATCTGTCTGTAAAATATCCAATTATTCATTCCGATGAAATGATGCTTATCAATGGTTCTATTTGCCCAACCCCTGCATTGGTTAAAGCAATAAAGAAACTGCAAATAGGACAAACCTTGGTTAGTGATAATAATATTATCGCTATGTACAAAACAAAAGAACAATTCTTATCAGATGAAGAAGAAAGTTCTAAGGAAATAGAAATAAACGAAGATTTATTAAAAATTACTAATCCTTGGGATGTATTCGTTTATAATGATAGAGCCTTGCGAGAAGATTTTAAGCTGATTACAGAAGGAAGAAAATCAGCACCTCTTAGCGATACAAATAGGGTTATAGGCGATAAAGAAAATATATTCATAGAAGAAGGAGCAGTAGTTGAATGTGCAATACTTAATGTTAAAGATGGGCCTATATACATTGGAAAAGACGCTGAAATAATGGAAGGAAGTGTGGTAAGAGCGCCATTTGCAATGTGTGAGCATTCAGTATTGAAAGTGGCATCTAAGATTTACGGAGCAACAACATTAGGCCCATATGTGAAGGTTGGAGGAGAGGTGTCTAATGTTGTGATTTTTGGATGTAGTAATAAGGCTCATGATGGATTTATTGGTAATTCAGTAATAGGAGAGTGGTGTAATATAGGAGCAGATACAAATGCTTCAAACTTAAAAAATACTTACGAAGAAGTGAGAGTATGGAGTATAGAGAAAAATACCTTCGTGCCAACGGGGCAAACGTTTTTTGGAACTATTATGGCAGATCACTCAAAGTGTGGAATAAACACTATGTTCAATACAGGAACAATTATAGGTGTTAGTTCTAATATTTACGGACATGGTTATCAAAGAAATTATATACCATCTTTTGTTTGGGGTGGTACGGTTGGCTTAAAAACTTTTGATATTGACAAAGCAATTGAAGTTGCTGAAAAGATGTATCAAAGAAGAAATATAGTAATGTCTAAGGAGGATAAAGATATATTAGTCAGTGTTTATAATCAAACTTTAAAAAATAAGAAATTAAGATAATGGTTAATAAAGATTTGGTAGATTTAACAGAAATGATGGGAGCGGGAGAGCCTGAGATTATTCCATTGCTGACAGAAGAGAATGTAAAAGACTTATCAGTTTCTGAAATGCCAGAACTGTTGCCTATTTTACCTTTGAGAGGAAATGTGTTCTTTCCAGGGGTTATATTACCTATAACTGCAGTACGAGAAAAATCAGTAAAATTGATAAAAACGGCATATAAAAACAAACAAATCATAGGAATTGTAGCACAAAAAACACAAAAAAACATTGCGATTGACGATCCTGAGAATGGAGATTTGTATAAAATAGGAACAATGGCAAAAGTAGTGAAAACTCTGAATATGCCAGACGGAACTACAATGGTAATTCTTCAAGGGTTAGATAGATTTTGTCTTGAAGAACTTACGCAAACAGAACCATATTGGTTTGGAAAAGTTAAAGAATATCCAGATAAAGCAAAAGATTTGCCTGAAAACTACATGGCTATTGCGGAAGCGGTAAAGGATACTTATCTAAGAATTTTGAAAATGACTCCTAATATTCCGTCAGATCCAAGTTTTGCTATACAAAATATAGAAAACCCATATTTTTTACTTAACTATGTTGCCGCTCATTTAGATATAGGAGTATCTGAAAAGCAAAAATTATTGGAATTAAACGACTTTTCAAAACGAGCGAACAAAGTTTTATCAATCTTAAACAAAGAATTAGAACTACAAAAGCTTAAATTAGAAATTCAAAAGAAAGTTTCACACGATATGGATAAGCAACAAAGAGATTATTTGCTTACCCAACAGTTGAAAACTATTCAAGAAGAATTAGGCGGTTCGCCAAGCGATTTAGAAATTGCAGAATTAAGAAAAAAAGCACAAAATAAGAAATGGACATCAGAAGTAGCAGAAACTTTTGAAAAAGAAATTAGAAAACTATCTAATATGCACATTAGTTCACCTGACTATTCAATTCAGTTGAACTATTTGAATTTCATGATAGATTTACCTTGGAATGAATTTACCAACGATAATTTTGATTTAGAAAAGGCTCGCAAGATTTTGGACGCAGACCATTATGGATTGGAGAAAGTAAAGAAAAGAATAATAGAATACCTTGCTGTCTTAAAATTAAAAGGTAATATGAAATCTCCTGTTTTATGTTTGGTAGGCCCTCCGGGTGTTGGAAAGACTTCATTGGGGAAAAGTATTGCAAAGGCAATAGGGCGTAAATATGTGAGAGTTGCCTTAGGTGGATTGGGCGATGAAAGTGAGATTAGAGGACATCGAAGAACTTATATAGGAGCAATGCCGGGTAGGATATTGAAATCTATTTCTAAATCAAAGAGTTCAAATCCTGTATTCGTATTAGATGAAATTGATAAAGTGGCAGGAATGAGTGCTCATGGCGACCCTGCTTCTGCAATGCTTGAAGTGTTAGACCCAGAGCAAAATACAGCATTTCACGATAACTATTTAGATGTAGATTATGACCTATCCAATGTAATGTTTATTGCAACAGCAAACAGCTTGTCTAATGTACACCCTGCTTTGATTGATAGAATGGAAATTATCGATGTATCAGGTTATATAGAACAAGAGAAACAAATGATTGCAACAAAGCATTTGCTTCCAAAACAATTATCAGAACACGGCTTAAACAAAAAACACATATCTCTTTCAAACGATACGATAAGTGCTTTAATAAATAATTACACAAGAGAGTCGGGGGTACGTCAGTTAGATAAAGTAATAGCAAAACTTGTTCGTCATAGAGCAGTTCAAATAGTGAAAGAAGAAGACTATAATAAAGTAGTGAAACCTTCTGATTTAGCAGAAATATTAGGATTACCTATTGCAACTCATAATCTTCATTTAGAAAAAGATATGATTGGCGTTGTAACAGGTTTAGCTTGGACTTCGGTAGGAGGAGAGATACTTTTCATTGAAGCAAGCAAGGGAAAAGGTAAAGGAAATATCAATCTTACGGGAAATCTTGGTAATGTGATGAAAGAATCCGCTACCTTGGCATACGAATACATTAAATCAAACGCCAAAGAACTCGGATTAAACGAAGAAGAGTTTGAAAACCAAGATATTTATCTTCACGTTCCAGAGGGGGCAACTCCAAAAGATGGTCCAAGTGCAGGAATAACAATGTTTACCGCAATTTACAGCTTATTTAGTGGTAGAAAAGTCAATTCCAAATTTGCAATGACAGGAGAAATTACTTTAAGGGGTTCTGTATTGCCCGTCGGTGGAATAAAAGAGAAAATACTTGCAGCAAAGAGAGCAAATATTACAGACATCATTCTTTCTGAAAGTAATAAAAAAGACGTAGAAGATATAAACTCTGAATATTTAGAAGGATTGACATTCCATTATGTGAAAACAATGGACCAAATACCAGATTTAGTATTAGAGAAATAGTGCAATGGATATAAAACAAATAAAAAAAGACTTTCCAATTTTGGATATCAAGGTAAATAATAAACCACTTATTTACCTTGATAATGCAGCAACTACCCAAAAACCAATACCAGTAATAGAGGCTATAAGCGAATATTACCAAAAGTATAATGCAAATGTTCATAGAGGGGTGCATGCTCTAAGTCAAATTGCAACCGATAAGTTTGAAGCAGTTAGAGAGCAAATAAAGAATTTCATCAACGCAAAAGAAAGTTCGGAAATAATTTACACTCGTGGCACGACTGAAAGTTTGAATTTATTAGCAACAAGTCTATCACACTATTTAGAAGAAGACGACGAAATGATCGTGTCGGAAAGTGAACATCATTCAAATATAGTTCCGTGGCAAATGGCTTGTGAAAGAACAAAAGCAAAACTTAGAGTATTGCCAATAAATGAAGACGGGACCTATGACACATCCAAATTAGATAGTTTAGTAAATGAAAAAACCAAAATACTATCCCTTGCACAAGTATCAAATTCGTTAGGAATAATACACGATATTAAAAAAATATTTCAAAGAGTTAGAGAAATAAAGCAAAGGAATATTTTTTTAATTGCCGATGGCGCTCAGGGGATACCGCATTTAAAGGTAGACGTACAAGACTTAGGGTGCGATTTCTATTGTTTCTCCGCACATAAGATATACGCTCCAATGGGTATAGGCGTGCTTTACGGAAAGAAAGAACTATTAGAAAAAATGCACCCTTATCAAGGCGGAGGAGAAATGATAAAAGAAGTAACTTTCGCAAAGACCACTTATAATGTTGCACCATATAGATTTGAAGCAGGCACACCTTCCGTTGCAGATGTCATTGGATTTGGAAAAGCATTAGAATATATAGAACAATTAAACTTTGACAATATAATTGCTCACGAAGATAAGATAATGCAATACGCCACAGAACAATTAGAAAGCATAGAAGGATTAAGAATAATCGGTAACGCACCACACAAAGCAGGAGCAATATCTTTCTTAGTTGGGAAATCGCATCCATTTGACGTTGGAACTTTATTAGACCAATTAGGAATTGCAATCAGAACAGGACATCATTGCGCTCAACCGGTGATGCAACATTACAATATACCAGGAACAGCAAGAGCATCATTTGCTTTATATACCGATTTTGAAGATATAGATATATTTATTAAATCATTGAAGAGAATAGTTCCTATGCTACAATAGAAAAATCATAGAAACAAAATGGCAGAAAACTATTTTACTATAAGCAAAGCAGTAGAAAGTCTATATAAAGAAAAGGGTAGTAAATTTCTATCCTTTCTTTATCCAGTAACCTCTGTGGATGAAGTAAAAGAAATTTTGACTCAATTAAAGAAAAAATACTACGATGCAACACATCATTGCTATGCCTATATCATAGGAGCAGATAAAGAACAATTTAGAATGAATGACGACGGTGAACCTTCTTCTACAGCAGGTAAACCAATATATGGGCAATTACAATCAAATAATTTAACAAATGTATTATTAGTTGTAGTGAGATACTTTGGAGGAACGAAACTCGGAGTAAGTGGATTGATAAAAGCATATAAAGAATCTTCCGCCGAATGTATTGCTCAGGCAGAAATAATTGAGAAACAAGTAAAAAATAAGTATTGTATATATTTTGCTTACGAAGATATGAATTTGGTAATGAATATATTAAAGCAAAATAATGCGGAACAAAAGCATCAAATCTTTGATTTGAACTGTCAAATAGAAGTATTGGTAGAAAAAAGAAACGTATCAAAATTTGAAAATTCTATTCCGCCAACTTCAACAATTAGATTAGAATTTCTTTGCGAAGAATAACAAAAAAAATGCTTTTTTTAGAGATTTCAACATCGAATATGTTGAAAAAAAACACCAAAATATTTTTTTTTCTTGAAAGAATTATATATGGAAATTGTAAAATTGATTTTTTTAAAATTTTATATTTGGATGTCTATGTTAATGAATGATTTAGTATAGTTAAGCAATGATTGTCCCGAAAAAGGACAAAGTGCCTTAAATGTTACATAATATAAATAGTTGAATAAGTCAAAAAAAAATCGATTTTATTTTTAAGAAATAAGCATGTAATTTTGCTACACTAAAAAAATACGGGAAAATAGCATCATTAAACTAGGTTATGAGAAAAGATTGTAAACAAGTTTGGGAAAATTGTTTGAGTTTTATCAAGGATAATATATCTGATAAAAAATTGTTTGAAACATGGTTCAAACCATTAGAACCATTAAAATTAGAAGAAGATGTATTGACTTTGAAGGTACCGAGTATGTTCTTTTATGAGTTCATAGAAGAAAACTATATTGACGTATTGAAGGCGTCTATAAGAAAAGAATTAGGACATAATGCTCGGTTAATGTATTCAGTTGTTTTAGATACAGGAATCAAAAACACAGGAGGAAATTCTGTGTTGCCTTCAAATAATATTACTGCAACCCAAAACTATGCTCAAAATGTACCTGTTAATTTAGATGCTCAATCAAGAGATTTGCCAAATCCTTTCGTGATACCAGGAATTCGAAAGGTTAAAGTTAATTCTCAGTTAAACGAAAACTATTCTTTTGATAATTTTGTTGAGGGAAGTTGCAATCAATTAGCTCGTTCAGCTGGTTATGCAGTTGCTCAAAATCCAGGAAAGACAGCTTTTAATCCTTTATTCATACATGGTGCCGTTGGTTTAGGTAAAACACACTTGCTACATGCAATAGGATTGGAAACAAAAAGGAGATATCCTGAAAAAACAGTCCTTTATATAAGTGCAGAGCAATTCTTCCAACAATTTGTTGATAGCACCAAGAATAATACTCGTAATGACTTTTTGCAATTCTATCAAATGATGATAGATGTTTTGATAATAGATGATATTCAATTCTTCGCCAATAAAACAGGTACGCAAGAAGTATTCTTCCAAATATTTAATGGGCTTCATGCAGCAAATAAACAGTTGATTATAACATCAGATAAATCACCGGCAGACTTATCTGGCTTGGAGCAAAGAGTGATTTCAAGATTAAAATGGGGTTTAAGTGCAGAAATGCAAATGCCTGATGCGCAAACAAGAATGCAAATTATAGAGAAGAAACTCTTTAAGGATGGTATTACAATGCCACAGGATGTAATTGAGTACTTAGCATACAATATAAATTCAAGTGTTAGAGAATTAGAAGGAGCTTTGATTTCATTGATTGCGCGTTCTAGTATAGCGAAACAAGAGATTACTTTGGATTTAGCAAAAGATATGATTGATAAGTTTGTTAGAAGTAATAATAAAGAAATATCAATCGAATACATACAAAAAGTAGTTTGCGATTATTTTAAAATACCTATTGAAACAATGCTTTCAAAAACAAGAAAAGGTGAGGTTGTTGCGGCAAGACATATTTCTATGTTCCTTTCTCGTAAACACACACAATCCTCATTGGCAACAATAGGAAATAAATGTGGAAATAAAGATCATGCAACAGTGTTACATGCTTGCCGTTCAGTGCAAAATAGTTATGATACAGACAAACAATTTAAGACAAATTTAGAAGCGATAGAGAAAAGAATAACAGAGTAACCAATTCATAATATATATTTAGAAGGATTCAAATGATTTTTGAGTCCTTTTTTTGTTTACATTATTTTGAAGATTAAATCAAATAGTTGTATCTTTGCTCCCAAATTTTTAAAAGGAAAAAATAATAAATTAGAAGATGGATAACTTACTAAAAGTATTAGAAATTGTAGGAGCAATAGGATTGTTCCTTTATGGAATGAAAGTAATGAGTGATGGCTTGCAAAAGATTGCAGGAGATAAGATGAGAAGCATACTTTCAAAAATGACTTCAAACCGTTTCAGCGGAGTATTAACAGGAGCAGGTATTACAACACTTATACAATCTTCCTCGGCCACAACCGTAATGGTAGTAAGCTTTGTAAATGCTGGCTTATTGAGTTTGACAGGAGCTATTGCCGTAATCATGGGAGCAAATATTGGAACAACAGTAACAGCTTGGATAGTTTCACTTTTAGGATTTAAATTCTCAATTGCAACAATAATCTTCCCTGTAATAGCAATTGCAGCACCATTCCTTTTCATAAAAGGCAAAGAATCGATAGGAGAATTTTTAATAGGCTTTGCCTTATTATTTATGGGTCTTGAAGCATTACAATCAGGTATGCCAGATTTTAAACAACCTGAATATTCCTCTGTATTAAGTTTTATAGCATCGATGTCAAATTATGGATACCTATCATATATATTATTCGTATTGATAGGAACTGTGATGACAGTTATAATACAGTCTTCTTCGGCGATGATGGCCGTAACCTTAGTAATGTGTGCCCAAGGATTGATAGGCTTTGAAGTAGCAGCAGCCTTAGTATTAGGAGAAAACATAGGAACAACAATTACAGCAAATATATCAGCTCTTATGGCAAATTCAACAGCTAAAAGAGCAGCCTTAGCACACTCAGTCTTTAACCTTATAGGTGTTGTATGGGCATTGATACTCTTTAAACCATTCTTATTTCTTATAGGAGAATTAGTAGAAGTTATAGAAGGAGCAAATCCATTAGTGCAAGCAACAGCAGTACCTGTGGCATTATCACTTTTCCATAGCTGTTTCAATATTATTAACACATGCGTATTAGTTTGGTTCATTCCTTCAATAGAAAAATTAGTTAAGAAGTTGATACCAACAAATGAAGAAGAAGAATTTAGACTTAAATTCATACCAGCAGGCTTTATGTCAGCAGGAGAATTAACAATAGAACCTGCAAAACAAGAAATACAAGCATTCTCAAAACGAGTAGTTAGAATGTATGACTTTATTCCGGAATTATTCGAACTAAAAGAAGAAAAGAAATTTGAACAACTAATGAAGAGAACTAAAAAGTATGAAGAAATTACTGACAGAATGGAAGTAGAGATTGCAAACTATCTA
>JAEIGA010019218.1_pt1 | contig 10421 bp, 9 predicted proteins | sample 9270691 | NCBI WGS metagenome assembly JAEIGA01 (sample SAMN17057246, study PRJNA624740) | gut metagenome | biome: biome; isolation source: fecal sample | host: Bos grunniens | place: China: Xizang | collected 2019
AAAAGTTGCGTTTTTACATGACAGAGAAGTGGAAAATTCCAGCTGGACATATAGTCACGAACTGGGTAGAGCACACCTGAACGAAGTGTTCGGTGATAAACTCGTTACAACATCTTACTCTATGGAAAAGACCGGACTGGATACGATGGAACTGTTTGATCTGGCAATCGCAGAAGAAAATGACATTATTTTTGCAGCAAACCAGAAATTTTTGGGAGCCAGCTTAAAGAAGGCACTGGAGCATCCGGAAGTTAAAATCTTAAACTGCTCCATTAACCGTTCTTACAATGCTATTAAAACATACTATGGCAGAATGTATGAAGCTAAGTTTTTGTGTGGTATGATAGCAGGAGCAATGACACCAAATGATAAAGTAGCATATTGTGCAAGTTTCCCAATCTATGGTGCTTTTGCCAATGCCAATGCTTTTGCACTGGGTGCCAAAATGACAAATCCGCGTGTAAAGGTGTATGTACATTGGCTTTCTGACCAGACAGCAGATTTGGACAGTATGTTAATAGAAAATGATATCAAACTGGTCTCCGATGCAGACATGATTCGTTTTTCTAATCAGAACAGAAAATTCGGCTTGTATTTGATGCAGGAAGACCGCAATCTTCAGTTGACCATGCCTATGTGGAACTGGGGTAAGTTTTATGAGAAAATTGTCCGTGACATCCAGGCGGGCAACTGGAATCGATCCGTGGCAATCAATTATTGGTGGGGAATTTCCAGTGATATTATCGATTTGATTGTTTCACAGAAATTACCATCAGGCATCCGCACACTTGTGGATGTGATGCGCGGGGAGATTTTTAACGAAAGATTCCATCCATTCCAAGGCGAGATTTTGCGCCAGGATGGCACAATCATGGGTGAAAAAGACAGCGTGCTGTCAGCAGAACAAATAATTACTATGGACTGGTTTGTAGAAAATATCATAGGCGACACGCCGCTTTTCGAGAACCTGACAGACGAAGCGAAGACCTTGATTAAGCTTCAGAAGGGATTGAACCCGGCCGTAGGTGAAAATTCACAGTAGAGAGAGTATATGAAGATTTTAGTGTTATCGGATGAGCCAAGCAAATGGCTGTGGGATTTTTTTGAAAGAGGAAAACTAGATGAATATGATCTGATATTGTCATGTGGGGACTTACCTGCAGAATACCTGTCTTTTTTGGTGACTTTTGCAAAATGCCCATTGTTGTATGTGCATGGCAATCATGACCACTATGACAGGAAACCACCGGAGGGCTGTATTTGTATAGAGGACCAGATTTATGAATACAAAGGCGTGCGCATTATGGGACTTGGCGGCTCCATGCGCTACAAACCGGGAGATAACATGTACACCGAAGGGGAAATGCGCAAGCGCGTCCGTAAACTGTTCTGGACGCTTTTGCGTAAGAAGGGGTTTGATATTTTACTGACTCATTCACCTGCCCTAGGTTTAAATGACATGAATGACTGGCCACACCGTGGGTTTGAGGTGTTCCATACACTGATCAGAAAGTATCAGCCAAAGTATTTTCTACACGGTCACGTACATTTAAACTACGGCAGTAACGCCAAACGCGAGCAGAAACATCCGGACGCAGAGACTATTGTAGTAAATGCCTACGAAAAGTGGGTAATTGAGATCTAAAAAAAGAGGGAGTATCACGAAATGTGCTGATTTTCAGCCATACGGTGATACTCCCTTTTATAATATTAATTATTTTTTGTCGCGTTTGCGTGCAAGGTAAATGTCCAGTTTTTCTTTCATGTTTTCAGGAATTTCCTTGGAAACCGGGCAACGTTTAGCGTTAGCCATAGCATCTACGAAGCAATTGATGAAATCAATGTCCTTAACCATCTGTTCTGCACTCATGACTTTTGCGGTGTCGTAAGAATTGTGGATGGTTGCAGTGTTCTGTGGAGCAATACGTGCAAAAGAAAGAGCAGGGATGCTCTTGTCCGCAAATGGAGTAGAGTCACTGGAGTATACACCCTGATATGCTTTCATACCAAAGCCCTGAATACTTGCAAAATATTCCACGAAGTTTACCAGTTTTTCATCAGAAGTACAGCAGGCAAGGAATTCACCCATAATACAACCGATCATATCCAAGTTGATGTTGAGCGCGATATGCTTTAACTCTTCTTCGTGGGCAGCAACGTAAGCCTTTGCACCTAAAAGACCACGTTCCTCGGAACCACACCAGATGAAACGTAAACCATAGCGATGAGGCTCTTTGGCAAATTTCTCCGCAATGCCCAAAAGACCAACACTGCCTGACATATTGTCATAGGTGCCCTGAGAAAGAGAAGTACTATCATAATGAGCGGTAAGCACGATATAATCGTCGATTTCTCCAGGGAGATCCAGCACTACATTGTGAGATTTACCGGTATATTCGTCCTGCTCCAAAATGATACGTGCAGTCTGGGCACCGGATTTTACAAGCTCGATAGCTTGCTTTGCATTAATATTTACGCCAGGGAGCTTATTGCCCTTGCTTACAAAAGAACGCAGCTCGCGCTGATCCATATCTTCGTCCACGTAGTTGGCATTGCCATCATAAGTAATAAAGCCAACAGCGCCATTTTCCAGAATATCCTGATACTTCCAATAACCCATGTAACCGTCTGTCATAACGATCTTGCCTTTGCACTGTGCCAGAGAAAAAGCATCTACATTCGGCATATAATAAAAAGGTGCTTCCACATCATGACTGCCCGCATTGAAATAGCCTTTGCAAGGGATTTCTTTGCCATCTACCAGTAACACAGCCTTTTTGATGTCCGCCATGTCAACTTCAAAGGATTCCAGATACGCTTCTAAGCCAAGGCACGCACATTTGTCCTTTAAATATTCTGCACATTTTAATTCTTCTGCGCTGCCACCCATACGAACATAGGCAGTATCTGCAAAAATTTGATTGATCTGTAATGTGTTCATCTTTCGTGTCCTCCTGAGGTGAGTATGTATAGGGGAATTATAGCATAAGTTCCGGGATTTAGGTAGAATGTTGCATAAAATTATGTTACTATAAACGTATATTTTGAAAATATCTCACGCAAAGGAGTATATACATATGATTTATAAAGATTTTCAGGACAAAAAACTTTCTTTATTAGGCTTTGGAACCATGCGTTTTCCTATGCATGAAGACGGAAGCATTGATGAAACACAGGTAGGGGAGATGGTGGATTATGCCATGAGCCATGGCGTGAACTATTTTGACACTGCATGGCCTTATCATGGTGGCGAGTCTGAAACAGTAATTGGCCGTGCATTAAAGAAGTATCCTCGCGATAGTTTTTATTTAGCGAACAAATATCCGGGACATCAGATCAGTAAAAAATACGATCCGGCTGCTATTTTTGAAAAACAGCTGGAAAAGTGTAGTGTAGAATATTTCGACTTTTATTTACTGCATAATGTTTATGAAAAATCCATGGGCGTTTATCTTGACCCACAGTGGGGCATTATTGATTATTTCAAAGAGCAGAAAAGACTGGGCAGAATCAAGCATCTTGGTTTTTCCAGTCATGGTCGCGTGGATAATCTGCGAGAATTTTTGGATATTTGTGGCGACGACATGGAATTTTGCCAGATTCAGTTAAATTATATGGACTGGACTTTGCAGCAGGCAAAAGAAAAATATGAACTCCTGACAGAACGTGGTATTCCGGTTTGGGTAATGGAGCCGGTACGCGGCGGTAAGCTTGCGAAACTTACCGATGCCAATGAGGCAAAATTAAAAGAGCTTCGTCCGGATGCCTCTGTAGCATCCTGGGGATTCCGTTTCCTTCAGGATCTTCCAAACGTTACTATGGTATTGAGTGGTATGTCCAATACGGCGCAGATGGTAGATAATGTACATACATTCTCCGAGTACAAACCGCTTTCTGATAAGGAAGTACAGCTTCTTTTAAACATTGCTGATGAATTAAAAGATTCTATTCCTTGTACGGCTTGTCGTTATTGCTGCGATGGTTGTCCGATGGGATTGGATATTCCGATGTTGATTGCCACATATAACGAAATCCGATTTGTACCTTCTACCATTTCCATCATGCGTGTAGAAGGATTACCGAAGGAAAAGCAGCCGACGGCATGTATTGCTTGTGGTAAGTGTACGAAGATCTGTCCACAGAATATTGATATTCCACAGGTGCTTAAAGATTTCACCAAGGCTATGGAAGAGATTCCAAGCTGGGCAGAAACCTGTCGTCAGAGAGAAGCTGCACAGGCAGCCGAAAATAATAAATAATAGCCCTAAAATCATCAAAGAAGGTGTGGTATGGAAATGTTACAAAAACTAACACAGGAAAGCTACAAGGCGGCCTGCGAAATTTTAGATATTGCAAACTGTCAAAGCGGCCAGTTGTTTGTGGTGGGATGTTCTACCAGCGAAGTGATTGGCGGAAAGATTGGCACTATGTCCAGTCCGGAGGCTGCAGAGGCGGTGTTTTCAGGGATTTACCGTGCAGTAAAAGAACGAGGGGTTTATCTGGCAGCACAGTGTTGTGAGCATTTAAACCGGGCTTTAATTTTAGAGTCAGAAGCTGCAGAGCGTTTTGGTTATGAAGAAGTGAATGTGCTGCCGCAACCAAAAGCAGGCGGTTCCTTTGCAACAGCAGCGTATTATACTTTTGAGAAGCCGACAGCAGTAGAGCACATCAAAGCACACGCAGGCATGGACATTGGCGACACATTGATCGGCATGCATTTAAAGGACGTAGCAGTTCCGGTGCGCATCAGCCAGAGGAAAATCGGAGAGGCGCATGTGGTCTGTGCACGCACCAGAGCCAAATTTATAGGCGGAAGTCGCGCGATATATGCTGAAGATAAGTTATAGGAGAGAGGCAACATGGACGTTATATTGCAAAATCTTACAAAAAAGTTTCCGAATCGTGATAAAAAGAAAAAAGGCGATGTTATTGCGGTAGATAATTTTAATATTGAAATTCCGGACGGAAAACTGATTGGTCTTTTGGGGCCTTCCGGTTGTGGTAAGAGTACGATGCTCAATTTAATCAGTGGTCTGCAGAAGCCTACGGATGGAAAAATTTTCTTCGGTGACGATGATGTAACGGAATTACCGCCGGAAAACCGCGGCATTGGACTGGTATTTCAGAACTATGCGCTTTACCCACATTTAACTGTAAAGCAGAATATTACTTTTCCACTTGAAAACTTGAAGGGCAAGGACAAACTCACGAAGGAAGAAATGAGTGAGCGTGCTTTAAATGCCGCAAAATTGGTGCAGATTGACGAATTGATGGAACGTAAGCCTGCGGAACTTTCCGGTGGTCAGCAGCAGCGAGTGGCAATTGCCCGCGCTATCGTAAAGATGCCTCGCGTGCTTTTGCTGGATGAGCCGCTTTCTAATCTGGATGCCCGTCTGCGTCTTCAGACAAGAGAGGAAATCCGCAGAATTCAGCGTGAAACCGGCATCACCACGATTTTTGTAACTCACGACCAGGAAGAAGCTATGAGTATTTCTGATTTGATCATTGTTATGAAAGATGGCGCCCTTCATCAGGTGGGTAAGCCGCAGGAAGTATACGACAACCCAATCAATTTATTCGTTGCAAAGTTCCTTGGCACTCCGCCGATCAATGTATTTGACGGCAAAGTTCAGGGCGGCAAATTATACATAGGTGAAGATGCGGTGCTGGATGTGTCCGGTGTTCCAGACCAGGATGTTTATGCGGCAATCAGACCGGAAGGCTTTGTTTTGGATGAGAATGGGCCTTTTACCTGTAAGTTAAGCGGCGTGGAAGTGATGGGACGTGATTACAGTGTACTTTCTACCAACACTGCCTGCCATACTTCTCCAATCCGTTCTATTATCAGTACGGACAATAAAGTGGACACGGATAAAGATGTAGTCACATTTTCTCTCAAGCCTCACAAGGTGCATATTTTTAACAAGATGACCGAAGAGCGAATTCATTTTGAATAGAGGCAGATGGGAGAAAGATTATGTTAAAGAAATTAAATGAAAGCGGCCTGAAGGGGTGGCTGTATTTGCTGCCGGCGATTCTCTTTTTGGAAATATTCATGGTTTATCCGCTGATTGATGTTTTTATTTATTCTTTTGAAGAAGGATATAATTCTGCGTCTCAGACTTTTTTCGGAGTCGGTTCCTACAATTACAATTATGTTTTGCATGACCCGTACTTTTTGCAGGCGCTGAAGAACACCTTCATTTTAGTTATTATCACAGTGCCTTTATCTACGATAATCGCACTGCTGATTTCTGTGGCTCTGAGTTCCATTCAGGCACTAAGAGAATTGTTCCAGACCGTATATTTTCTGCCATATGTAACGAATACCCTGGCGGTTGGTCTGGTGTTTATGATTCTTTTTAAAAAGACCGCATATTCCGATGGCCTGATCAATTTGCTTATTAATTGGTTTGGTGGCAGCAGCGTGGATTTTATCGACGGACCATACTGGGCCAAAATGTTTGTGTTGTGTCTCTACACCATCTGGATTGTCATGCCTTTTAAGATTTTGATCTTGACCAGTGCACTTGCCAGTGTGAATCAGGATTACTACAATGCGGCCAGAGTGGACGGCACATCAAAATTCAGGATTTTCAGACGCATTACACTGCCAATGATTTCACCGATGATTTTCTACCTGGTGATCACCGGTTTTATCGGTGCGTTCAAGGCGTACAGTGACGCGGTTGCATTGTTTGGAACCAATTTAAATGCGGCAGAGATGAACACTATCGTAGGGTATATTTACGATATGCTTTATGGTGACAGCGGCGGATACCCGTCCTATGCGTCTGCGGCAGCGATTATTTTGTTCACAATCGTACTTACAATCACATGCATCAACTTGCTGATCAGCAAGAAAAACGTACATTATTAAGAGGTGGATGGTATGGGAAATTCTATGGATTATAGTAAAATTGAAAAAAATGCCAGAAACCGCGAAAGAGTTTTAAAGACCGTTACCTATGGATTTTTAGCACTTTGGGGAATTATCGTACTGTTTCCTTTTTATTGGATGATTCTGACGTCTGTAAAAAGTTACAGCGAGTACAATTCTGAGTACATTCCAAAGTTTTTTACCTTGTCTCCGACATTGCAAAACTATGCGGATGCTTTTACGGAGGTGTCCTTAGGAAGATATTTTCTGAACACCACGATCTTTACGATTGTGACCACTGCAATTATGTTAGCAGTAATTACATTGGCGGCTTTTGCCTTTGCCAGACTTGACTTTAAAGGTAAAAATTTGGTGTTTGTACTGTTTCTTTCCTTGATGATGATTCCAAATGAATTGGTGATCATTACAAATTTCGTGACGATTACCAATCTGGATATGCGAAACTCTTTTGCAGGTCTGATTCTGCCGTCGGTTACCTCTGTATTTTATATTTATTTATTGAAGGAAAATTTCGAACAGATTCCTGACACGTTGTATTATGCGGCAAAGGTGGACGGAACCAGTGATTTAAAATATCTGCTCAAGGTAATGATACCGATTTCCAAGCCTACATTGATTACGGTAACCATTTTAAAAGTAATCGAGTGCTGGAACTCTTACGTGTGGCCAAGACTCATTACTGATGATGCAAATTATTTCCTTGTGTCAAACGGTATTCAGGAAATTCGTGAAAATGGTTTTGGACGTGAAAATATTCCTGCTATGATGGCAGCAGTTGTAGTAATTTCACTTCCTTTAATTGTGCTGTTTTTGCTGTTCCGCGATAAAGTAATGGATGGTGTATCCAGAGGAGGTACCAAAGGATGAGCATGACATGGACCAAAATAAAATCACGCCTGATGTTACTTCTTCTGGTGCTGGGCTGTTTATTTACGCTTAGCGGCTGCCATGGTTCCAAAGGTATGGAGGCATTTGCTATCCCGGAGGAATTTGATACATCCAAGGAGTATGAGGTTACGTTCTGGGCCAAAAACGACACAAACAAGACCCAGACAGCCATTTACGAGCAGGCAATCGCGGATTTTGAGGCGTTATATCCAAATATTAATGTAAATTTGCGTCTGTACACCGATTACGGCAAAATTTACAACGATGTTATTACAAACATTGCAACGAATACGACACCAAATGTCTGTATTACTTATCCGGACCATATTGCAACGTACCTGGAGGGCATTAATTTAGTAGTTCCTCTGGAGGGATTATTCGTAAATGAAAAATATGGATTAGGTGGAAGCGAGGTACGTTTTGATGCGCCGACTCAGGAGGAGATCATTCCACAGTTCCTGGAGGAGTGTGCTTTTGACGGACATTATTATGCAATTCCTTACATGCGTTCCACGGAAGCATGCTATATCAACAAGACCTACGTGGAGGCATTGGGGTTTGCCTTGCCTGACAAACTCACCTGGGACTTTATATGGGAAGTGTCCGAGGCTGCCATGGCGCAGGATGCAGAGGGGCATTTCATTGTAAATGGACAAAAGGTTATGATTCCTTTTATTTACAAATCTACCGACAATATGATGATTCAGATGCTAAAGCAAAAGGGAGCAGGTTATTCTACGGAAGAGGGCGAAATGTTACTCTTTAATGACACGACCAAGGAATTACTTTATACAATTTCCAAGCATGCCCGGACGAAAGCCTTTTCCACCTTTAAGATTTCCAGTTACCCGGCTAACTTTTTGAATGCGGGACAGTGTGTTTTTGCTGTCGATTCTACAGCCGGAGCGACCTGGATGGGCAGTGATGCGCCGCTCTGTGATATTGCAGAGGATAAAATTGTTGATTTTGAGACTGTAGTTATGCCGGTTCCGCAGTTTGACACTGAAAATCCGCAGATGATCTCTCAGGGACCATCCATGTGTATTTTCAATAAAGAGGATTCTCAAGAAGTGCTGGCCTCCTGGCTGTTTGCTCAATATATGCTTACAAACGAGGTGCAGATCGCGTATGCCGAGACAGAAGGATACGTGCCGGTAACCGGTAAGGCTCAGGAATCTGCAGAATACCAGGATTATTTGTCCAGATGCGGCGAAGATAATGATATGTACTACGACATCAAAATTCAGGCGTCACAGTTGCTATTGGACAATATTGACCATACCTTTGTGACTCCGGTGTTTAATGGTTCTACCTCTCTTCGTGATGCAGCAGGTCAGTTGATTGAAAACACCGTGAAGTCTGTCCGCAGAAATCAGACCATTGATGATGCATATTTTGAGGACCTTTACCGTGATATGACGTCGTTATATCGTCTCGATCAGTTGAACGGACACGGTGGGTCTCTGTCATCCGAAAAGGCAGAGCTTGGTCCGCTTCCGACGGAATCCGTAGTTTTACTGGTGACTCTGGCAGTTGTATGGGCAGGTATTGTTGCTTATGCCGTTTTGCAGGTGTTAAAAAATAAAAGAATTCAGCAATAGTACTATTGATTTCCTGGAAAAACGGAGTATAATTTTAAATGTTTAGGGATAAACATTTTTTTAACAATCAAATTCATGTATCAAAGAGGAGAAGAAAAATGAAAAAGATTACAGCATTACTTTTAACTTTTGTTCTTGCATTTGCTTGTATGGCATGTGGCTCTAAGCCAGCAGCTAACAATGACGCAGATGTTAAATCTGAAGGTGTTATGACTTACGCAGAATATGCGGCAGCAGCACTTGACACAGAAGTTGTAGTTGAAACTTGTGTTCAGGCTAAGCAGTCTTGGTGGGAAGATAAGGCTACTATTTACACACAGGACAAAGATGGCGCTTACTTCATCTACGAAATGGCTTGCTCTGAAGCAGACTATGAGAAGTTAACACCAGGTACAAAGATTAAAGTTACCGGTTACAAAGGCGAATGGGCCGGCGAAGTTGAAATCATGGATGCAACATTTGAAATCATGGAAGGCAACTACGTTGCAGCTGCAGAAGATGTGACAGCACTTCTTGGCAAGGATGAGCTTATTAACAACCAGAACAAATTCGTAGCATTCAAGGGCATGACTGTTGAAGCGGCAGGTAAGGATGCAAATGGCAACGATGTAGCATTCTTATACAACTGGGATGGTTCCGGTTCCGATGGCAATGACTTATACTTCAACGCTTCCGTAAACGGTCAGACATATACATTCACTGTTGAGTCTTACCTTTGCGACAACACAACAGATGTTTACGCAGCAGTTAAGAACTTAAAGATTGGTGACACAATCGATATGGAAGGTTTCTTATACTGGTACGAAGGTGTAAATCCTCACATTACATCTGTGAAGGTTGTTGAATAATTAGAAACATAAATATAAAAAGCCCCCTTTTTTCGGGGCAACATATATATCCTATACGAACCCGCTCTCGCTTCGCGTAAAACGTAGCGGCACTAGGTTCGCAGACGAAACTTCGTTTCGTCTTGGTACCATCACCAAGGGCCGACGTTTTACGAGAGTTCTTTATAGGAAATATATGTTGCT
>JAEIGA010019219.1_pt1 | contig 10421 bp, 10 predicted proteins | sample 9270691 | NCBI WGS metagenome assembly JAEIGA01 (sample SAMN17057246, study PRJNA624740) | gut metagenome | biome: biome; isolation source: fecal sample | host: Bos grunniens | place: China: Xizang | collected 2019
GTCTCCCACTGCCAGGATCTTCATGTTGCTGTCCGTTCCTTCCTGTTCGATGAAGGAAGGGGGTAAGCACCTTACCCCCTTACCCGAAATTCTTGCGTTGGCCTTGATTATTTTGCGTATTCGCTCTGACGGGTCTCACGCACTACGTTGATCTTGATCTGACCGGGATATTCCAGCTCGGATTCTACCTTGCGGGCAATGTCCCGTGCCAAGAAGATCATCTCATCGTCCGACACCTCGTCCGGCTTGACCATAATGCGGATCTCGCGGCCTGCCTGGATGGCAAAAGCCTTCTCGATACCCTTGAAGGAGGTAGCGATCTCTTCCAACTTCTGCAGACGCTTGATGTAGTTTTCCAGGTTCTCGCGGCGAGCACCGGGACGTGCCGCAGAAATAGCATCTGCCGCCTGAACGATCATTGCAATATAGGTGGTGGATTCCACGTCGCCGTGATGCGCCTCGATGGCGTGGATCACTTCCTTGGATTCCTTGTACTTGCGGGCAATATCCACGCCGATCTGCACGTGAGAGCCGTCGATCTCGTGGGTCATCGCCTTACCGATATCATGCAACAGACCTGCGCGCTTTGCCATGTTTACATCCACGCCCAGCTCGGAGGCGATCATGCCGGAAAGCAAGGCTACCTCGATGGAGTGGCGCAGTACGTTCTGACCGTAGCTGGTACGATAGCGGAGTCTGCCCAAAAGCTTGATCAGCTCGGGGTTCAAGCCGTGGATACCCGTCTCGAAGGTGGCCTGCTCGCCTGCCTTCTTGATGGCAATGTCCACTTCCTTGCGGCATTTTTCCACCATGTCTTCCACGCGGGAAGGATGAATTCTGCCGTCGGAAACCAATTTCTCCAATACCAAACGGGCAACCTCTCTCCGAACGGGGTCAAAGGTGGAGATGGCGATGGCCTCGGGGGTATCGTCGATGATCAGGTCGACACCGGTGAGAGTCTCGATGGCACGAACGTTTCTGCCCTCTCTGCCGATGATACGGCCCTTCATTTCGTCGTTGGGCAATGCCACGACGGAAACAGTCTGCTCGGAAACGCTGTCAGCAGCACAACGCTGGATCGCCAAAGCGATGAGGTTCTTGGCCTTATCCTCCGCGGTCTCCTTGTACTCTGCCTCCAATTCGGAAAGTCTCATCGCCAGCTCATGGCGGGATTCACTCTCCACGCGGGACATCAGCTCGTCCCTTGCCTCCTCCATGCTCATCTCTGCGATGCGCTGAAGAAGCTCTGCTTGTTCTTCGATACATTTCTCGATCTCGGCCTTGCGTTCTTCGTTGGCCTTGATCTTGCTCATCAGCTGTTCTTCCTTCTTCTCAAGGTTTTCCAGCTTGCGGTCTAAGTTTTCTTCCTTTTGGGAAATGCGGCGCTCCTGACGCTGTACCTCGGTACGGCGTTCCTTTGCCTCGCGCTCGGCTTCGTTCTTGATCTTGAATGCCTCGTCTTTGGCTTCAACGAGGATCTCTTTTTTGGCAGCCTCGGCGTCTTTCTTCGCCTCATCTACCATTCTCTTGGATTCTGCTTCTGCGGACTTGATCTTTTTCTCGGCAGTGGCTTTCCGAAGGAAATAACCGATGATAAAGAAGACCACGGCTGCGGCAACGCCGACGCCGGCGACCACAGCAATCTCAAAGGGTCCCATAGATTTGCCTCCTAATATATATTCAAATCTATGCTCTCCCGATTTCTATATGGAATGCAGTATAGCGCAATACGCTGTTATTCGGGGTTCTTACATCTATGTCACATCTATATAAAATCGAAAAAGCATTCGATCAAATCACATTATACTCCTTTTTTTCTTTTCTGTAAATAGGAAATTTGCGATCCGCCCGTGCAAAATGCAAAAATTCACAAAATGTTAATATTTCCCGGCGGGATTTTTTCGTCACGGATCGCAAAAAAACGGTTGACGGAATAGCTTCCTTTGTGTTACAATAGGGTGATATCGCTTTTTATGCGGAGAAAAACATGGCTTATCTTTATTTTGATTCCGCCGCCACCGCACGTCCTCTCCCCGAGGCCATCGACGCGGCAGGGCGGGCTTATACAGAATACGGCAACCCATCCTCCCTGCACGGTGCGGGGCTTGCCGCCAAGCGTTTGGTGGATACCGCAAGAGCGCAGGTAGCCGCCGCCTTGCATTGCAAGCCGGAGCGGATCGTCTTCGTTTCCTCCGGGACGGAAGCCAACAACCAGGCCATCCTTGGGCTGGCCAAGATCCGAGGTAAGCGTGCCAAGAAGATCATCACCACCGACAGCGAGCATCCCTCCGTGGCAGAACCGATAAAGGCTTTGGAAAAAGAAGGCTTTACCGTGGTACGTCTTTCCACCAAGGGCGGTGTTCTGGATCTGGCACAGCTGGAGCGGGAGCTGCAAGAGCCTGTGGCATTCCTCTCTATTATGCGTGCCAACAACGAGACCGGCGCCGTCTATGATCTGCCGGGGGTGCGTAAGCTTTTGACAAAATACGGCTCCGATGCCATTTTGCACTGCGACAACGTGCAAGGATTTTTGAAGATCCCCGGCGACCGCCTTCCGACGGTTTGCGATTTGATCACCGTCTCCGCCCACAAGATCGGCGGGCTTAAGGGCACGGGTGCTTTGTATATCAGCGAGAAGATCCGCAACCTTCCTGCACTTCTGCCGGGAGGCGGCCAGGAAAACGGGATGCGCTCCGGCACGGAAAACGTACCCGGAATTGCCGCCTTTGGCGCCGCCGCAGAAAAAACGGCCTCCGCAGGCTCATCCCACACGGAATTGCTGCGGGAGAAGCTTTTGGCAGGGCTTTCGGACAGCGGCTTGATCTTCCATATTCCCCCGGTACACCTGCCGGGCATCCTGCATATCAGCATTCCCGGAGTGCTTAGCTCCTGGGCGCTGAACCTTCTTTCCGCAAAGGGCATCTGTGTTTCCGCAGGAAGTGCTTGCTCCGCAAGGGAAAAGAAAAAAGGCAACCCCGTGCTGTCCGCTTACGGATTGCCTGCCGGTGAGATCGAAACCTCGCTCCGCATCAGCTTTGACATTTGGAATACCGAAGAGGAGTGCGCACAGCTTTGCGATGCATTGCGTGAATGCGCGAAATTGAAACGATGAATACAAACGAAGTCATTCTTTTGAAATACGGTGAGATCGTACTGAAGGGTCTCAACCGCAACTACTTCAACCAGCTTTTGGAGAAGAACGTCCGCCGCGCCTTGAAGCGTGCCCCGGGTGAATACGAGCTGGTCTACGCCCAGTCCATTCTGTTCGTTCGAGGGAAAGAGGGCTGTGACATGGACGTTGCCGCAGAGCTTTTGAAAAAGGTCTTCGGTATCGTTACCGTTTGCCGCGGTATCGAATGCGAGAAGGACATGGATGTGATCTACGACGTGCTGAGAGAGCACGGTGAGGAGCTGCTGGGGAACGCCCGCACCTTTAAGTGCGATGCCAAGCGCAGTGACAAGAAGTTCCCTCTCACCTCTCCCCAGATCTGTACCGAGTGCGGTGCCGTTCTGCTGGAGACTTTCCCCCACTTGACGGTGAACGTCCAAAACCCCGATGTCACGGTGATGATCGAGATCCGCGACAACACCGCCATTCTCCACGGCAAGAGAGAGAAGGGCGCAGGCGGCATTCCCGTAGGCTGTGAGGGCAAGGCAATGCTGTTGCTTTCCGGAGGCATCGACTCCCCCGTGGCAGGACACATGACTGCCAAGAGAGGCGTTCGATTGGAGGCGGTATATTTTGAAACGCCCCCCTACACCTCGGAGGCCGCCAAGGAAAAGGTGGTCGCCCTTGCCAAAAAGCTGGCAGAGTACGCCGGCGTCATCCGTCTTCACTGCATCAGCCTGACGGAGGTGCAGGAGGCCATTGCGGCAAATTGTGAGGAGCGTTTGTTCACCCTTCTGTTGCGCCGCTTTATGGTACGTTGCGCCGAGCAGGCCGCCATCAAGGCAGAGGCCTCCGCTCTCATCACCGGGGAATCCATCGGCCAGGTTGCCTCCCAAACCATGCTTTCCATGGTGGTCACCGACCAGGCGGCAGGCATCCCCATTTTCCGTCCCTGCATCGGCTTGGACAAGGAAGAGATCGTAGTTCGCGCCAGACAGATGGGCACCTTCGAGATCTCTACCCTGCCCTACGAGGATTGCTGTGCCATGTTCACGCCCCGACACCCCAACACCCATCCCAAGCTGGAAGCGGTGCTGGAGGAGGAAGCCAAGCTGGACGTGGAGGGCCTTGTAGCCCGTGCCATGGAGACGGACAACGTTATTTTCTGCTGAGCATCCGCCCCAAATCCTCCAAAATATCCTCGATATGCTCCAAGCCCACGGAAAGGCGGAGCAGACGAGGGGTAATACCGATCCTTTCACGCACGTCTTTGGGAACAGAGGCGTGCGTTTGCTTTTGGGGATAGGTGATTAACGAGGTGGTTCCACCAAGGCTTTCCGCACAGCAGATCAGCATTCCGCTGTTCAATACCTTTTCCGCACCGTCGTCCTTCAGCAGGAAGGATAACACCCCTCCCGCACCCGTGGTCTGCTTTTGCATCAGCTTGTAGGAGGGATGGGAGGGCAATCCGGGATAGAACACCTGCTGAACGCGGGGATGGGACTCCAAAAAGGTTGCGGCGGCAAGCGCGTTGGAGGCGTGCTTTTCCATGCGGACGGGCAAGGTTTGGATTCCTCGTAAAGCCAGCCAGCTATCAAAGGGAGAAGCAAAATTTCCCAAGGTTCTGCCCACCAAGGACAGCTTCTCCGCCAGCTCGGGAGAGGAGGTCACCGCGAAGCCGCACACCGTGTCGTGATGGCCGGAGAGGAATTTCGTTCCCGAGTGAAGCACCACGTCTGCCCCCAGGGTCAGAGGCTTTTGGAAATACGGTGTCAAGAAGGTATTGTCCACCGCCAAAAGCACCCCATGCTCCGCCGCCAGCATGGCAAGCCTGGCCAAGGGGATCACCCGCATCATGGGGTTGGTGGGAGTCTCCGCAAAAATCAGTTTGGTTTCCGGACGGATATACGCTTCCGCCAGCTCCGGCTCCCGCAGATCCGCAAAGGTGAACTCAATGCCGAAGTGTGACCAGATCTCCCGAATCAGGCGATAAGTACCTCCGTAAAGATCGTCGGAGACCAAAACGTGATCTCCCGCCTTCAGCAGAGAAAACACACTGCTGACAGCGGCAAGTCCCGAGGAAAAGGCAAAGCCGTAGGCACCCTCCTCCAAGGCCGCCACCGTATGCTCCAGCTCCTTCCGTGTGGGATTTTGACAGCGGGTATAGGAAAATTCTCCCCCTGCGCGATAGGTGGAGGTTTGGAAAATGGGAACGCTGACTGCTCCCAGATAATCGTCCGTTCTGCCGCCCCGTGCAGACAGTGTCTCAAAGCGCATACAAAAAACCGCCCTTTCTGATTTGAAGCTCTGTAAAAGTGTATGCAGAGCGAGGAAGGACGGTTATTTTTCGATTTCGATCTTCTTTGGGCAGAAGCCAAGATAATCCGCGGCAATCAGCTCCGAGCGGGCGCCTGCGATCTGATACACCAAGCGGGCGGGATCTGCGTTGTGCATATGTCCGTAGAAAATGCGTTTCACGCCGCTTTCCCGCAGGACCTCACAAATAGGCTCACAGCGAAGGTTGCCGTAGGCAGGGGGATAGTGCAAGAACACCAAAAGCTCTTTTTCGGGGGCTTTTTCCTGCAAAGCTTTCCCCGCCTTCAAGGTGTTCTTCAACCTCTCCGTTTCGCGGTTGACGATTTTCAAATCGTCCCCTGTGTACTGGTTCTCCAAGGTCCAGCCGCGGGTTCCGCAGAGGATGAATTCCTCCGTCTCGTAGGCGTTGTTGAACAAAAAGTCTACGGAATACGCACCAACGCGGTCGCGGAATTCCGTCAGTTTTTTCATGGTCTGCCACCAATAATCGTGGTTTCCCTTCAAAACGATCTTATGCCCGGGCAGAGATTCCAAAAAGCGGAAATCTGCCTCCGCTTCCTCGATGCGCATTCCCCAGGAAACGTCCCCCGCGATCACCACGGTATCTTCGTCAGAGACGGTGTTCTGCCAATTTTCATATATTCTTTGGGTATGGTTTTCCCAACGCTTGCCAAAAATATCCATGGGCTTATTCATGGTCTGGGCAAGGTGCAGATCTGCGATCACGAACAGCGACATAAAATCCCTCCTTTCGGGAATACTGATACCGTCCGCAAAATGCGCGACGGAAAGGAATGAACATCATGGAGCACAGAGATCACAATAAGCGTGTCCCCGAGCATATCAACGGTATTACCTGCAGTGTACAGAACTGCGTTCACAACGACGGCCAATGCTACTGCACAGCAGATCGCATCAGCGTAGGCCCTTGCACCGCCTGCTGCTGCGGCGACACCGTTTGCGCCACCTTCGAAAGCAAAAGCGACAAGCACTAAAAAGGCTCTCTTTGGGAAAGCGAGGCTATCCGATACGGACAGCCTCGCTTCGATTACTTAAGAACGGGCGAAGGCAAGAACGGCTGCCTTCATATCCTGAGGCGCGATCACTTCTGTGAACCGATCCTCAGCCTGCTCCAATGCCGCAAGGCGGGCGGGAGCGGGAATACCGCTGATCTTCTGCAGACTGCGCAATGCCTCGAAGCCGTCTTCGGGAACGTCCTTCCCCAAGGACTCCAGCACTGCGGGAGAGAACTTATAGGGGGATGCGGTGGAAGCCACCAAAATGGTACGTTTTTCCTCCAAAGAACGGCGGTAGCTCTCTGCGGCGGAAAGGGCTACGGCGGTATGGGTATCTGCCAGGTAGAACAAGTTCTCGTGGAACTCACGCAAAATGCTCTTGGTCAAAGCCTCATCGCAGAAATAGGCGGCAAACTCTGCCTGCACCGCTTCCAAAACCTGCTCGTCCACGGTATAAACTCCGTCCTTTGCCAAAGCCTCCATGTAGGAAGCGCACTTCTCGGGGCCTGCTACCAGCCACAGAAGACGTTCCAGGTTGCTGGAAATCAGGATGTCCATAGAGGGGGAAACGGTCTGATAGAAGGTTCTGCGCCTGTCGTACACGCCGTTGTTGATAAAGTCGGTGAGCACGTTGTTCTGGTTGGAGGCGCAGATCATCTTGCCCACGGGAAGTCCCATGCGCTTTGCCAGACAGCAGGCGAAAATGTTACCGAAGTTGCCGGTGGGAACCACAACGTCCATCAGATCGCCCTTCTTCAGTCTGCCTGCGTTCATCAGGTCGCAGTAGGCGGAAATATAGTACACCACCTGGGGAACCAATCTGCCCCAGTTGATGGAGTTTGCAGAGGAAAGGAACAGCCCCTCCTTGTCAAGAAGCTCTGCCATCTCGCCGTCGGCAAAGATGGCCTTGACGCCGCTTTGCGCATCGTCAAAGTTGCCGGTGATGGCGGTGACGTTTACGTTGCTTCCCTGCTGGGTAGCCATCTGCTTCTTTTGGATACGGCTGACGCCGTCGGTGGGATAGAACACGTGAATTCTCACTCTGGGAATGTCTGCGTAGCCCTCCAGAGCCGCCTTACCGGTATCCCCGGAGGTGGCAACCAGGATCAACGCGTCACGGGTCTCACCCGTCTTTTCCAAAGCCATGGAAAGCAGGTGGGGCATGATCTGCAACGCCATATCCTTAAAGGCAGAGGTAGGGCCGTGCCAAAGCTCCAAGATCTCCAAGCTCCCCACTTTGGTGATGGGAGTGGGATTGTTCTCGGGGAATTTAGGCGCACCGTAAGCCAAGCTCGCGGCGTTCAAAAGCTCCTCGGCGGTATAGTCGGTAAGATACAGCCCCATGATCTCCGCGGCACGCTCCGGGTAGGTCATCCCTGCCAGGCGATCCAGATCCTCGGCGGTCAGTGCGGGAATCTCCGTGGGGACAAACAAGCCGCCGTCGGGAGCAAGTCCCTGCTTGATGACCTCTGCGGCAGTGTATTCTTTTTTCTCATTCCGTGCGCGGGTGCTGACGAATTTCATATCCGATATCCTCGATTCTGTTGATACTTTTCGGCGTTCCGTCGGGGTACAGATAGATCTCTATCCCGTCGACACGTCTATGCCGTATACGCCGCGGCACCCAAATGCCGGGCCAATATAACACGGAGATCTTCCCGTGTTCCTCGTGGGCGTGTGAAAACTGCTTGGCGGCACGCTCGATCTTACGAAGCTTTTCCTCGTCCATGGCCTCCGCACCGGTTCCCCATTGGGTGCCGGTTCTTGTTTTCACTTCCACGAAAAGTAACACACCGCGGCAAAACCCCACAAGGTCGATCTCGCCGCCGTAAGCGTTGTAATTTCTCGCTAAAATATGCACGCCCTGCTTTTCCAGGTATGTCAGCGCCAGGTCTTCCCCCAGCTGACCGACCTGCCTGCCTCTCATGCCTTCGCCCCCAGGATCTTCCCCAAGAAGCTCATGCGGTGAGCAGGGCAAGGGCCGTACTTCAAAATGGCCTCTCTGTGTGCTTTGGTGCCGTATCCCTTATGCAAAGCAAAGCCGTACTGCGGGTATTGCTTGTCCAGCTCCAGACAATCTCTGTCACGCTCCACCTTGGCAAGCACCGAGGCGGCGGCAATGGAGGGACATTTTGCATCCCCGCCGATGACGGGATAAGCGGGCACGGGGAAGCCTCTGGCAATGTTGCCGTCGATCAAGGCGGCGTCGGGAGGGATGGAAAGCCCTTCCATGGCGCGGCGCATAGCCAGCAACGCGCACTCTAAAATATTCAGCCGTTCGATCTCCTCTACCTCCGCACGGGCAATACAATATGCCAACGCCTGCTCCTTAATACGGTCGTAAAGCTGATCCCGCTTTTTGGGAGAAAGCTTTTTGGAATCGTCCAAGCCCTCAATGATCAGCCCCTTGGGCAAAATCACCGCGGCGGCGTAAACGGGTCCTGCAAGAGGACCTCTTCCCGCCTCATCGCAACCGCAGATCACCTGCAGTTCCTCGGTATAAAAGCCGTTTTCCGTCTCCCAATTCAGCATTTCGGCACCTTCTTTATCTCAATCTAAGGTGATCTCGCCGATCTTTCCCGCCCGGAACTCGTCCAACAACACGGCGGCGGTACGGTCGTCATCCACCTCTGCACCGCTACGGATAAAGCCCCGCTTGCGGGCAATCTTTTGGAACAGATCGTAATCGGAATCCTCCTCCGTCCATTCCACCTTGTATCTGGCGGTCAAAAGCTCGGGATAATTCACTCTCAGCATCCCCAAAAGGGCGCAGGAAAGCTCGATCTGATCCAGGATCTCATCACGGATCGCACCCAAAGCCGCCAGCTTTTTGGCAACCGTCTGATCCTCAAACTTATGCCACAAAACACCGGGGGTATCCAAAAGCTCCACACCCATGGAGGGCACGGGGATCCACTGGTTGTGACGGGTCACACCGGGACGATCCTCCGCCTTCGCCCGTCTGCTGCCGGCAAAGGTGTTGATGAAGGTGGATTTTCCCACGTTGGTGATTCCCACCACCATGGCGCGGATTGGCTTCTTCATCCCTTTTGCGGCATAGCGCTCCAGCTTCTCCGCCATCAGCTCCCGAATGGCAGGGGCGACGTTCTTGACACCCATGCCGGTCTTGCAGTCGATGGGAATGACCATGCGATCCTTGCCCTTCAGCTGGTTCACGTAACGGCTCACCGCACGTCTGTCCGCCAAGGAGCACTTGGTCAACAGTGTCAAGCTGGGCTTGTTCTTGAACAGCTCCGGGAAGGAGGGGTTGCGGCTGGAGATAGGCGCACGGGCATCCAAAAGCTCGATGACCATATCCACCAAAGGCAGATCTTCCTGTATTTTTCGTTTTGCGCGGGTCATGTGCCCCGGGTACCAAACGATCTGTTTATCCATATTTCACCAAAAAATCAATCTACTGTGCCGAATTCCTGCAGGGGGAACACACGCAAGATCACTTTTCCCAAAATGTGATCCACGTCCTGCTGACCCACCTCCAAATAACGGCTGTCCTTGGAGTTGTTACGGTTGTCACCCATGACGAAGACCTTGCCTTCCTCTACGGTGAACTCACACACTCCGTTCTCGTCCACACCGTACATACGATCCATGTCCGCCATGTACATTGTGGCACCCGCCTGTCTGCGGATATAAGTTTCATCAAGCAGTACGCCGTCCACTTCCACCTCCCAATGGGTGAAGTCGATGCGCACTCTCTGCCCTTCCGAAGCAATCACTCGCTTGATCAGGGGCTGACCGTCGTTCATGATGTTCAGCACCACGATGTCCCCGGTCTTGGGCTCATACATAAAATCGGAAATGATCAACGTATCCGCATGGTCGGAGCTGTCTCCTCCGTGCAGAGTGGGAAGCATGGAATCGCCATCCACCGTTACGTTGCGGAAGAAGAACAAAAACAGCACGATCATCACGGAAAGTGCGATGCAAAAGGTCTCTACGTATTCAAACACCGTCCGCAC
>JAEIGA010019220.1_pt1 | contig 10421 bp, 18 predicted proteins | sample 9270691 | NCBI WGS metagenome assembly JAEIGA01 (sample SAMN17057246, study PRJNA624740) | gut metagenome | biome: biome; isolation source: fecal sample | host: Bos grunniens | place: China: Xizang | collected 2019
AGCATAGCGTTGTGAAGTTCTGCCTTGTATGCCTTATAGCTCTCTTTGGAGCTTAGGTCGATGCTCTTCTCATTTTCAATTATCATCTTCATTAACCTCTACTTTCACATACCTGGAACGATAGCCCCTCGTCTTCGCCTTGGAAATGGACGAGTAAATGTTATTCTTTGTCTTGCCGACCTTCCTTGCAAGCTCTGTCACACTTCCTGCTACCACAAGCGGCAGCTCAAGGTCATCTGTTGTAATCTCCATCCACAAAGTCATACTCTTATTTCCTTCCACCAACATATATCGTAGCCTTTGCTCTTAGTCGAATCAAAGACCTTGCAGCCGAACTTGTTTCTATAGGCTCGAGTTTTGAATCGGTGCCCCTCATGGTCAATCACAAGTACTTCACAATCGTGATCTGGCATCGTATCGTATGCGTTTGTGTATCCTTCCTTTTGATACTGCGCTCCGATTGAAAAATTTTCGAGGTAGTAATCGAACAATGTCATTTGTTGCCCTTCCACTTTTTCCACTTCCATGTTCTCCTACCACGAAGTTGCTATATCCACATTTGTCGGATTCCAAGCCACGAAGGCTCCCGTATCTAACGATATCCCGGTGCCGAAGCTTGTCTCGACTAAGCTGCCGAGGGGATATATGTCTCTGTTGCAGGCACAGATCACATAATCGCCATACATTTTCACTCCGTCATCCCTCACCCAGTACTCGCCCTCGATGCCGAAGTTTCGGGCTTGCTCGATAACTCCGTCCATCGGTAGGTTGTAGTATGTCTCAAGACCGCTCGGACCGTTATACACTCCGCCGGAAGGTGTCAGGCATCCACCTGTCGGTGCGGTGTAGCTTGTCTCCACATATCCGGGATCAGGAACGGCAGCAGCTAACATTTCAACCTCAAGAGCTTTCTTCTCGGCTTTCGCTTCCTCGACCGCCTTGATTTTCTTGTTCAAGTCCTCGACCTTGTCCTTGAGTTCCTTCTGGAGTTTGGTGATGCTGTCGCTCACTCCCTCGATCTGCTCGGTGTAGGCTTTGCCGTTGTCCTTCAAGGTGGTTATATCTGCCTTAATACACTCAAGCTCCTTCGTGGTCTCGGTCAGTGTGTTGATGCCGGAGCTTACCTGTTCAAGCTTGGTCTCAAGGTTGTCGAGTCGCTTGCTGATCTTGTTCACATCTGCCGTTGTGGTCCACATATACACGATCATGGCTGACACGCACAGTATCAGTCCGATCAGTCCTATAAGTTCAATTTTTCTCTCTTTCATTTTCCCTGTCCTTTCTGTCTTCTGATGATTTTTTCTTCCTTCAGCTTCCGGCGGATGTTGTCTTCCGGGAACTGAATTGCTGTTGTTCTGTCGAGCACCCTCTCTGTTATGCGCTCATCATATCCAAGCTCCTCAAGCGGATAGTTGCTCGTGTATATAGTCATTCGCTTGTCGTTGTATCTCCTGTTGACGATTTGAAAGTACCTCTCATTCACCCAATCAGCGATTCGCTCTGTCCCGAAGTCATCGATGACGAGGATCGGAACCATGATCAGCTTATCGATCAGCTTGCTCTCTGACAGTCCCTTTTCATCCCATGTCCGGCGGATCTCGTTGATGATGTCCGTTGATGTTGTGAAGTGTGCTCTGATCTCGTACTTCTCCATGATCTCATTCACGAGACAGATAGCAGCCATCGTCTTGCCGGAACCCTTCGTCCTGGAGAACAGATACAAGCCTTCACCTTCTGCCTTATAGTCCATGAAGTTATCCCAGAACCCTTTAATCGCATCGTATATGCGCTTCGCATCGTTTTGATCCGTGTAGAGGCTTGTGTGGAAATCGTTGAGCCTAAGTGAACGGTAAGTCTCGGGGATTCTCGCCATCTCCTGAAGTTGCCATGTCTTTTGCTTTTTGTGCGAGTCGCTCATACCATTCTGCGCTTCCCGCATATGGTTCAGATCGCTTGCTGTTTTCGCTGACTCGATTATCTCTTGTATTGTTCGTGCCATTCCTTCCGTTGCTGTTCACTCCCTTCTGTTTTTTCTTCGCCATATCGTCAAAGAACAGTCCTTGCCAAGAGTTCTTCATGCTCTCGTTGAATGTTGCAAGTGTTAAGTCTTCACCGTAGTTCTTGATTGCGTTCTTGATATCCTTCAGGGTTGTCTTGAATCCGATCTCGCTCTTGTATGGCTGCTTGATCTGCTTTCGATAAGCGAGCCACTCGTTAAGCTTATCCAAAATGCAAGGACTGAAGTCGAACTCTTTGACCAGGTTCTGAAGTTCTTCATCCGTCAAAACTGATTTGTTTTTCTTCGGCTTCTTCCCGGCATCCTCCCCCGAAGGGGTAGGGGATGTTATATTGTTATACTTGTTATTATTATTATATTGTTCTATTGATGTTAGTTGTCTGTTAGTTGTCTGTTGATTGTCTGTTAGTTGACTGTTAGGTAAGCTGTTAGGCAACTGATATAAATCGTAATTATTTACCGTAATTATGCGGAATTTCGTGTATGATTTGTCTGTTATCTCACCTGTTGAAATTAGGTGTTTTAGTGCCGTCCTTGTCTGCTGAATTGTGAGACCACTTTCTTCAGCCAACTTCGGCAAGCTCGTTACGAAGGAACCTCTCGGAACTTCTACACCCTTAAAGTTTCCGTCTTTCCAATTTGCCTTCCACAAGGCATGAGTGAAAAGCTTATAGGTGTAGACATCCTTGTACCACTCCCACTCCGTTATTTTTTTGTCAATAATTACGAATCCCATACTAACTTTCCCCTCACATCGTATATCTCATGTATCTGCATTTCTTGCCGTATCTGTTCAACCTCTGCTCCGGCACCTTCTTGATGCTCTCACCCTCTCTGATCAGCTCGCTCACCCTGGTCGCAAGCTTCGTGATCCCGAGGTCGGAAAAGGCCTCCATCGGTGAAATGCTCCCGAAGTCCTTGATGTACTTAACTACCATTTCCTTCTGTGTCATTCCCTGTCACCTCCTCAATAGTTACCGTCACGCAAGGTGTATCTGAGTAGTACTTGACAACCTTGAGGTCAACCACTTGCGCATCATCGTGGTAAGCGACACCGTTCAAGGCATCGCAGATTATCTTCGCTATGTTGTCGAGGTCGGGCTTTTTGGTCGGTCTGATCTCTCCGATCCGCATCAATTCCGCCCTCTTCTTGCTTGTACTCTGTGGGATGTCGTAGAGGGCGACTATGAGCACCCGAAGCGACTTCTCCCGGTCAAACACTCTCCCCTTCGCCTCCTGTCCGTACATCAGCTTGACAAGGTTCTCATAGTTGACTGTCTTATCCGGTGTGTAGGTCTGTACGAAGTTTCCCCGCTTAACTACTCGAGGACGCATCTTTCCTTGTGGGCTTCCGGGAACTGTGAATGTGATTGTCATGTTTCACCTCCTGCCCCTCAGTCCACCCGAGGGGCTTTCAGATTTTCGTGGTATATTGGTATCTTGTGTTGCTAACTGAATAATGCGGTCTGTGCGTCTGTTTCATTTGCCTCTGTGCTTGCGCTCTGTGGCTCAGGAGCGACTGTTTCCTCGACTTTGTCAATCTGAGGCGAATTTGGGGCTTCTACGACATCGACATAGTCCTTTGTTCCGTCTTCATGAACCACAACCTCATCATTTGAGACCGCTGTCTGCATCTCGATCGACATCGGTGCAAGCTTTAAGAGCTGACGATACATGGTTTTCTGTGCCATTGCATCGAAGTCCTTCTCCCAGAAGGTGTATCCCTTGCGAGCCTTAAAGCCGGGCGAATACCTTTCAGCGTGTGCTGTCATCTTGCCCTTGCTCCAGTAGATTGCCCTCTTGAAGCCATTGTTTAGGACATAGTAGGCATAATAGCCAATCGTTTCCGCCTGCTCCCTTGCGTATCCATCCTCAATGATGTTCAGCTCAATCTCTTCCTCAACAGGATCCCACTTGACAAGCTCGCCCTTCTTGATTGGAATCGCCTTGATCTTCTTGAAAAGCCCGGAGTTGACCGCTAAGAGATAGAGTCCCTTGTACCCGAGGATGAACTGTGCATCACTTCCGCCGGTCTTGTTGTTCTTGAACGGAACCATGTAGAAGTAACCGAGCTGTGGGGATGGTGAGAGCTTCAGACTCTGACCGAGCAAGGCTGCGCTCAATATTGAATTGTTAGAGCACTCCTGAAGCTGTGGGTTCGCCTGAACGGCTGAAATAATCGATGTAATAAACTGTTGACCGTCTTTTCCGCCGACAACCTTGTTGATCTGATCCTTGACCGCGTCCTGTGTCAAATATGCCGTAAGCCCGAGCTTTTTCTTGAGATTGCTAAGTTGATTTGTTACCGCCATTTTTACCTCCTTATACTGCCTTAAACTCTATGTTTCTATCGTTAAAGAAGCTCTTAAGCTCCTTCGCCTGTGCGATGGTGAGGTATGCCTGGAACGACACCCACATCCTCGGCTCTTCCTTGCTGATTTCTCCCATGAAGCCGGTCTCTTCAACCTTCACCGCTTCAGGTGCCGGTGCAGGTGGTTCTGCTGCCTTCATTTGTTCAAGCTTTGCCTTCTGAATGTCTGCAAGCCTCTTTCCCTCGGCGATTGCCTGAGCGAGATCGAGGGTTCTCTTGTACTCGCTTTCAGCTTCAAAGCTAAACTCCCCGAGAGCCTTGACCGTGTCGAGATCCTTGTTGATCTGCTCGACCTTGTCCTTCAATGTTTCCTCGATGCTCTTCATCGAGACTGTCTTGTTCAGCCACTTTTCATCGAAGAGCTTCGGAAGGGTGAGCCAATCCGGATGCGGAATGTTCTCCCAGAGGGCTCCGATCTGTGTCCGCTTTTCTGCCTTCTGGTCTTCCTCGAAGGCTTTGATCTGCTTGTCGATTGAGTCGATAGGCTCGTCGAGTATGCGTATGATCTCATCAACCTTGTTCTTGAACGGTTCGATGAGTGCCTTCTTGATTTCTTGTTCCTTGTCAATCCTTGCTCTGTTGAGCGCATCCCGAAGCTTTCTGAGTGAGGATCTATCGTTCTTTGCCTCGGCGATCTGCTTGTCATCGTAGACAAGGCTCTTGTAAGTCTCCGCCTTTTCGATTGCATACTTCTTAATCTCCTCGTAGTTAAAACCGAGAGGAGCCGGAAGCTGCATCTGTTCAATTCTTAATTCCATTATCCTATCGCCTCCACGCTTGATACATGGTATCTACCATATCCCGATGTTCTTCCTGAACCGATGCCGAGACCGAATCCGGCAAGGTCAATCACATTGATAATTTGTTCTAACGAGTAAACCGATCCGGTGTACTGAATAGTGAAAGTTGCTTCCCATCCGCTGAAACGGTTGAGCCTTACAAGTACCGGTTTTCCTTTCATCGGGCTCATAAGTTTTTCATCTACAGAGTGCTCGGTGAATTTAATCGGAATCAATCCGCCCTTTGCGATGATATTCATGCCGTTGTCAAACTTCGTCTTGTACTTATCAATCTCATTTCTTACGACCGCGTCTCCGAAGCTCTTCTTGAGTCCGAAGGCGGTGATACAAGGTGCATTTTCTTCGAGTGCCTTTTCAAGGCCTTTTTTAGTGAAGTCTGTGGGCTTGCCATTAAACCAATGAAGCGAAGTGATTATCTCTTCCCACTCGTTTGATTTATCAAGATCTTTCGCCTTGTCCTTTCGGGCATCAATAAGCTGTCTTGATACCACATCGTTCATCTTGTTGAGTACAATGTCACCATCCCCTGCGATAGTGATGTTTGCGTACTGGAGATTGATAGGCTTCAGCTCCAGTACCTCCTTCTCTGTTGTCTTTCCCATGTCTTTTGCTCCTTTCTGCTTTTGAGTTTGTCGATTTGATCAGCTTGATTGCTGAAGAGTGACATTATGCCATGTGTTGTAGTGACTTATGCTTTAGTGTTCTGACCTATAATGTCGTTTATTTAATTTCTTGTGTTTTAATGTGACAACAATGCCACTCTTCAACAATCAAGTGATTTGTCCTGTTATGTCCTAAAGCGTGCAGTAATGTTCTGTGCTATATTGTTTTGTCCTGATTTGATGTTTCTTGCTTCTCCGCAAGAGTCGTGGCTTGTCATGTTATATGCTGATATGTCCTGTTATATGCCTCGTTATTTTGTGCTTTTTTCAGTGTTCTAGTGGCAAGCCACCACCCTCACGGAGAAGCTATTGATTTATAGCCTTGCTATTGCTTCGAATACCTCTTCAAGTTCGGCAAGCTGCTTATATCTCTCGGATATCTGCTTCAGCTCCGCCTTTGCTCTTGCGAGTAGCTTTGTGTATTCATTCTCATTCTTCACGAAGAAGATTGTCGGTCTATAAACCTGTGGTTCACTTGAGATTTGAAAAGCTCTGACCGGATGCTCTTTCTTCTCGGTTCCTTTGATTACAAGAAACTGTATGACCTGCCTTGCCTGCATAAGTCTGTACTTCTTGGCTGCAACTGAGTCATCCCACTCGAAGCACTTGTGAAGTTCTGAATTAGGATCTTCAGCTTTGGCGAGTACCTCTTCAGGTGTTGCACTGTCTCCGATTTCCTCTCCGACTTTCTGTGCATCCGCTTTGTGAAAGTTAGATGGTGCTTGTTTCCATGCGTATTGCATAGGTGTTTCCTTTTTCTTTGCCATTTCCCTGTCCTTTCTTTGAATGTTTTTGTGTGGTGTACTGTGTTGCGATATAGTGTTTTGTTCTGTAGTGTAATGTGCTGTGATGTTCTGTCCTGTGATGTATGCAATCATCCGCATGAGTAGTGGCTTGTTGTGTTTTATAATGTGATAAAATACTTTGACCTGATTTGTGCTATCATCTGCTTTACTAACTTTTGATATGGTGTTGTATCTTAGTGACTTAACAAGCCACCGCCCATGCGGACGATCATTTTTATATTCCCGGAAGTATCAGATTCGGTTCCGTGTCATCTATGACATTCTTCCAGAACTTCGCCTCTGCTTCCTTCAATGTCTCAATGTCATCAAGTACATCCTTGCGCTCAATCGTGTACTCCTTGATGTGAGCCCAAAACTCACCATCAAAGTCATATCTCAAGTAGGCTCTTAAGTATGCGAACTCGTAGCCGGTGACCAAGAAACCTTGGAGTAATTGCACATAGTAGTTGCTCGGCATTGACTTCGGTTGCCACTTGTCTCTCTGCGCCTGGCTCGTGATCGTGCTTGTCTTGATTTCAAGCAAGCCCATCCGACCATCCTTGTCGGTTAACCATCCATCCGCTGAATAATGAGCGAAGGGCATCTCATCATCGATGAACATATTGTTTTCTTTGTAGCCAACCTTCAGATCAGGGTGATCAAGAGCAAAAAGCTTTCTGAGTAACGGTTCTGCCTTCGTTCCAAACTTGACAGCCGGATTGTCGCTGATGTCCTTCTGCGGCGTTCTCCATGTCTTGATCCGCCACAAGTCAACATTGCTCATCCAAGGGTTCATCCCGAGGACGCTTGCAGCATCCGATCCGCCGATACGCTTTCCGCGAGCGTTCAACCAATCATCGTGATCTTTGAATGTGACCATTTTCATCATGACTTCTTCACCCTCCTGAAGTTGTCGTTCAGCTTGTGGAGTTCCTGTCCGATGTTGTGAAGCTCCTTCCTGATCTTCTCAAGCTCGTCGTTGCTCTTGAGGTGGTCTGTCGGTATGGTTGGAATCTTCTCCGGTGTTTCAAGGTTTTCTCCTGTCTTAATGTCTATCAACCTTCTCTCTCCTTTCTGGTCTGTTCGCAATGACCGTCAGCAAGCCGAACCAAGTCAAGCAGCCGCTGATCAGTGCGAAGCCGAGTCCCTGCGCATTGTCGATGATTCCGACACCGTACACGCAAAGCACGAGCATAATGCCGGATATAATCTGTAAAAGTCTGTCAATCATCCTTGATCTCCTCTCCGTAGTACCCGAGAAGTCTTGCTTCCTCTGTCGGGTTGTATGGCTCAACCTTGAGCCGGTTCTTGAGCTTCTTCCTCACTCTCACATAGTCGTTGAGAGCTAATCTGTCGACTATGATGTGCGCTCCAATCTCCGCTGTGACTGTTGGATATCTCTTGCCCTCTAAGGCCTGCATCTCTCCCACAATCGCCCTTGCGGTGTTGTATGAGCAATGCAGAATGTCTTTGATGTCACTGAGCTTTATCCAGTCAACCGAGCGGTGATGTATCTTTGCGATGTTGATGTCCGTGTCTCCTTCCTCCTTTCTAAACAAATTTAATTTGTTTTCAAGAGCATAAAAAATCAAGTCCTGATGTACTTCAAAGGCATCTGATAGAGTTCTTCAATCGCTCTTGCCTGTTGTATAGTCATCGAGGTCTTGTATTTTTCCCAGTTCACAACGGTGTTGACCGCAACACCCATGCGCTCGGCAACTTCCGCTTGTGTAAGCTCTGCGTTCACTCTTGCAGCCGCTAAAGATATCATTATCTCAGGCTTTGCACCTATATCCACTTGATCACCTCCTCTCAAAACTATGAGCCTATTGTATAACAAATTAAATTTGTTGTCAAGGTAAAAACAAAAATAATTTGTATTTTCCTTGATTTTGGGAACAAATTTCTATATAATATGAAACACAAAGGAGGTGTTTAGGATGACAGACCAGACAAGGATTTTTTCAACAAATCTCAACAAACTTTTGAACGAAAGCAAGAAGACACAGATTGAGGTCGCTAATGCCATCGGAGTGTCACAACAGACTTTCAATACATGGTGTCGAGGTATAGCTTTCCCCCGAATGGATAAGATACAGAAGATCGCTAACTTCTTTGATGTTGGCAAAGATTATCTCATAGAGGAACACTTGCCGGATTATGATGTTATCATTAAGAAATCCGAACCAGGTGATCCGATCATCGTTGAAGTTGTACAGATTGCTCAAGAGATGACTGAAAAACAAAAGAGGAGACTCGCAAGGATAGCAAAAGTCATCAAAGAGGAGGAAGGTGATTGATATGTGGTGCGTTTTAAACAAAGCAAATAACACACGCTACAATGAACGCTTCAAAGATCCCCTGACCGGCAAGCAGATCATCCTCTCGGTCACTCTCCAGGGCGACAAGGACACCGCTTCAAAGCGTAGGCTTGCGATGTCAGAGTTGGAGAAGAAGTTCTCGGAGAAGACGAAGGCAGCAGGACAGGAACCGCTCACCCTGAAAGAAGTCTTTGAGAGATACAAGCTCTATCAGGAGCAGACGGTCAAGACATCCACCAGAAAGCGCAACAACATAGACATCGGGACCGTGATTGGCTTACTCGGTGAGGATAGTATAGTTGACAATCTAACGGTCGGATATATCCGCGATAAGCTTCTTGCCAAGACGACCAAGTCCGTCACCTTAAACGAGTACATCGGAAGGTTCAAGGCGATGATCAGATGGGCCTACGACTCAGAGTACATCAGCAACCGGGCAATCATTGACAAGCTCAAGCGGTTCAAGGTCAACAAGGACGAGGATGTGATCAAGCCCGAGGATAAGTACTTTGAAGAGGATCAGCTCGAAGCGGTTCTGTCCTATATGGAGAACTCACAAGAGCAATGGTATCTTCTCTCGAAGTTCCTTGTTCTGTCCGGCCTCCGTATCGGTGAAGCGATGGCTCTCACGATGTCGGATATATCAAAAGCGGAGATCACCGTTAACAAGACATACGACTATATCAGCAAAGAGACACACAACCCAAAGACCGCTTGCTCAAACCGAGAGGTTTACATCCAACCGGAGCTTGCGGAAGTGATCAAACAGATCAAGAGGTATCACAGAAACATTGACATCCTCACAGGAGCACGATCTCCGCTCCTCTTTCACGATCAGAAGGGTGAGCATATCAGCTATGGAGCTTATAACAAATACATCCGGGAGACCACCCTCAAGGTTATCGGTGAGAGACGAACCCCTCACAGCTTCCGGCACACTCATGCATCGCTTCTCTTTGCAGAGGGAATGAGTATCGACCAGATTAGTCGGAGGCTCGGGCATGAGAACTCGAAGATCACGCGACAGATATACCTTCACATCGTTGAAAAGATCAGGGAGAAGGACCGGGAAGCACTTCAAAAGGTCACTCTTTTAAAAAAATGCTGACATTCTGCTGACATTTGCAAAAGTATAGCACAAAAAATAAGCGGTGAGCCCTTGAAAAATCAAGGGTTCCCGCTCTTTTAGTTAGATGCACCAGATATGCTTTATCGGATGCCTTCATTGTTGCTCAATATACACCAAAAGTGGCTTTTTTACAAGGTTTTTATCAAAATTCGAGGGTTTTCACTTCAGCACTTTTCAAAAAATCTGCTGACATTTTGCTGACACAGAAAAAGGAGCCTTTCAGCTCCTTCTCCTGATATCCGCCCTTACCATCAAATACCCATCAACTACCCATCAACTTACCATCAACTAAAAAGAGCCCACCGCCTGGGGAACGGTGAGCCCTATGTAAAAGGA
>JAEIGA010019221.1_pt1 | contig 10420 bp, 6 predicted proteins | sample 9270691 | NCBI WGS metagenome assembly JAEIGA01 (sample SAMN17057246, study PRJNA624740) | gut metagenome | biome: biome; isolation source: fecal sample | host: Bos grunniens | place: China: Xizang | collected 2019
AGGCATAGGTATGCTTCTGGCCATGCTTTTCGTAAGGTATGTCATCAAGGATAATATCGGTCACGGCGTGACCAAAGTACTTCAGGCCGTATCCAAGAACGAATCCAAGATCCGTCCTCATAACATGTGGTCATCAGTTCTTGCTTCTTCTGTGACCATCGGATTCGGAGGGTCTGTGGGTGCCGAGGCGCCTATCGTCTATACGGGAGCGGCCATCGGTTCCAATGTGGCGCGTTATATGGGACTCTCATATAAGAATATGACCATCCTTCTCGGTTGCGGAGCTGCCGGTGCGGTTGCAGGTATATTCAAAGCCCCGCTGGCAGGAGTGCTCTTCACTCTTGAGATCCTGCTTTTCAACATTTCGATGACATCTATTCTTCCGTTGCTGCTTTCTACGATTTCAGCAACGGTGATATCCTATATTTTTCTAGGTGATGCTCCATCATTCGACTGCACATTATCTCCATTCGCGATGTCGAATATTCCGTTCTACATCGTTCTGGGATGCTTCAGTGCTGCATGTTCAGTATATTTCACCAGGACTACACTTTGGCTTGAGGACAAGATCAGAAGCGTAAAGAGACCTTTCGTACGTTGGGCCATGTCGGCTTCGTGCCTTGGTCTTCTCATTTTCCTTTTCCCGCCTCTTTTTGGTGAAGGTTATGAACATCTTCATGTCCTTCTCAATGGTGGAATGATCGATATGGAGGGCGAGACCATTCTGGCCTTCATGATGAGAAAGGGATGGACGATTCCGGTATTCTTTATGCTCATTCTTCTTCTGAAGGTGTTCTCGATGTCGTTCACCAATGCCGGAGGAGGTGTGGGAGGAACATTCGGACCTACTCTTTTCATCGGTGCGATCGCCGGTTTCGTGGTTTCCAGAACCATCAATCTCATAGGCGGAGGTGCTGTGGTGCCGGAGCAGAATTTCGTTCTTGTTGGCATGGCGGGGCTTATGGCTGGTGTCATGCAGGCTCCGATGACAGCCATCTTCCTTATTGCGGAGATATCCGGAGGTTATGATCTTCTCATTCCTCTGATTCTTACGGCGACTGTTTCATATGGAGTGACCCGCGCAGTAGAGCCATATTCAATCTACACCAAGCGAATCGCGAAGAGGGGAGAGCTTCTTACCCATGACAGCGACCAGGCAGTGCTGACACTTCTGAAGACAAGTGACCTCATCGAGGCGGATTTCTATACGGTGAAGATAGATGCTACTCTCGGGCAGCTCGTAGAAGTTGTGGCCGAGTCCAAGCGAAACATATTCCCTATTATCGACGATAAGAAGCATTTCCATGGATATGTATCTCTTGAGGATATACGTCGCGATATGTTCAAGTCTGAGAATTACGAAAAATTCCATGTCTATAATTTTATGAAGTCTGCTCCGGCCTATGTCTATGTTGATGAGAAGATGGACAGCGTGATGCGTAAGTTCGAGAGCACAGGGGCATGGAATCTCCCGGTGGTGGATCACGACAGGACTTATGTAGGATTTGTTTCCAAATCTAAGATTTTCTCGGCTTATCGAGATCAGTTGAAACAGGTGTCACATGACTAATATGAAAGATATTTATATCAAGGCTATTGCGCAGAGGTTGGAGGTGAAGGACTGGCAGGTGGAAAATTGCGCAGGATTGTTTGAGGAAGGTGCTACCATTCCATTTGTAAGTCGTTACAGGAAGGAAAGGACAGGTGGCCTGGATGAGGTTGCTGTGGCGGAGATACGTCATTGGGTAGATGTGTTTGCTGAGATGGAGAAGCGCAAGTCAACTGTGCTGGAAACTATTGAGCAGGCCGGTGCATTGACAACAGAGCTTCGTTCCAGGATTGAGAATACCGTTGATTCACGTGAACTTGAAGATCTTTACCTTCCATATAAGCCTAAACGTCGTACCCGTGCCACAGCTGCGAAAGAGGCCGGACTCGAGTCATTGGCTGATAAGATGTATTCCGTGTCTTTGGTCGATCCTGCGGTTGAAGCCCGTAAATATCTTAATGATAAGGTGGAATCTGTTGAAGATGCCCTGGCTGGAGCACGAGACATCATTGCAGAGCGTCTCAGCGAGAAAGCCTCTGTGCGTGAGACTTTGCGACAGATATTCCGCACCCGCCGTATCGTGACCAAGGCGACCAAGAAAGCTACAGGCGCCGAGGCGATGAAATACAGATCATATTTCGATTATAACGAATCACTTGAGCGTATCGCTCCGCATCGTCTGCTCGCGATTCTTCGTGCAGAGGAAGAAGGTTTCCTCAATGTGAAGATCGATGTCGATCCTGAGAAATGTGGAAAGAAGATATATTATGACTTCTGTCAGGAGCGTCGCTATCCTGCGCAGCCCCTAGCAGAGCATATTCATGCAGCTTTCGACGATTCATTCAAAAGACTTCTGGAGCCTTCGATTTCGAACGAGGTGATAAAGGAAGCAAAGGAAAAAGCTGATATAGAGTCTATAAGGATATTCGGCGAGAACCTGCGTCAACTACTCCTTGCTCCTCCGGTTGGCCAGAAACGTGTACTTGCAATCGATCCTGGCTTCAGAACAGGCTGCAAGGTTGTCTGTCTTGACGAACAAGGCAATCTTCTTCATAATGAAGCGATCTTCCCTCATCCTCCAGTCAGCGAAAAGGTGAAATCAATACAGTCAGTGACTGCAATGGTTCAGAAGTACGGAATAGAGGTGATTGCCATAGGTAACGGTACGGCTAGTCGCGAGACAGAGGATTTCATCAAGAGGGTACCTCTTCCAAAGGGTGTCAGAGTATTTACAGTAAGCGAAGATGGTGCATCGATTTATTCAGCATCAGAAATAGCTCGTGAGGAATTTCCTGACTATGATGTTACCGTTCGAGGTGCCGTATCCATAGGACGACGTCTCATGGATCCTCTTGCTGAGCTTGTGAAGATCGATCCTAAGTCTCTAGGCGTAGGACAGTATCAGCACGATGTCGATCAGACACTTCTTAAGGAAAAACTTGACAATACAGTTGAAAGTTGTGTAAACAGCGTGGGTGTGAACCTCAATACTGCAAGCAGTTACCTTCTAAGTTATGTCTCCGGTATAGGACCTGCACTTGCAGATAACATAGTAGACTATCGTACTGCAAACGGAGCATACACGTCACGTAAGCAGCTTCTCAAGGTAAAGAGGCTCGGCGATAAGGCATTCGAGCAGTGTGCTGGTTTTCTAAGGATTCAGGATGCTGAGAATCCTCTCGACAACTCTGCTGTCCATCCGGAAGCTTATCACATAGTTGATAAGATGGCTCGTGATCTCAAAGTTTCTACCCGGGAACTTGTTGGCAATGCAGAACTATGTGCGAAGGTAAATGCGTCAGATTATGTAACCGGAGATTTCGGTCTTCCGACCATCAACGACATCTTGAACGAACTCCGCAAACCTGGTCGTGATCCGCGTGAATCAGCTCAGGAATTCGAGTTCGATCATGATATAAAGACCATCGAAGACCTCAAGGTAGGAATGGAACTACCAGGCATAGTCACCAATATAACCGCCTTTGGAGCCTTTGTTGATATCGGAATCAAGCAGAATGGCCTAATCCACGCTACCCAGATGGGTGTCAAAGGTATGGCAGATCCGTCCAAGGTACTGAAACTGCATCAGCAGGTGAAGGTGACAGTAATTTCAGTCGACCTGGACCGCCTTCGCATCGGACTTCGCCTCTTGAAATAAATGGCCGAGCGTGAGCAAAAACATAGGTGACCTGCTCTCTATACTACTTCTTTAAAGTATATTGCGATAGGACGACACCGATAGTCGATATGACTATGCCTGCCCATTGACGTGCAGTCATGATTTCATGACCTAGGAACCATGCTACTATTGCTGCCGCAACAGGAATCATCGCAGAGAATATGCTGGACTTGGCGATTCCAAGACTCTTGATGCTGCTCACCCATAGAGAAAAGGCAAGGCTTGAGCATAGTGCTGTCAAGCATACGAGAGGATACCATACATCTGATGAAAGATAGACTTCTGCATTGAATTCGCTCAGACCTTTCCACAAAAATAGTGGAAGGAGATATGCAGAACCTATCAGGAACTGGTACATCACGATGATCTGGTTCGGGTATTTCCCCACGAGACTTTTGGTTATGCTGGAGTGGCCTACAGTCGAAAGAACTGCAATAAGCAACAGGATAATACCCCAGACGAAATGTTCTCCAGCAGATCCTTTGGCTGCAGCCACCATAATGATTCCGAATAGCGAGATGATGATGCCGAAGATGTTCAGCAGTGTGACCTTTTCCTTGAAGAAAAGTATTCCTGCACCTGTTGAGAATATCGGAATTGTCGCTATCACCACAGCACTGATGGTAGGGGAACCGGTGAGCTTGATACCGAAGGTTTCGCATATGAAATATATGAACGGCTCAAAGAATGCCAGGAGAAGGAACTTCGGAAGGTCATGTCTCTGGATTCTTTTGATGCGGCCATAGGCTGTGTTGAACAAGAAGAGTATGACTCCAGCAAGCAGGATTCTTACGAATATGAAATAGAATATCGATACTCCCTGATAGATGATCTTGTCTGTCCAGATATAGGACATTCCCCACAATGTTACTGCGAAGATTGCGGCGATGTATGCAAGCAACTTTGGTTGCTTTGAGTCAGTAGGCATAAGTGACGTCCTTTAATAGGTTAATCTTTGGGGAGATTAAATCAATTGTCCGTCTTTCAATACTATATTTCCGTTAACGAATACTGTGTCGATCCATCCTTTGAGAGTCTCTCCCTCGTATGGAGTCCATCCACATTTGCTGTACTGTTCCTCGTTTCTGACAACGAATTCCTTATTCTTGTCAAAGATTACAATGTCAGCAGCATATCCCTGAGCTATTTTACCGCGTTTAAGCCCGTAAATGTCGGCAGCCTTCTCAGAAAATACGGATGCGATGCGTGTGAGAGGAATCTCTTCCTGATCAGCGACAGTGATCAATACCGGAAGACTCTGTTGAATCGAAGGTAATCCTGAAGGAGCCTTGCAATATTTCTCGTCCTTTTCAGAAAGAAGATGAGGTGCATGGTCTGAGCCAATTGTGTCGATCGCACCTGAAGCAAGAGCCTCGCGAAGTGCCTGACGGTCGCCGGTAGTCTTAACGGAAGGATTACATTTCACACGGCTTCCCAGACGAACATAATCTTCATTGCTGAACCACAGATAATTGCACGATGTCTCGGCAATGATTTCAGGATTATTCATCTTTGCAGCGCGCACCATCTCGACTTCTTCCTTTGTGGAAATATGACAGAGAACCAGTCTGGTACCATACTTTATAGCCTTTTCAAGGGCTTTGATGCTTGACTTGATGCAGGCCCTGCGGCTTCTGATGTTCTCATGTTCGGTAAATGGAATGTCCTCGCCATAAGTTTCGATGGCCTTCTGCAGATTGGCCTTGATCTCTGCCTCATCCTCACAATGAACCAGCACCGGCTTCTCCTTGAGAGCAAAAAGTCTGTCAAGGGCTTCGCCTTTATCCACAAGCATATTACCAGTGGAAGAACCCATGAATACTTTTACTCCGGCGACATCCTCTGGTTTCACAACCCATTCGGCGTCTCCCTCACTGATAAGTGAGCAGATCATGTCCGCATTGGCATTTGTCGCACCGATGTGGAATCCGATATTTGTCGCACTTCTTCCTTCAGCAAGTTCCAGTTTTCCCTTCAGTGCCTCCGCTGTGATGGTAGCAGGATTGGTGTTAGGCATGTCGAATACAGTTGTCACACCACCTGCTACAGCAGCCCTGGACTCTGTGTATATGTCAGCCTTATGTGTAAGGCCTGGCTCGCGGAAATGTACATGTGCATCAATACCGCCTGCCATAAGCCATTTGCCTTCAAGGTCGATTACCTCTGCATTTCCTTTCTGAGCCTTGAACAGGCGGAAATCATAATCCTCAGCATCCTTGAAGAATACATCAGAAATAAGACCGTTGTCGATGATTATAGTGCCCACAGCCTCTTTCTCGGCTGTAACTATGGTTGCATTCTTAAGGATCATCATTATTTACGAGGAGTTATCTTTCTCATTTTCAGTTTCATCACACCCCAGAAAGCTTCGCCGAATATGCCGCTGCTCATCTTGGATGTGCCTTCTGTCCTGTCAACAAAGATTACAGGGACTTCTTTGATCTTGAAACCGAGCTTATATGTCGAATATTTCATCTCGATCTGGAAGCCGTATCCTTTCATCTGAACCTTGTCAAGGTCTATGGTCTCGAGAACCTGGCGCTTATAGCACTTGAAGCCAGCAGTGGTGTCAAAGACCCTCATTCCGAGGACTGTACGCACATAAACAGAAGCATAATAAGACATTATCACTCGTCCGATAGGCCAGTTCACAACGCTGATACCTTTACAATAGCGCGAACCGATTGACAGGTCAGCTCCCTCCACGCTACATGCCTCATAGAGCTTCTTGAGGTCTAAGGGATTGTGCGAAAAGTCAGCATCCATTTCAAAGATGTAGTCGTAACCATGCTCCAACGCCCATTTGAAGCCTGTAATGTATGCTGTTCCGAGTCCGAGCTTGCCTTTTCTTTCGATCATGAAAAGCCTGTCAGTGAACTCCTTCTGCAGTCTTCTTACGATATCCGATGTGCCGTCAGGCGAACCATCCTCGATAACGAGGATATTATACTCGCCTTCAAGATCCATCACTGCACGGACGATCTTCTCGATGTTCTCTTTTTCGTTGTATGTAGGGATTATTACTACTTTTCTGTCCATATGTATGTTATGATTTTGTATTCGTTTTTATGCGTGCAGCTCTATTTGTTATCAATAGTCTTCAACATTTCAGCCACAGCCGCCTCGAGCTGCTTGTCCTCTCCGCGAAGCACAGATGCCGGGTCGTTATATACAAGAATATCCGGCTCGATCTGCATGTTCTCCAAATATCTTCCTTCCTCTACAGCAATTGCGCCAACCTGAGGAATACCGAACACAATAGTAGGGTCGATCTGAGTCTCCCACCATACAGCAGTCATTGTGCCGGGAACCGGAGCACCGATGAGCTTGCCGATGCCGAGAGCCTTATATACATATGGGAAACCACATGCGTCAGAATAGTTGTCTTCGCCGATAAGTACGCATGAAGGTTTTGTCCACTTGTTGTAAGGCTCTGTGCCGATGTACTGTCCGCGTGGCTCGAATCTTATGTATCCTGTTCCGTCGAGGAGGGTAGCGAGGTCGTCGTGGAGCCATCCGCCTCCGTTATGTCTTGTGTCGACGATGACTGCCTCACATGTTCGGTATTTTCCGAGAAGGTCAGAATATACTGTCCTGAAGCTTTCAGAATCCATTCCTTCAACATGAACATATCCTACTCTTCCGTTAGAGAGTTTCTTCACCATCTCAGCTCTCTGTTCCACCCATCTCTTGTAAAGTTGTGCAGACATAGAGGATGATGGCGTTACGTACATGTCGACAGCCTTCTTTCCTCCCTTGCTGATGGATATAAGCATCTTCTTTCCTGCTTTCATCTTGAGATGGTCATACCAGTTCATGTCTGCAGTGATCTTTACTCCGTCGATAGCCTCGATGATGTCTCCGGCCTTTATCTCAGGGTCCTGGATATAGAGCGTACCACCCTTCACAACTTCCTTGATCTTCAAGCCGTCACCGGCATAGTCAAGGTCATATAGAACACCGAGATCTGCTATGTTCAGACCTGAGCGGTACTGGTAGCGTGCACCTGTGTGGGAACCGTTGAGCTCGCCGAGCATCTCAGAAAGCATTTCCTGAAAATCGAAATTATTGTCGATATGTGGGAGGAACTTCTCATATATCTTTCTGTAACCTTCCCAATCAATTCCATGAATGTCAGCAACATAGAACTTCTCGTTTACCTGTTTCCATGCATGGTTGAATATATATTCTCTTTCTTCTGCAGCCTTGTATTCAAAATCACCGCTGAAAGAAATGTTCTCTCTGCTACCTGTAGATGTGGACATCTTCGAGATGCCGCTGCCAGAAAGTATATATACATGCTTGTCGTCCGGTCCCTGATAAATTGATCCGTAAACACCCTTTGCAATGACCTTCACGCTTCCGCTCTCAATATCGAGCATGCAGAGGTCCATTCCGCTTTCAAGCCTTACCATATAATAAAGCTTCTTACCGTCTGCTGTCAGGTAGTGGTCTCCGAGTCTTCCTGAAGATCTGGTGAGTCTTATGACCCTGTCCTTTCGGTCGTCGAGCTGAAGCGCAAGCTCCGGCTGTTTCTTTTCTGCCTTGATGCTATCCTTCTTTTCCTCTTTCTTCTCCTTGTCATCCTTCAGCATTTCGGCAATCTCGCGTTCTTCCTTGTCCATCTGGAAGTCGAGATAGCTCTTTCCGTTGAAGAACATGATGTAGATATCATCTTCAGCGCCCCAGCTTCCGTGGCTGCGGTATCCTGCCTTGTCAGAAGCCCATGTCATGGCCTTTCCTCCAAGAGCCCATTTGAAGTTGCTGTCGGTGTAGCCGCTCTCTGTGAGATCGGTGATCTCGCCGGTCTCCACATTGATCAGAGCGACATCCTCATTGTTCCATCCTCCGTTAGCCTGGTAGTTGCAGAGGATATATCTGCTGTCAGGGCTCCATGCGAAATTCTGGTCTCCGTCCTGATATGAATAATTCACGCTCTTATCAAGAAGGATTGTCTCTTTACCGCTCTTGAGATCCATTACGGCTACAGCAGTTCTGTCCTTGAGATATGCAATCATCTTTCCGTCAGGTGAAACCTGCATCTGGAAACATGTCTCGCCAGGTTTGGTGATGAGCTTCTCCTCCATCTTCACCGCATAAGTAAAGCCCTTGTCGTTCTTGTCGGTAAGTGAAGTTGCCCAGATGCCCCAGTGACCATTGCGTTCTGATGCATAATAGAGTGTCCTTCCGTCCTTAGAGAAGCTTACCCCTCTTTCCTGTACTGCAGTATTTGTGATTCTCTTTGTTGTCCTGTGGTCAGCTGATGTTACAAAAATATCGCCTCTTAGCACGATGGCGAGCTCTTTTCCGTCAGGAGATACTGCGAGGTCGTCAGCTCCTGATGAGATTGTCTGCTCAACAACATCTCTCTGAGTCTGGTCGGTAACGATGCTGATGTCAATCTTTTCAGGCTGACTTCCTGCCTTCATTCTGTATAGCTCTCCATCGTATGAGAATGTCATTGTGCCGTTGTCTGCAACAGAAAGGTGTCTTACCGGATTGTTTTTGAAGAAAGTGAGCTGCTCGCTCATTTCCGGTGTGGTAAGACTGCTTTTGTAGACATTGATGGTGCCATCCGCTTCGCTGAGATAGTAGAAAGTGTTGCCGTCAGCGTCGAAAACCGGATTTCTGTCTTCTCCCTTGAATCCGGAAAGCTTTGTGAAACTTCCCTGACCGTTGATTGTGAATTTCTGTTCACCAGCAGCAGGTCTGTAAGCCCAGATATCGCGTGTCACTGATGAAGTATGATGCTTTCTGAGAGCGTCCTCATATCCTTTCCAGTCTTCATATATGATAGTACCTTCCTTGTTTACGCTGAGCGCAGATATAGGAAGCGAAGTCACCTGCTGAGGTCTTCCTCCGTCCTTACCTATTATATATAGCTGAGCGTTTCCTGGAAAATCGCCATATGTCGCGTCCTGCTGGATTGCTGCTGTGTAAAGGATGCGGCCATCTTCAAGAACTGCTAGGGGAGTCTCGTTTGCCGGATGACTTGTAAGTCTTACAGGTGCTCCGCCGTTCTCGGCTACCTTATATATATCCTTACCTTTCTCTCTATATGATGCGAAAACGATATTCTTTCCATCCACTGTCCACATCGGATCTGTGTCATATGCGGCATTTGTGGTTATCTGCTTGGCCTCACCTCCTACTGTCGGGACAACATATAGATCTCCTTTATAGTTGAAAACTATCTTTGTGCCGTCAGGGGAAATGTCGTTTCTACGGAGCCATAATGGGGAGTCCTGGGCAATAATCGAACCCGAAAACATCATGAATGATGAAAGTATCAGGAAAAATCGTTTCATATATGTGTCGTTTTATTGTTATTATCTATATATATGGTCAAACATGCAAATTTACTAAAATATGTCCTTATCGGCAAATGAAAAACTTTAACATGTTTAATGTGTTGATTATCAGTCCTTATAGTGTTGTACGGCTGTTTGGGACGAGAAAAAAGTTAAAAAATGTTACGAAAAAGTTTGGAGGTTTGAGAAAAAGTCGTACCTTTGCACTCCCTTTGAAAAACGGGACGGCTGAAAGGCTTTGAGTTCTTGAAAAGACTGGCGCAGAAAACTGGTTTCTGAAAATTTTTTGAAAAAAGTGTTCAAAAGATTTGGAGATTAAAAAATAATGCGTACCTTTGCAGCCCCGTTCGAAAAACGGGTCCTTGAAAGAGGAAATGAGAA
>JAEIGA010019222.1_pt1 | contig 10420 bp, 5 predicted proteins | sample 9270691 | NCBI WGS metagenome assembly JAEIGA01 (sample SAMN17057246, study PRJNA624740) | gut metagenome | biome: biome; isolation source: fecal sample | host: Bos grunniens | place: China: Xizang | collected 2019
ATCGTATCGGCATTCATAATTCCCACCACATGCACGTTATCAAAATCCAGACCTTTTGACACCATCTGAGTACCAATAAGCACATCGGTCTTATGCTGTTGAAAATCAGAGATTATCTTATCATAAGCCGTCTTGCTGCGCGTGGTATCCACATCCATGCGTGCCACACGAGCTGTAGGGAAGTAACGTTTCACCTCTTCCTCGACACGCTCGGTACCCATACCACGCTTACCCAATGTACGTGCACCACATGAGGGACACTTCTGATGTACATTATACACATTGCCACAATAATGGCAAACAAGCTGATAACGGTTGTGATGATAGGTAAGGCTCACATCACAGCGATCACAACGAGGTACCCACCCACAAGCCTCACATTCGAGCATGGGAGCATAGCCACGACGGTTCTGAAAAAGAATGACCTGCTGTCCCTGCATGAGTGCATCGCGCATAGCATCATACAACAAGGAAGAAAAAGGCCCATACATACGCTTACGTCGCTGTTCATCCTTGATATCCACTACCTCAATGTGGGGCAGCTGAACCTGGCGGTAACGTTCGGTCATAGACACCAACCCATACTTGCCGCACTGAGCGTTATAGTATGTCTCTATCGATGGTGTAGCTGTCCCCAACAGGGTCTTGCCTTTATGGTATGCCGCCAACATCAGTGCCACACTACGTGCATGGTAACGCGGCGCGGGGTCTTGCTGCTTATACGTCGTCTCGTGCTCTTCGTCAACAATTACCAGTCCCAAGTTCTTGAAGGGAAGAAAGACAGAAGAGCGTACACCGAGAATGACATCGTAAGGATTATCACCCAACTGCTTATTCCATATCTCCACTCGCTCAGCATCAGAACACTGCGAATGATACACCCCTAAGCGTGGGCCAAATACACGATAGAGACGGTCGGTCATCTGCTTGGTCAATGCTATCTCAGGTACAAGATACAGCACTTGACGTCCTTGTTGCAGCTGTTCGTCGATAAGGTGCGTATACACCTCTGTCTTTCCACTTGAGGTTACGCCATGAAGCAGACACACACCTTTGTCCTGCCAAACTCTCTTGATTTCGTCAAAAGCCCGCTGCTGATGCGGACTTAGCGGGGAAAGACGGATATTCCCTACCGTCAGATTCCCCTTATCCAAACGGCTATCTTCGACAACAAAAGTCTCTACAACACCTTTGGTTACCAAAGCATTGAGCACAGCTGATGTCATACCACTCTCTTTGAGAAGCGCGCTGCGAGGAATCGACCTTGCAGAAGTGTAATCCGTTGAATCACCACCCAACATATCGAGCATACGCAACAGCAATTGCTGCTGCTTGGCCGCACGCTTGAGCGAATCGAGCGCCTCATTTATAGCCTCAGCAGAGCTGTAAGCCTCGCAGAGCCGCACACACACTTCACTCTTAGGCTTATACCCCTGACGCATAGCCTCATCAACGAAGATAGCTTCTTTATCGAGCAGAGATCTTACGACCTGCATCCCCTGCTTCAGCCCACAGTTCTTTATCAATTGCTGTATCCGCTGCTTGGGATTGAGGAGCAAGGCATCCAGCACCTTTTGTTCCTTATCGGGTAATGGTGCATCAGCAATAAAAGCCTCATTGAGTCTGACAACAGTCTCACTCTCTATCTTCAACCCTGAGGGAAGGGCCGCCTTATACACTTCGCCTATAGGGCACATGTAGTAGTCAGCAATCCATCGCCATAACCTCAGCTGTGCCTGCTGCACTATGGGGGCAGCATCAAGAATCTCAGCGACCTCCTTGATGTCATAGTCACCTTGCGGCTCATCGGTATGCTTGCGCATCACGATACCCGTGTAGTAGCGTTTGGTGCCAAACTGTACCACTACCCTACTACCCTCTTGCACCGTTGCAGTATACGAATCAGGCAACCGATAGGTAAAACTGTCGGCTAACGGAAGGGGCAATATGACATCAACATACCACTGCATAGAGTTACTCTATCGCGAAGATACGACAAAAAAGAGGATTAGACACAAAAAATAGGGAGATATTTCTATCTCCCTATTACATTTATATCCGTTCTATCAGAAGAGATATGCTACAGACACCTGCAATGTGGCAGCCTTAATATTTGCCATAGCAGTTTGGTATCCTGCATTGATATTCGTAATGCTCTGCTTGATGTCATTGAACTTACCGATAGTCATACCATCCAAGTTGTCGGGATCTACACCTTGTACGTTTTCAATATCCTCAGCCGAGATAGTCTGGAAGTCAGCAGTCTTTCCCCAAGGAATATTGTAATTAACAGCAACCTGGAGATGATTGAATACGGTAGCACCAACACCTACATTAACGCTCAGTGTAGACTTCTCAAACACGTAAGCCTTAATATCACCAGTCTTAGAGCCATCTTGACCAACAACAATATTGTTGATTACCTTAGATGTTTCGCCCATATTGAAGCCAAACTCAGGACCTGCAGCAATGAAGATATTAGCAAAGTTTCCAATACCGATACCATATTTAAGATTCAAAGGAAGTTGTAAACTGTTCTGCTTGAAAGTTTCATTGTCACCGATTGTCATACCCTTCTGAGAATATAGTGCAGCAGCCTCAACACCCAAGCCAATAATAGGAATGCGCACCTCCAACTTAGGACCGATGAAGAATCCGGTATAGTTATCGAGGTTAGTCACTTGATTAGCCTCAAAGTTCTTATACGCTGTAAGGTCATTATTGACCATGTTCACACCGCCCTTGATACCAAAAGCAAACTGTGCCTGTGCGGGCACCACTGTCAGCAAGGCTATCGCCAATGCAGCCATACATGTAGCAATTCTTTTCATAATCTACAATTAATTGTTAAACGCAACAAAATTACGTATAAAATTTGAAAAGCAAACAAACAAACGAAAAAAGTTGGTAAAAATATATCGACCGCCATACCTCAACAGCTCACACATACTCTTATTCCCCTAACAAACAAGATACATTACGCATCAGCCCCCCATACCCAGCACGTTCGATAGCACTATTCTTAAACAGCATACGATAGCGTTCAGGAGTAAGTCGATTCCACTCTTCACGGGTCAGCGAAGCCACTTCGTCGGGCATAGCAAGAGCCGTTTCACTCGTAGGCTCAGCATTGCGATTGTGAGGACACGCCCGCTGACAACTATCACATCCGTAGATGCGGTTCTCCATTTTTTTGCCGTATTCATCGGGGATTTCACCTCGATGCTCAATGGTCAAGTATGACAAGCAACGGCGACAATCAATGCCCTCTACTGTCAAGGCACCCGTAGGACAAGCCATGAAGCAGCGCTTACAGTCACCACAGGAGAGAGGCCCATCATACGTTGTTCCTTGCAGTTCAACATCTACAGCCAACACACCCAAGAAGAAGTAACTGCCTTTACCTGGAATGATGAGTGTGCGGTTACGGCCGACGAATCCCAGACCAGCCTTCACAGCCCAGTAGCGTTCGAGTAGTGGAGCCGTATCGCAGAAAGCACGTCCCTCAACATTGGGAGCTATGCTCTTGATGTAGGCGAGTAGCTGATGTAGCTTATCCTTTACCACTCGGTGATAGTCCTTCCCATAAGCATAGTAGGCTATTTGATACTCTTCGTTGGGAATTAGCTGTTTGGGATAGTAGTTTAGCGCTACTACGATGAGTGTTTTACATCCTGGCATGAGTTGTGTAGGATCGATCCGTAGATGACGGTTTCGCTCCATATACCCCATCCCGGCATGATATCCCATGTCAATCCACTGATCTACAGTCTGCGCTACCGCATCGTTTACAGGTTCAGCCACGGCAAAGCCGCAAGCCGCAAATCCCAATCTCAAGGCCTCTTGCTCTATCCGCTGTCTCATACGCCATTGCCTATCCCATTACTCTTCTCCGGCTCACTCAAACACTTTGAACACGTAACCCTCGCCTTGCAGCCACTCGATAGCACGGGGCAGAGCATAGCGCAGATTATCCACTGAGCGCAAAGAGTCGTGAAATGTGATGATTGAGCCATTACGAGCATAGCGCTTCACTTTGTGCAACACCTGTTCGCCGCTGAGCTTAGAGCTATAATCACGAGTTACAAGATCCCACATGATGATGCGATAGCGTTCACTCAAGAGACGATACTGCCCCATGCGCATAATGCCATGTGGTGGACGAAACAGGTTGGTGCCAAGAAAGCAGTCGGCCTTATCAATATTGGCAATATAGCGATCGGCACGTTCCTTAAAGCCCTTGAGATGATTGTAGGTATGGTTGCCTATACGATGACCACGCTCGACAACCATCTTGTATTCATCGGTATGCTTACGCACGTTGTCGCCCACCATAAAAAATGTAGCCTTAATGCGATATTTATCCAATACATCAAGTACCCAAGGAGTAACCTCTGGGATGGGGCCATCGTCAAAGGTCAGATAAACAGACTTTTCTGAAGTATTCATCCGCCAACATGCACGGGGGTACAGTTGGCGGATGAATTGTGGGGGCTGCTCGATAAACATAGAGTTAAGTCTATTAGTTGTTGAGTTTACAGATTCATGAATCGCCTATTAGAAGGGAACTCACAAACTTAAGTACTCACAAGCTTAAATTACTTCATGCGCACTTCCAACTCTTGATACAATTTCTCAAAGAGGTTAGAATAATGGGCAAATGTCTCCTTATCTGAAGAGCGCTCCATAATCTGCAGAGTCTTTATAAGACTTCTGAGGTATGACTGCACTTCACCAAACGAGGCATTGAACTTATTGTCGCTAAGGCTCAAATACCATGTTAGATACTCTATGTCATTATCGGCTACCTGTGAAAGGACATTCATTCCCTTCTCCGTCTCTCCCAAAGCCAAATAAGTCTGACCTATCAGATAAGACTGGCTCTGCCAGTAGTTGTGAGGAAGAATAGAGGCGGGGAACTCCTCTTCACATTTGTCGAGCACAGCCAAAGCTTTTTCTTTCTTGCCTTCGCGAAGCAACTGGTTGGCCAACATCGTGTAGAGGCGACGATGAGTGTATCCCATGCGCGTGATAGTCTCGTCAATATAGATTCCAGGATTGTTCATACCACCAAACTTAAAGCGGTTCATCAGATTGTTATACATTGCCTCACTATCTACGGCATAGCCGCCTTGCGGAGCAATGCCCAACTCATGGAAGTTGAACGGTGTGATGCGGTAAGCCAAACCCTCCTGGAGGAAGAAGGGCTCAAGTCCTACGTAGTTCTCACTACCCACTGTAGTAGACATGTAGAGCGGACGTTCCCAATTAGTGTTGGCCAACATCTCAAGCAGCATGACATGATTCTTGGTTAGCATTAAGCGACCACTCATGCGACGCAGGTTCTTGAGTGAGATTACCATACGGTCGGGCATCTTACTCATCGTCTCTTCATCTGTAGCGCCACGGAACTGCTCTGGAATAAACATACCGGAACGGATAATAGCAGCCTTGTCGAGGGTGATATATACAGTATCTGTAGGGATGTAATGAAGGTTCTCATCCTTGCCCTTTACCCAATAATCAAGAATATTGCGCAGTTCAAAAGGCTCATCACCAAACTGGCGACGGGCTGCTGCAGGCTGTTTCTTGTAGAGTTCAAGCACTGCTTGCTTCATCTCAGGACGAATCTCTACCACATCATTGGTTCCCTCTACATAGTCGAGACGCTGCCAGAGTATGGGCACTGAGGGCGAGTCATAGGCAGGGCGACGCATCTGGTCGATGTACCAATCGGTCTGCAAGTATGAGAGGTTACAAACACGGGCATCAGTGCGCACGCCCTCTACCTCTTGATTATACCACAAGGGGAAAGTATCATTATCACCATTAGTGAAGATGATAGGAGCACCCTTATCGGGGAGAGTATTGAGGTAATTCTGACCAAAGTCACGGGCCATGTAGCGATCGCTGCGGTCATGGTCGTCCCATGTCTGACTGGCCATCTGCAAAGGAACGAGCACGCACACCATAGTTGCAATAATAGCAGCTACAGACTGACTCTTGGTAAGCTTCTGCAAACCTTGTGCGATACCGGCAACACCCATACCAATCCAGATTGCAAAGGCATAGAACGAAGCAGCATAAGCATAGTCACGCTCACGGGGCTGCATGGGTGTCTGGTTAAGGTAGAGTACTATAGCCAAGCCTGTCATAAAGAAGAGCATGAATACTACCCAAAACTGACGTGTACCGCGCTTACCTCGGCCTACCTGCCAGAAAAGACCCACGAGACCGAGTATCAAAGGAAGACCATAGAAGACATTTCGTCCCTTATTGTCACGCAACTCTGAAGGCAACAACGTCTGATCACCTACGAGCATCTTATCAATGAAGTTGATACCCGTAATCCAGTTGCCATGCTCAATCTCACCATGACCTTGGATATCATTCTGACGCCCGACAAAGTTCCACATGAAATAGCGCCAATACATGAAATTCACCTGATAGTTGATGAAGAACTTGAGATTATCCATCTGTGTGGGGACCTTCACCTTCTGCGTCTGACCGCCAACGTTAACCATAGCTTCGCGACCCTTGATACCACCAACCCAGCTATCATAGAGGTTTACGACAGATCCTCCCGCAGGCCAATTGGCATGATCGGCACTATGCATGCGAGGGAAGAGCATCGAGGGCTCCATCACATACTCATCCTTGGTGCGAACCACGAAATATCGGTCCTTTTCATCGGCATTTGCCTTCTCCTTGGGCATATATACCTTAGCACCTTCTTTCACTACAGGAACCCAATATTGCCCTTCAATCTTGCGGGCAACTTTTGAGGCATAAGTACCGCCATAGAAGAGCGGTGTCTTACCATACTGTTCACGATTGAGGTAGCTGCCAAGAGTAAAGATATCCTCGGGAGAGTTCTGGTCCATAGGTGTATTGGCCGATGAGCGCACCACGATAACAGCATACGATGAGTAGCCAATAACAATCATCATGATAGACACCAATGCAGTACTCATCACACGAGCGTTCATGCGCCACTGCTCTTTCAGCTTATCTACATTGAAGAGGTATGCAGCCAAAATGCCTAAGAGGACAAGGCCAAACACGACGCAAGTCACACCATGCCCGAAGAAAGGTAGTCCCGTCAAGGCCACCACCAGGATGAAGGCAATGTTGGTACGCAGAGCCGAACGCTCAGCATAGGTTTCCCAAATGCTCCATACCAATGAGGCCGCCAACACTACGATATAGATGATAAGACCCGTATTGAACGGCATAGAAAGCCCATTCACGAAGAGCAGTTCAAACCATCCGCCCACCTTCACGATGCCAGGAACGACACCATATAGGATTGCAGCCACGAGCACTGCAGATACTGCAAGCGCAGCAAGCGAGCCCTTCCATCCTGCACTGGGACGCTTCTTATAATAGTAGATGAGCACGATAGCAGGAATACAGAGTAAGTTCAGCAGGTGCACACCTACCGATAGACCCATCATATAGGCAATAAGGATGAGCCAGCGATCGCCGCGTACACTATCAGCTTCTTCCTCCCATTTGAGAATAAACCAAAATACTACAGCCGTAAAGAATGAGCTATAGGCATATACCTCACCTTCTACAGCGCTATACCAAAAGGTATCGCTGAACGTGTAAGCCAAGGCACCCACCAGTCCGGAACCGATGATGGTAATCATCTGCCCAGTCTTGATGGTTGTACTGTTACCACAGATAAGCCGACGCGTCAGATGCGTGATACTCCAAAAGAGAAAGAGTATACAACCAGCACTGAGCAATGCCGACATTACATTCACCATATACGCCACCTGTGAGGGATTGCTTGCCAGCTGTGAGAACAGATTAGCCGTAAGCATAAAGAAAGGTGCACCAGGCGGGTGACCGACTTCGAGCTTATAGCCCGTAGTGATAAACTCGGGACAATCCCAAAAGCTTGCCGATGACTCAATGGTCAAGCAATAGACCACCGCCGATACAGCAAAGACGAACCAACCCATGAGGTTGTTTACCAATTTATATTGCTTCATTGCTATGAAATTTGTATTCCTTTCACCAGATGCAAAGCTGCATTCTCCATGCCCATCTTCGCATCGAAGCTGCAAAGTTAGTGCAAAAAAACGAATATTTCACCAAATCGCCAGTCAATTAGCATTTATTTACTATTTACCGAACAAGGTCCCATATCTATAGAGCAATTGTCAAATAAACTATCTATCTTTGTATCGCATGAATAATACACATTCTTAAAGCCTCAATAAAGAAAATGCTACCCATCCATTTTGCTCCATTGCAAGGACACACCGATGATGTATATCGCCGCATCCACCACGCCATAGTTGGCGGCATAGAACGCTATTACACCCCTTTCGTCCGCGTAGAAGCTGGAGGCATACGTTCTAAGGACCGCCGCGACATTGAGCCTAAGAACAACAAAGGCATACCCATAACGCCACAGCTAATCTTCAGCAATCGCAACGAACTGGAGTATCTCACAAACGAGATGGAGACGTTGGGATACCAATCCATAGACCTCAATATGGGTTGTCCCTTCCCTCTGCAAGCACGACATGGCCGTGGCTCCGGACTGTTGGTTCATACAGACATCATCGCCGAAGTGGCTGAATTCATCCAGACACGCCCCCAACTAACCTTTTCCGTCAAGATGCGCTTAGGGTGGGAAAGTTCCCAGGAATGGATTCCTGCATTGGACATTCTCAACGACTGTCCTCTTTCTCATATAACCATACACCCACGATTAGGGATGCAGCAATACAAAGGCACGATCGACAATGAGGCTTTCGAATGTTTCTACGAAGCGTGCAAACATCCTATAATCTACAATGGAGACCTCACAACTCTTGACCAATTACACGAGATTGAAGAACGATACCCCCGCTTAGCAGCACTAATGATAGGCCGAGGTTTACTGGCACGCCCATCATTAGCCACAGAGTACATCGAAGGCCGTGAGTGGAGTCACGAAGAGCATATCCACATCTTACGTACCCTTCACTCCAAACTTATGGAGCAATATGGCAATATTGTTAAAGGTGAATCCCAACTGCACAGTAAAATGCGTTCCTATTGGGAATACACCGAGCCTATCATAGGGCATAAGCCGTATAAGAAAATCATGAAGAGCGGAAATCTTCGCAACTTCCTAAATGCTATTGAAGAGCTGCGATAAGCGCCACATCATTGTTAATCACGAGAATTGAGCACATATTATTTCACTTGCGTTGATTATATCAGTGTTTTTCCGTAACTTTGCCATCAATTGAACATTTAACTTAGTAATGATTATGAAAAAGACATTATTGATAGCAGCCTTCTCGGCCATGAGCCTCGGTGTAGCTGCACAGAGTATCACTCCGCAAATGCTGGAGAAGTTCAAATCAGAGAATACAATGACCGCCACTGACCGTGCTATACACAACGCGATAGCGGCTAATGATGTGCGTACACTCGCTGTGAATCAGGCCAATCAGACTGAGATGGACACCTACTTCACCTATAGCGTGCCCTCTAAAGGTATTACTGACCAGCAATCATCGGGCCGCTGCTGGCTGTTTACAGGCTTGAACGTGATGCGTAGCAAGGTGATCAACAAGCATAACCTCCCTGGGCTCACCTTCTCACATGTATACAACTTCTTCTACGACCAGTTGGAGAAGTCAAACCTCTTCCTTCAAGCTATCATCGACACCGGCGACAAACCCATGGATGACAAGACCGTGGAGTGGCTCTTCAAGAACCCCCTCAGCGATGGCGGTACCTTTACCGGCGTGGCCGACCTGGTAGCGAAATATGGTATCGTGCCCTCAGGTGTGATGCCCGAGACCTATGCCAGCAACAACACATCGCGCTTCACCTCGCTCATCAAGCGCAAGCTGCGTGAAGACGGCCTCATCTTGCGCGATAAGATTGCTGCAGGGGCCAAGAAGAAGGAACTTGAGGCGATGAAGGCAGATATGCTGAGCGAGGTATACCGTATCCTTGTGCTCGGCTTTGGTGAGCCTGTCACCACCTTCAAGTGGGCGCCTAAGGATGCACAGGGTAAGTATATGTGGGAACCCAAGGAATATACCCCCCAGTCGTTTTATGCCGAATTCATCGGTGAAGATTATCAGAACGACTATATCATGCTCATGAACGACCCCACCCGCGAATACTGGAAGACCTATGAGATACAGTACGACCGCCACACCTACGACGGACACAACTGGCTCTACCTCAACCTCCCCATCGAGGATATCAAGGAGATGGCTATCGCCTCTATCAAGGACTCTACCATGATGTACTTCTCATGCGACGTGAGCAAAGAGCTCGACAGCAAGCGTGGCCTGCTCGACATGGACAACTACGACTACGAGTCGCTCCTGGGCATCAAGTTTGGCATGGACAAGGCACAGCGCATCCGCGTGTTTGATAGCGGCTCATCGCA
>JAEIGA010019223.1_pt1 | contig 10420 bp, 9 predicted proteins | sample 9270691 | NCBI WGS metagenome assembly JAEIGA01 (sample SAMN17057246, study PRJNA624740) | gut metagenome | biome: biome; isolation source: fecal sample | host: Bos grunniens | place: China: Xizang | collected 2019
ATTGAGCTTCTTCCAAATGAGTGGGAGAAATGGTGGAAGAGCGAGGATACCAAGATGGTACACTTCATTGGTAAAGACAATATCGTATTCCACTGTATAGTATTCCCTTCTATGCTCAAGGCTCACGGAGACGGTTTCATCCTTCCGGAGAACGTTCCTGCTAACGAGTTCCTTAACCTTGAGGGCGACAAGATCTCAACCTCACGCAACTGGGCTGTATGGTTGCACGAATATTTGGTGGATTTCCCAGGCAAGCAGGATGTTCTTCGCTATGTATTGACAGCCAATGCTCCTGAAACAAAGGACAATAACTTCACTTGGAAGGATTTCCAAGCTCGCAATAACAACGAACTCGTAGCCGTATATGGTAACTTCGTGAACCGTGCATTACAACTCACCAAGAAGTATTACGATGGTGTAGTTCCTGCTTGTGGCGAATTGACCGAATACGACCAGGAAACTTTGAAGGAATTTGCTGACGTGAAGCAAGAAGTAGAAAAGTTGCTCGATGTATTCAAGTTCCGCGATGCTCAGAAGGAAGCTATGAACTTGGCTCGCATCGGTAACAAGTACTTAGCAGATTGCGAACCATGGAAGGTTATCAAGACCGATCCAGAACGCGTGAAGACTATCCTCCACATTTCCTTGCAATTGGTTGCTAATTTGGCCATTGCATTTGAACCATTCTTGCCATTCAGCAGCGAAAAGCTCCGCAAGATGTTGAACATGGAAAGCTTCGAATGGACTCAATTGGGTAGCACTGACTTGTTAAAGGCTGGCCATCAGTTGGGCGAAGCAGCTTTGTTGTTTGAAAAGATTGAAGATGCTGCCATCGACGCACAAATGCAACGTTTGGAAGATATCAAGAAATTGAACGAAGCAGCTGCTTACAAGGCTAATCCAATCAAGCCAACCATTGCTTTCGAAGACTTCGAAAAATTGGATATCCGTGTAGGTAAAGTTTTGGAATGCGAAAACGTACCTAAGATGAAGAAGCTCTTGAAGTTCAAGATCGCCGATGGTTTGGAAAACCGTACCATCATCAGCGGTATCGCTCAACACTATAAGCCAGAAGAATTGGTAGGCAAGCAAGTCTTGTTCATTGCTAACCTGGCTCCACGCCAATTCAAGAATGGTTTGGTGAGCGAAGGTATGATTTTGAGTGCTGAAAATTATGACGGTACATTGGCAGTAACTTCTCTTTTGAAGGAAGTGGCTCCAGGTAGCGAAGTGAAATGACAGAGCAATCATTAAAAGATAAAACAGCTAAAGGACTCTTTTGGGGAGGTTTGAGCAATGGTGTACAACAGTTGCTCAACCTCTTTTTTGGTATCTTTTTAGCACGATTGCTCACACCAGCCGACTATGGTATGGTAGGCATGCTGACCGTTTTCTCGGCTCTTGCCTCTATTCTTCAAGAAGGCGGATTCATCTCAGCTTTAACCAACCGAAAAAAGACAGAGCACAAGGACTACAATGCCGTATTCTGGTTCAGCATTCTGATGGGAACAAGCCTTTATATATTATTATATACAAGCGCTCCTCTCATCGCAGAGTTTTATCAACAACCAGAGCTAACCAATCTAGCACGCTTGTCTTTCTTGGGATTCCTCATTTCAAGTACCAATGTAGCTCCTCGTGCATTTCTATTCAAACATCTGAAAACAAAAGAAAATGCCATCATTTCCTTTTGTTCACTAACCATCTCGGGAATAACTGGTATCACATTGGCAGCCAATGGTTTTGCTTATTGGGGTATTGCTATCCAAACCATTGTCTATACCATTTTTATCACGCTACTCAGTTACTACTTTTCTGGTTGGCGTCCTTCATTCCAGATAGATTTTTCCCCCATTAAGGAAATGATAGGATATAGCAGCAAACTGATAGTTACCCATACTTTCCATATCATCAATGCCAACCTCTTCTCGGTATTGCTTGGAAAACTATATACAGAAAAGGCTGTAGGATTCTTCAGCCAAGCCAACAAGTGGAACACCATGGGAACAACGACCATCAATGGCATGATGACCAGTGTGGCACAACCAGTTCTTTCTACTATCTCGAACGACAAGAACTATCAATTGAAAGCTCTCCGGAAGATGTTGCGTTTCACCGCATTTATCTCTTTCCCTGCCATGTTCGGACTTAGTCTTATCGCTCCTGAATTCATCACATTGGCCATTACAGACAAATGGTTACCCAGTGCACAGATGATGCAAATCTTATGCATAGGGGGAGCTTTCCTGCCCATAAGCAATCTGTTTTCTCAACTGTTGTTGAGTCGTGGACATTCCTCTACCTATATGTGGTGTACCATTGCACTTAGCCTTCTACAACTGGCAACAGCCTATTTCATATATCCGTACGGCATAAACACCATGCTATATGCTTTTGTAGCTATTAACGTTAGCTGGACATGGATTTGGTTGCATTTCACACATCGGGAAGTAGGATTAACCCTTGGCTGCTTTTTGAAAGACATCAGCCCCTATTTATTACTAAGTGGAATATTGGTTATTTTGGGTCATTATGCCACACTTGGCATCAGCTCCATCCTTATCCGACTGATATGCAAGATATTGGGAGTAGGAGGACTTTATTTGCTCATACTTTGGCAGTTGGGATCCGTTATCCTTCAAGAGACCATTGCCTTTTTCCTAAACCGAAGAAAATAAGATAAACACGTATGAAAGTACTCGTTATAATCGTATCCTATAATTTTGAACAATGGATGAAGCGTTGTCTAGAAAGCTTGCGCCATTCGGAAATGCCGATAAATGTCTTAGTCTTGGACAATGACTCAAAAGACAATACCATCGAATTGATTCGTACTCACTACCCAGAAGTACGCCTCATCGAGAACCGAAAAAATCTTGGCTTTGGCCAAGCCAACAATCTCGGCATGCAGATAGCTCTTGAAGAGGGATATGACTTTGTCTTTCTGATGAATCAAGACGCTTGGATAGACTCCAATACTATAGGTACCCTCGTTACTCTTAGCCAAAAGCATCCTAAATATGGCATCCTTTCGCCTGTTCACCTGACCGGCAAAGGTGATAAGCCAGATCCTGGATTCGGAGATTATGCCAATATCCGAGAACTCAAAGAGTTGCCGAATACCGATGAAATCCTTCCCCTGCCTTTCATCAATGCTGCCTTTTGGATGATTCCTATTGCTGTTCTGAAACAAGTGGGTGGATTCTCACCACTATTCTATCATTATGGCGAAGACAAGGATTTTGTCAACCGTCTACATTTCCACCATTTTCAAGTGGGATATGCACCCAAACTATTTGGGAACCACGACCGGGAATATCGACCTGTCACCCATAGCGGATTTCTGCGTAGCGAATATGTCTATCACCTTTCCGAATATGCCAACATCAATTATTCTGATTGGAAAGCTTTTGCCCATAGCATATTAGCCGTAGGCAAAAAATCAGTCCAAGCACTTCTGCAAGGAAAACCTGGATTGAGCAAGGACTACTTATGCATGATTTTCCGACTAACAGCAAAAAGTCTGGAAGTGTTTGCCCAACGTAAAAAGAACCGATTGTCACATCCTCATTATATACTATCATGACGAAATACGCACCTATCCTTCTCTTTACCTACAACCGCCTGTCACATACTCACCGATGCGTGGAAGCCTTACTAAAAAACTCGCTTGCATCTGAAAGTGAGCTGTTTATCTATTCCGATGGAGCCAAGGACGAAATCCAGCAGAAAGCAGTAGAAGAAGTACGACAATACATCCATACTATCCAAGGATTCAAGCAAATCACCATTACCGAGCGAAAGGAAAACTGGGGATTGGCTCGCAGTATCATCGATGGTGTGACTACCCAAGTAAACCAATACGGGAGAGTAATAGTATTAGAGGACGACCTTATCGTAGCTCCCTACTTCCTACAATTCATGAACGATGCTTTGGAAACCTACAAGGATGAACCAAGAGTAGGACATATCCAGGCTTGCGACTTCACACAAGACCCTTCCCTACCCGAAACATTCCTCATCCGATGGACAGGCAGTTGGGGATGGGCAACATGGGATAGAGCATGGAAACATTTCAACCCTAATGGCAAAGAATTACTGAAAGAATTGACAGACAGAAAACTCACTTACACCTTCGATTTCAATGGCAAATACGGATATACCCGGATGCTTCGCCGACAAATTGAAGGAAAGAACAATTCGTGGGCTATCCGTTGGAACGCCAGTCTTTTCCTAAAAGGAATTCTTTCACTCAATGTAGGACGCTCACTTGTTCAGAATGAGGGATTCGATGGTAGCGGAACCAATTGTGGGGGTGGAGGACTCTATGCTTCCCAACTGCATCTACACCCCCTCCCCGTACATCGAATAGATTCCATTGAAGAAAATAAGGAAGCCAGACAAGCATTCGTACGTTACTATGCCCGCACCAATTCTTTTTGGGCAAAAGCTATCCGACGAATTAAACGAACCTTAAAAGGAGATTTTGGGGCATAAAAAACAACACAATAGGCCTGCATTCCCATTTTTAAATGTAACTTTGCATAAACTTAACAAAGCATGAGAGTACTAATCATCAATACATCCGAAAGAATGGGCGGAGCAGCCATTGCAGCCGGCCGCCTGATGGATGCCTTACGCAACAACGGCATTCAAGCCAAGATGCTGGTGCGCGACAAACAGACCGACCGAGTAACCGTTATCGGTTTAAAAAAATCGTTATGGAAAATCTGGCAATTCATTTGGGAACGAATTGTTATCTGGAAAGCAAACCATTTCAAGAAGCACAACCTTTTTGAAGTGGACATAGCTAACACCGGCACCAATGTCATCTCCTTACCCGAATTGTCCCAAGCTGATGTCATTCACCTGCATTGGATCAATCAAGGTATGCTTTCACTCAAAGATATCCGTCGGATTATTGAATCAGGCAAACCCATCGTATGGACCATGCACGACATGTGGCCTTTTACCGGCATTTGTCACTATGCCGGAAATTGTGACAAGTACACCACCCAATGTGAACATTGCCCCATATTATATAAAGGAAGTAAGAAAGACCTTTCCTACCAGACATTCTTGAATAAGAAAAAAATGTTTGAAGGCAGCGAGATACATTTCGTGTCTTGTAGCCAATGGTTGGGTAATATGGCTCAAAGAAGTAAGCTGATAGGCAATCACTCCATTACCAGCATACCCAATGCCATAAATACCAATCTGTTCAAGCCCCGGGACAAACAGGAGGCAAGGAAGAAACTGGGACTTCCGATAGATAAAAAACTGCTTCTCTTCGGTTCCATGAAGACAACCGACAAGAGAAAAGGTATTGACTATCTGGTAAATGCCTGTAAAATTTTAGCCTCAAATCAACCGGATTTCTGCAAACAATTAGAAGTTGTCATCTTAGGAAAGGAATCGGATTTATACCAATCACTCTTCCCTTTTCCTATCCATTCCATGGACTATGTGAATAGCGAGAAGGAATTGGTGGACATCTATAATGCTGTAGACCTATATGTAACTCCTTCTTTACAAGACAATTTGCCAAACACCATTATGGAAGCTATGGCATGCGGCATCCCTTGTGTAGGGTTCAACGTAGGAGGTATTCCCGAAATGATTGACCATTTGCACAACGGATATGTAGCCGATTACAAGTCGGCTGAAGATTTTGCCAATGGAATTCATTGGGCATTAAGTGAAGGCGAATATAAGTCCTTAAGTGAAGAAGCCCATCGGAAGGTCATTACTTCCTACTCGGAAAGTACCATTGCCAAAAGATATATTGAAGTCTACAACAAGATTATGGGAAATAAAGACTGATATGAATCATCCAAAACCTACTTTTTCCATCATCACTGTAACCTACAATGCCGAAAAAGTATTGGAAGAGACCATCCAAAGTGTCATCGCCCAAACTTACCGGAATGTAGAATACATCATTGTGGACGGAGCTTCGAAAGATAATACACTAAAGATTATCGAGAAATATCAAGAACATATCAGCATAATGGTCAGCGAACCGGACAAGGGTTTGTACGATGCCATGAACAAGAGTATCCGGATGGCAACGGGCGACTATCTCTGCTTCCTGAACGCTGGCGACAAATTTCATGAGAAAGGTACATTGCAACGAATTGCAGAAACCTTGAATGATAAAGAATTACCGGATGTGATTTACGGAGAAACTGCCATTGTAGATGAAAAAGGAAACTTTCTGCACATGCGTCGGCTCTCTACTCCTAAGCACCTGACTTGGAAAAGCTTCAAGCAAGGGATGCTGGTATGCCACCAGTCTTTCCTTGCCAAACGTGAATTGGCCTTGAAACATCCATATGACTTGCAATACCGTTTCTCGGCGGACTTCGATTGGTGCATCCGCATTATGAAAGAAGCCAAGTGTTTGCATAACACTCGGCTTACTCTCATTAATTATTTGAACGAAGGGATGACTACCCGTAACCACAAAGCTTCACTAAAAGAACGTTTCCGCATCATGGCGAAACATTATGGTTGGGTGAGTACCATACTGCATCATTGCTGGTTTGTCATTCGGCTTTTCTACAAGCCTTAACCCGTAAGACAATCACTACTACAGCCAATAAAGCCAACAATCCCAAGGCTATGAAAGCAATGGTTTCAGTGGTATGCAAGGACTTCGGATCGAATCTGAATTCTACTACATGCTTACCGGCCGGCACATTCATCGCACGAAGAATGTAGTTAGCACGACCATGTGACACATCCTCGCCATCGATAGTCGATTGCCATCCAGGATAATAGATTTCAGAGAATACCACCGTGCCACCCTTTTCAGAGTTTACTTCATATTTCAAGTAATTAGGTTGATATTCTACCAACTCGATAGTTGCCGTAGAATCCGAAGGCATTGGACGAACCGATGCTTCAAACTTCTTGTCTACAACCGCCTTCTGCAAAAGATCCATGCCATGGATAGCCTCTATCTCTTCGTTGGCATTACCAACGTATTGCACTTCATCCACGAACCAAGCATTACCTAACGCAAACGGATTATATAAAGGTACAGTTTGTCCACCCTGCAAAGGGAAGATGAAGTAACGGGTATTCAGCATATTCAATACCGGGAATTCAGCCGGATTCAATTGTTCCATCTCTCCTCCAGCATCGGCCACCGCCTTGAAAAGATTGTTCATTTCGCCCGAGATGTGTTCTTCAATCATTTCCTGATAACGACGAAGCTTGGCCGCATGATAGCCACCTACACTCTTGTGCCAATAGGCAGTATTGTTTTCGTTAAACGTGTTCGAAGACAAGTTCAAGACACGATAATCCAACGCCTCATCCTGTAAAATCAGCTTATCGGTCTCTGTTTGTTGGAAACCTTGTGTCTGAACCTGCTTTTCCACAAACTGGTCATCATACAGGTAACGCTTGTTCACATCCCACATATCTACCAAACAAAGCACTGTTAAAGCAGCAACCAAGACATTTTGCTTCAACTTGCCCATTCCATAAGCCAAGATCAAATTAACACCTATCAGGATAATAAAGAAACTGCGCAAAGAATCCGAAGTAAACAAACTTATACGCATTTCTTCCAAATTGGCCAACAACGGCATCAGTTGATCAGCCGGAATGTTCTGCAAGGCATTCATTTCCATTGTTGAAACATAACTTGGGAAGAATACTCGCGGGAATATCGCAAATAAAAGCGCCAATCCACCGGTCAACCCAAAACTAATCAAGAAATCCTTCTTACGTTCCTTTATAATAATAGGAGTAGAAACGACTTCCTTCAAGCCCAACATCGCCAACAAAGGAATGGTAAATTCGGCAATCACAAGGATAGAAGATACAGCACGGAACTTGTTGTACATCGGCACATAGTCGATGAAGAAATCGGTGAATCCCATGAAATTCTTCCCCCATGAAAGAAGAATCGAAAGAATAGTAGCAGCTAAAAGCGCCCATTTCATCGGAGTTTTCACGATAAACAAGGCCAAGACAAAGAGAAACATTACAAATGCACCTACATAAACAGGACCTGAAGTTCCCGGTTGCTCACCCCAATATTGTCCCAACTGACTATAAATGCTTCCATACATTGGATTGGCCTTTTCCATCGCCTTTTCATTAGCGGCCAAAGGAACAGACGCTCCACCCTTCACGTTCGGAACGAGAAGGGAGAATGTTTCGCCGATGCCATAGCTCCATTGCGTGATATAGTCGCGTTCAAGACCGCTGTCTGTTTGGTTGGCAGAGTTTTCCTTTACCAATTCACTCTTTCCTCGCATCGATTCCTTGCTATATTCATAAGTGTGATAAAGGTTAGACAAATTGATGCACACACCGAGCAAGCCCGCTACGACCAAAACTCCCGTACGTTTGAAGTAATCCGCCAGTGCATTTTCCTGAAACGCCTTCACCCCATAAGCAATTGCCATGAACAACATTACGAACAGGAAGTAATAACTCATCTGCACATGATTAGACATGATTTGTAACGCCACGAAAAGAGCCGCTACCAATCCCCCCATCAGACACTTGCCTCGATAACAAAGTACCATCCCCGCAATAGTAGGCGGAATATAGGCCAATGTGATGAACTTCCAAATATGACCCGCCGCAATGATGATGAAGAAGTAAGACGAGAATGCCCAAATGACAGCTCCCAAACCTGCCATCCACACCTTGAAGTCGAAAGCACGAAGCAAGATATAGAAACCAAGCAACATCACAAATACATACCACACATAGGTTGGCAAGTACAAGTGATACAGATTTTCAATACCTTTCAGCCAGTCGGTCGAATCGTAACTGGGCGCCATCTGATAAGTTGGCATCCCTCCGAAAATGGAATTTGTCCAACGGGTACGTTCCCCGGTTTGTTCCATATACTCTTTGCTCTCCTGACCGGCACCAATGCCCGCCACCGCATCGTGTTGCGAAAGGATTCGCCCTTCGGTCACTGCAGGACAAAAGTATGCAAACGAAATGACTGCAAAAACCAATACGGCAATCACATCAGGCAAGATTCTCTTGAATGTATTCATAACCTTTATTCTTTATTATAATCAGAGCGCAAAGATACGATAACTCCAAGAATTTTACGTACATTTGCATTTGAAATAAGACTTTTTTATGAAAATAGGAATCATTACCGCCATGAGTTCGGAGTACAAACAAGTGGCACAACTTTTAGAAAACAAGAAAGAACATACCGAAGGCATTTACTCCTACACCGAAGGTCAGATTAAGAACAATACCATCATCCTGACACAGTGCGGAATTGGGAAAGTGAATGCTGCTGCCGGAGCCGTTGAACTCATCCGTACTTTCCAACCGGATTGTATCATTAGCACCGGTGTGGCAGGTGGCATCGACAAGTGCCTGAAAGTGATGGATGTAGTGGCAAGTTCCCAAATAGTTTACCACGATGTATGGTGTGGCGAAGGCAATGCCTACGGACAGATTCAAGGAATGCCTACCTTCTTTGAAGGCCATCCGACACTGCTCGATTGCGCCATGTCGCTCGATACAGAAACTGCCATCCACGGAGGCTTGATTTGTAGTGGCGACAAGTTCATCACCGACCGTGAAGAATTGAATGTCATTAAAGGTAACTTCCCGGAAGGCCTGGCCGTAGACATGGAATCTGGTTCCATCGCACAAATTTGCTATATATATAAGGTACCGTTCATCAGCTTCCGCATCATCAGCGATACTCCAGGAGCCGAGAACCATTGGGAACAATATACCAATTTCTGGGGCGAAATGGCCGACCGTTCATTCGGTGTAACAAAGGCATTCCTGGATTCACTCCCTAACCAAATACAGAAATCATAAATCAAAAAACAGAAATCATTTATGAAGACTATACCGAGTTTTACCATCGACCACATCCGCTTGCTTCGCGGTATCTATGTATCCCGCAAAGACCAGATTGGTAACGAAGTCGTAACTACCTTCGACATCCGCATGAAGGAACCCAATCGTGAACCAGCTTTCGGACAAGGCGCTTTGCACACTATCGAACATTTAGCTGCCACTTTCCTCCGCAATCATCCCGTTTGGGCTGACCAGATTGTATATTGGGGGCCTATGGGTTGTCTTACCGGCAATTATCTCTTGATGAAAGGTGACCTTGAATCGAAAGACATCGTGGAACTGATGAAAGAAACCTTCCGCTTCATTGCCGAATACGAAGGCGAAATCCCTGGAGCTGCCCCTAAGGATTGTGGCAACTACCTCTTGCAGGATCTCCCTATGGCTAAATGGGAATCAGCCAAGTACTTGCATGAAGTATTGGAAAACATTACGGAAGCCAATTTGGTTTATCCGAAATAAAAACAAAAAACTCGGTTTCTTTCGAAACCGAGTTTTTTTAATGTCTTCGCCGTAAGAAGTAAATTACTTACGCAAGCCAAGAGCCTTAACG
>JAEIGA010019224.1_pt1 | contig 10420 bp, 7 predicted proteins | sample 9270691 | NCBI WGS metagenome assembly JAEIGA01 (sample SAMN17057246, study PRJNA624740) | gut metagenome | biome: biome; isolation source: fecal sample | host: Bos grunniens | place: China: Xizang | collected 2019
ATATTATTCTTCTGCGGGTAGATAAATGTCGCGAATAAACTAACACATTTACTATAATCCAAACAATTATCTAATAAAAATGAAAAGAATCGTTTTCTTGCTTGCCGTTGCTGTCGGCTCGTCAATGAATGTTTTTGCACAAGGTGCTAAGAACATTAAGATTAACGAGGTGATGACACACAATACATCAAGCATCGAAGATGGATACGGACAACATGAAGCATGGATAGAACTATGCAATGTATCCCACACCACTCAAAATGTTCGCGGAATGTATATCACCACGAACAGGGCTGTACTTAACACGGAATTGAGTGTGCCCGAACGTCAGAAATTAATGTCTGTCATTCCGAGCAACGACGTGAGAACAAATCTTCACGGACATCAATTCCTGACATTCTTCTTTAACAGCAATCCAAACAAGAGCACATTGCACATTGATGCAAAGACAGAGCCAGGAAAGCCTTTATGGGTTGCATTGTATGATGGAAACGGTGTTAATCTTATCGACTCTGTCACCGTACCAGCATTATCGCCAGACTGCAGTTATGCGAGAAAGGAAGATGGCAGCAGCGAATGGGTAGTATGTACTCCAGAGAAGGTTACTCCGAAAATTGCAAATACTCCATATATTAACAAGAAAATTGCAAATACTAAGGAAAAAGACCCTCACGGTTTCGCTATAGCCATTCTTGCGATGGGCACAGTATTCTTCTGTCTTTTGTTGCTTTATGTATTCTTCAGACTTATGGGCATATTTATGGACCATCAGAACACAGCGAAGAAGATTGCCAACAAGCAGCCATTCAAGCCTGTAACAAAGACTGTTAAGGCCGTAGATGGCGCTATTGACACATCGGCAACACTGCTTAAGGACGGACTCAAGACAAAAGGTATTGACAAGAAAATATATATCGCTGTCATATCAATGGCGTTGAAGCAGTATCAGGATGATGTGCATGATACAGAATCAGGCATCATTACAATTAAGCCAAAGAATACAAACTGGAATAACCTTATAAAATAACAGAATAAAATAACCTAATCATACATAAAAAATATGGCAAAGTATCAATATACAGTAGAGGGTACAGACTACGATGTAGAAATTCTCGAAATTGAAGACAATATAGCAAAAGTAACTGTTAATGGCGCTGAATTCGAGGTAGAGATGAAGCAGATGCTTAATCCTACTAAGCGTCCTATCAAACAGGTTGTTGCACCAGAAGTAACAAGCAATACTCGCATCGAAACACCTAAGAAACCACAGGTTGCTGCTCCTGCAGGAGCTGGTGCAAATATTGAGGCTCCACTTCCTGGTACTATTATTGACGTCAAAGTGAAAGTTGGCGACAAGGTAAAGTCTGGAGATACTGTTGTTGTTCTTGAGGCAATGAAGATGCAGAATAACATCGAAACAGATATTGACGGCGAGGTAACAGCAGTCTTGGTAAAACAGGGCGATTCAGTAATGGAGGGTACACCATTAGTCACAATAGCATAAATAAATCATGGAAACATTCTTAAACTTTCTGAAGGAAAACTTCTTTGATTTCTTAACCTATACAGGTTTTGCAAATGCCGAATTAGGTAATATTATCATGATAGCAGTTGGTGCATTCTTCATCTGGCTCGCTATCAAGAAAGATTTCGAACCCCTGCTGCTGGTTCCTATTGGACTGGGTATAATTCTTGGCAATATACCATTTAAGGCAGAAGCAGGATTAGAGATTGGACTCTATGAAGATAATTCTGTTCTGAATATATTCTATCAAGGTGTAAAACTCGGCTGGTATCCTCCTCTGGTGTTCCTCGGCATTGGTGCGATGACAGACTTTACGTCACTTATTGCCAATCCTAAGCTGATATTAATTGGTGCGGCAGCACAGTTTGGTATTTTTGGCGCTTATATGGTTGCGCTGGCATTAGGATTTGAGCCTAATCAGGCAGCAGGTATTGCCATTATTGGTGGAGCAGACGGTCCTACGGCTATATTCCTCAGCTCTAAACTGTGTCCGAACCTTATGGGTGCGATTGCAGTTTGCGCTTATTCATATATGGCTCTTGTACCAGTTATTCAGCCACCTTTGATGCGTATGCTCACATCTAAGAAGGAGCGTCTCATTAAGATGAAGCCTTCACGTGAGGTATCACAGACAGAGCGTATCCTCTTCCCTATTATAGGTCTTCTGATTACAACATTCATTGTGCCTTCTGGTCTGCCACTTCTTGGCATGTTGTTCTTCGGAAATCTGTTAAAGGAGTCAGGAAAGACAACTCGTCTGGCAAAGACTGCTGGTTCTGCACTAAACGATATTATTGTAATGCTTCTTGGCCTCACAGTAGGATGTTCAACTCAGGCAAGCGAATTCCTTACTCTGAACACAATATTCATCTTCTTCCTCGGTGCATGCGCATTTGTGGTAGCTACATGTTCAGGTGTACTGTTCGTGAAGTTCATGAATATATTCTTGCCAGAACATAAGAAAATCAATCCTCTTATCGGAAATGCCGGTGTGAGTGCAGTGCCAATGAGTGCGCGTATATCAAACAATCTCGGACTGGAATATGACCGCAAGAATTTCCTTCTGATGCACGCTATGGGTCCTAATGTGGCAGGTGTAATCGGTTCTGCTGTGGCAGCTGGCGCATTGTTAGGATTCTTGTCATAAACCCGTAAAAAGGAGAAATATTTATACATATAATATTGGCATTCATTCATATTATCGTCAATTATATCTCTGCAAAATAAAAAAGTTATGAAACAGAACATATTTCGTGGACTTGGTGTCGCCCTGATTACTCCGTTTACAGAATCTGGAGAAGTAGATTATAATGCTTTAGGTAATCTCGTAGAATATCAAATAAGCAACGGAGCAGATTTCCTATGTATATTAGCTACGACAAGCGAGAGCCCATGTCTTTCAAAGCAGGAGAAGTTAGATATACAGCATTTTATAGTCAATCTCGTTGACAGAAGAGTTCCGATAGTAATTGGCTGTGGAGGTAATAACACATATGCTATTGCAGAAGAGCTAAGAAATGGCGACTTTAATGGAATTGACGGTATCCTGAGTGTATGTCCATATTATAACAAGCCAACACAGGAAGGCCTCTATCAGCACTTCAAGACATTGGCTTGCGCAACAGAATTGCCAGTTATATTATATAATGTGCCAGGCAGAACTGGTATTAATATGACAGCCGAAACGACGTTGCGTCTTGCTAATGACTGCGAGAATATCGTTGCTATAAAAGAGGCAAGTGGCAATCTTGAGCAGATTGATGATATACTCAAGAACAAGCCAGAAGGCTTTACTGTGCTATCAGGCGATGACTCTCTGACATTCCCTATGTTAGCAGGCGGAGCAGAAGGTGTAATCTCTGTAATAGGCAATGCTCTGCCAAAAGAGTTCTCGCAAATGATTAGCCTGGAGCAGGAAGGCAAATACGAAGAGGCAGTAAAGATACATCACAGTCTGACAGAACTTTACAAGCTGCTATTTGTCGATGGCAATCCTGCTGGAGTAAAAGCCGTTCTTACAGAAATGGGATATATAAAGAATGTACTGCGCCTGCCACTTGTACCAGCAATGGAGACAACAATTCAGAAGATATCTCAGTCATTGCAAGAATTAAAGCTGCAGGCTTAGGACGATGCCGTTTTTTGTATGTATAATGTAGAGTTATACGTATATAGAAATCGGAAACATAGTAAACCAACACGAAATAACAGAATCAGGGCAACAAGGACGATATAAATAATTCAGAATTACCTTATATACAGTCTTTGCTGCCTTGTTTTTTTATACAACATAATCACAAAAGAAATGAAAAAGAAGGTATTATTTATTGACCGTGACGGAACACTGATATATGAACCTGCAGACGAGCAGATAGACGCTTTTGAGAAGCTAAGATTTGTCGAAGGTGTCTTCCAGAACCTAAGCTTTATTCAGCAGCATCTGGACTATGAGTTAGTAATGGTAAGCAACCAAGACGGACTCGGAACAGATTCATTTCCTGAGCATACGTTCTGGCCAGTTCATAATTTCATCTTACAGACACTTGCTGGCGAGGGAATTACATTCAGCGATATACTGATTGACAGACACTTCCCAGAAGACAATCATCCGTGTCGCAAGCCAGGAACAGGAATGCTCACGAAATATATAAATAATCCTGAGTATGACATTGCGAATAGCTATGTCATCGGTGATCGTGAAACAGACCGTATGCTGGCAGATAATCTTGGTTGCAAGGCACTTATTGTCGGTGATGAGAAAGACGGCAAATTGTCTTGGAAAAAGATATCTGAGATATTATTTGCAGGAGAGCGCATTGCAGAGGTCAAACGTAAAACGAAAGAAACCGACATACATATCAAGATGAACCTCGACGGCAAAGGTGTATGTGACATTTCTACAGGACTTGGGTTCTTCGACCATATGTTAGAGCAAATAGGCAAGCACGGCATGATAGATTTATATATCAGGACTGCTGGCGACCTTAATGTCGATGAGCATCACACAATAGAAGATACAGCAATTGCTCTCGGCGAATGCATATTTAATGCTTTAGGCAATAAGAGAGGAATAGAACGATATGGATATTCACTTCCTATGGACGACTGTCTGTGTTCTGTGGCATTAGATTTCGGAGGACGTCCGTGGTTAGTATGGGATGCTGAATTCTGTCGTGAGAAGATTGGTGATATGCCAACAGAAATGTTCCTGCACTTCTTCAAATCGCTATCAGATGCAGCACGTATGAATCTGAATATCAAAGCAGAAGGCACGAACGAGCATCACAAGATAGAAGGCATATTCAAAGCGTTAGGAAGGTCTATCAGAATGGCGGTAAAACGTGACATATATAAATATGAGCTTCCTTCAACTAAAGGAATGTTGTAAAAGAGGACGCAAGAGGAGCTGGAGAGGCAAACAAGAGGACTGAAGAGAAAGCAAGAGGAGTTGATGGTTAGCATGATAGCTTAGGGTTAGCATGATAGCTTAGAGGAAGCATGAGTGCGGAGAGCTAATGTGTAAAGCAGAAAGGAAATAAGAGGAGCTGAGTGGAAAAGCGAAGCGAGCTTATATGCTTATATCCAAGTAACCAAGTAACCGAGGTAACCTCATTACATTTGAGCCTGCAAATATAGAATAATATATATTGACAACGCGTGAAAATCGAAGAGAATATAAATAATCAGGAATACATAGAGATAAGTCGAGCTAAGGTGAACAACCTGAAAGACGTCTCGATAAAAATTCCACGAGACAAGCTGATTGTAGTGGCTGGTGTCTCTGGTTCTGGCAAATCATCATTGGCCTTTGACACCTTGTATGCAGAAGGTCAGAGGCGATATGTTGAGTCATTGTCGAGCTATGCCCGTCAGTTTCTCGGACGTATGTCTAAGCCAGAATGTGACTATATCAAGGGATTGCCTCCAGCAATAGCCATCGAGCAGAAGGTAATATCTCACAATCCGCGTTCTACAGTAGGCACAAGCACTGAGATATATGAGTATCTACGCCTGCTATATTCTCGTGTAGGCCGCACCTTTTCACCAGTCAGCGGTCAGGAGGTAAAGAAACACAGCATCGAAGATGTTCTGGCATGTATAATGCAATACCAGAAAGGCACGCGCTTTATTGTCACCACCCCACTCCACATACCTCAAGACAGAACATTAGCAAGACAGCTTGATATGTCCTATCAGGCGGGATATTCGCGTATATACTACAAAGGCGATATAATAAATATAGACGAATTTGCTGGGCAGCTGTCAGACATAGACGTAAATGATGCCGAAGTCTTTCTGTTGATAGACCGTATGAGCGTTGACGATTCAGCCGACAGCATCTCACGTCTTACAGACTCAGTAGAGACAGCATTTTACGAAGGACACGGCGAATGTAAGATAATCATTATGCCAGCAATGATTGAACACACATTCTCAACCCGCTTTGAGGCAGATGGCATTACATTTGAAACACCTTCAGACAATCTGTTCTCATTCAATTCTCCAGTTGGCGCATGTCCTGAATGCGAAGGCTTCGGCAAGATAATCGGCATAGACGAAGGCCTTGTCATCCCAAACCCATCGCTATCGGTATACGACGGCTGTGTACAGTGCTGGCATGGAGAGAAGATGAAGGTATGGAAAGAAGAGTTCTGCCGACGAGCAGCCCTTGACAATTTCCCTATCTTTGAGCCATATTATTCACTGTCTGAAGAACATAAGGGATGGTTGTGGCACGGACTTCCGTCAGAAAGCCATAAGTCGCCAACGGAAAAGGTTTCACTCGATGAGTTTTTCCGTATGCTTCGCGAGAATCAGTATAAGATACAATATCGCGTGATGCTGTCTCGCTATCGTGGCAAGACAATCTGTCCTACCTGTAAAGGCACCCGCCTTAAGAAAGAGGCAAACTATATCCGTATAGGAGCCGATAAGGATGGCATTGGCGGCAAGACAATAACACAGCTTGTAGAGATGCCGATATCAGAGCTGCTTGAGTGGTTCAATCATCTGAAGCTTACAGAGCAAGAGGAAGCCATAAGCAAGCGTCTGCTGGTAGAGATAACATCCCGTCTACAGTTTCTGATAGACGTCGGACTGGAGTATCTGACATTAAACCGAGCATCAAACACCTTGTCGGGAGGAGAGTCGCAGCGAATAAATCTCTGTACGAATCTTGGCTCTTCACTCATTGGTTCATTATATATTCTTGATGAGCCATCGATAGGTTTGCATCCACGCGATACAGACAGGCTGATAAAGGTTCTGCGTCAGCTTCAGCAGATAGGCAATACCGTTATCGTTGTAGAGCATGACGAAGAGATAATGCGTGCGGCAGACTATATCATCGATGTCGGACCAGATGCAGGCCGATTAGGCGGAGAAATCGTTTATGAGGGTAATGCTGAAGACATAACGCCAGAGAGCCTGAAACAGTTCCCTAAGAGCCACACGATTGAATATCTGACCCATACAGATGTCATTGACGTTCCGCCTTCACGACGATTCTGGAATCAGAGCATCGTTATCAAATCACCGCGAATGAATAACCTCAAGGGTACAGACGTGTCTATTCCGCTAAATGTCATGTCTGTTGTTACCGGTGTCTCTGGTTCGGGCAAGTCATCGCTTATCAAAGGCATATTCTATCCTGCACTGAAGAGAGCCTTAGGTCAGACATGCGATGCCCCAGGACTATATGGCGGACTTGAGGGCGACATCTCATCTGTAAAGCACGTTGAGTTTGTCGACCAGAATCCTATCGGCAAGTCCTCTCGTTCTAATCCTGCAACGTATGTTAAAGCATACGATGCGATACGAATGCTTATGGCAGAGCAGCCGCTATCTAAGCAGATGGGCTTTACTGCACAGCATTTCTCGTTCAATGCTGACGGAGGACGATGTGACGAATGTAAGGGAGCAGGAACGATAACTGTGGGAATGCAGTTTATGGCAGATTTAGAGTTAACGTGTGATGCTTGTCACGGAAAACGATTCAAGCATAACATACTTGAAGTCAAGTATAAGGATAAGAATATATTCGACATACTTGACATGACAATAAACCAGGCTATTGAGTTCTTCACACTGCCGAAAGCTGCAGACAGCAAGAAGACGAGTCGAAACAATATAGAGCAGATAATCATCAACCGCCTTAAGCCACTGCAGGATGTAGGTTTAGGCTATATAAAACTCGGACAGAGCTCCTCTACCCTTTCAGGAGGCGAAAACCAGCGTGTCAAGCTGGCATATTTCATCGGACAGGAGAAGCAGGAGCCTACAATCTTCATCTTTGACGAGCCGACAACAGGTCTGCATTTCCATGACATACGCCGTCTGCTTAATTCTTTCGAAGCACTCATTCTGCGAGGACACACAATACTGATAATCGAGCACAACCTCGATGTGATTAAGTGTGCAGACCATATCATAGATATTGGTCCAGATGGCGGACATCGTGGTGGCGATATCGTTTTCACTGGAACACCAGAGGATATCGTCAAATGCAAGAATAGCGTTACTGGCAAATTCTTGCAGACGAAATTGAATTGAGGTTATAAGGTTATGAGGTTGTGAGGTTAATACGAAGCAACCGCTGAGTAACTTGTAACCGAAATAACTCATGCTTAAGAAAGTCAAGTACTTACGAAAAAAAGACATATATCATAACATAAATTGGTCGAAGACATCGGTGTTTTCGGCCTTTTTTGTATCATTAGCATCAGTCATATTGTTGTAATTTCAAGTTGTCCTGATGCTGTTTGTATTCAGTTTTTGTTAATATTTTTACGTTATCGAAAGTAATAAGACTTACGAAAATTGGATAATATATATCAAAAAAAACTCACTAAAAGTCAAATCCTATGAGAGAAAAACGAAAGTTTAAGTTTTTTTTAATAACTTTGCACTCGTATTATATTAAGTATTAATGGATAAGAAGAATTTGTTCCCCGACTATATTTTTGAATCTAGTTGGGAGGTATGTAATAAGGTAGGAGGAATTTATACAGTTTTATCTACACGTGCTAAGACACTGCAGGAGAAACTTCAAGACAGGCTGATTTTTATTGGTCCAGACTGTTGGGGAGAGAACAGTTCGCCATATTTTGAAGCTGACAGCAGCCTACTGGAGAATTGGGAAAAGAAGGCAAATGCAGAAGGTCTGAAGGTAAAGGTTGGCCGATGGACCATTCCTGGCAGCCCGATAGCTGTTCTCGTAGATTTCAAGCCATATTTCGATAAGAAAGACGAAATATACACAAAGCTGTGGGAGAAGTTTCAGGTAGACTCTCTGCATTCTTATGGCGACTATGACGAGGCAAGCATGTTCTCTTATGCAGCAGCACTTGTTGTAGAAAATCTTTACAGTTATCTTTGTTTGTCATCACATAAGGTCATATACCATGCAAACGAATGGATGTGTGGCCTTGGCATGCTTTATATCAAAGACCGTCTGCCAAAGGTTGGAACAGTGTTCACAACTCACGCTACAAGCATCGGACGTTCTATTGCAGGCAACCACAAGCCTCTGTATGACTACCTCTGGGCATATAACGGCGACCAGATGGCACAGGAACTGAATGTAGAGTCAAAGCACTCTATAGAGAAGCAGTCAGCTAAATATGCTGATGCATTCACCACAGTGTCAGATATCACTGCCCGTGAGTGTCAGGAGCTTCTTGACAAGCCATGCGATGTAGTGCTTCCTAACGGCTTCGAGAACGATTTTGTGGCTAAGGGAGCAGCATTCACTAAGAAGAGAAAAGAGGCTCGCAAGAAGATTTTCCAGATAGCAAACTGTCTGCTTGGCGAAACTTTCAGCGATGACACACTGGTTATCGGCACCAGTGGCCGCTATGAGTTCAGAAACAAGGGCATCGATGTGTTTATCGAGTCGATGAACCGTCTGCAGAGAGACACACGTCTTGGCCGTAAAATCATTGCTCTGGTCGAGGTTCCAGGATGGGTAGGTTCAGCACGCAAGGACCTTCAGGAAAGACTTGCTACGGGCAAGACCTATGAGACTCCGCTCGACTATCCTATGCTGACACATATACTCAACAATATGACTCAGGACAATGTCCTCGACTCATTCAAGCAGTATGACATGTGGAACAGAGCAGAGGATAAGGTGAAGATAATCTTCATCCCATGCTATCTGACAGGCCGTGACGGCATCTTCGATATGGAATATTATGATGTAGTGATCGGTAACGACCTCTCGATATATCCATCTTACTATGAGCCATGGGGCTATACCCCACTCGAGTCAATCGCCTTCAAGGTGCCATGTATCACAACAGACCTCGCAGGTTTCGGTGTGTGGGCAAACACTATAAAGGGTGCTCCGTCAGAAATCGAGGATGGTGTGAAGACTATACACAGAACTGACTACAACTATTCTGAGGTAGCAGATACTATTAAGGATACTGTAGTTAAGTTCGCATCATTCACTGATGCTCAGACCAAGAAAGCTCGGAGTGCTGCCGATAAGCTGTCGAAGAAGGCACTGTGGAGTGAGTTCATCAAATACTATAATGAAGCTTACGACATAGCGCTTCAGAAGGCTGCACAGAGATAAGTAAGTTTAAGGGTTAAGGGTTGATGGTTAAAGTTTTGGTTTAACAATTAATTGTCTTGGCGTTATAATCGTAATAATTGTAAATAACGTTATTATCGTTTTTAACGTAGTCGTTGACAGAACAATCAACTTGTTTACTTGTCTACTCGTTTACTCGTCAACTAAAAAAATATTACACAAAATAAAATTAAAATGAAAATTAAAGCAAATTACGCAAACGCCCCTACATGGAAAGAATTGACTATCAAGTCAAGCCTTCCAGCAGAACTGCAGTGTCTTGACGAGATTGCTCACAACCTGTGGTGGTCATGGAA
>JAEIGA010019225.1_pt1 | contig 10419 bp, 4 predicted proteins | sample 9270691 | NCBI WGS metagenome assembly JAEIGA01 (sample SAMN17057246, study PRJNA624740) | gut metagenome | biome: biome; isolation source: fecal sample | host: Bos grunniens | place: China: Xizang | collected 2019
ACCCGCAGCGCCACCAGCTTGTTCAGCCCATTTCTTTGCTTCCTCTGCACTTTTGTTTGCTTCTGACGCTTTTGTTGCAGCTGTATTTGCGCTTGTTGCTGCTTCTGTTGCTTTATTGCTTGCAGTATTCGCATATCCTGCTGCATTTAATTCGCTTGCTCTTGCATTTGTTTCGCTTGTTTTTGCTGCATTTGCGCTGTCTTTTGCTGCATTCATATATCCTTCTATTGTGCTGACAACTGTTAGTGATAACTTGTCTAAACCAATTGAATTGTCTTTGATAGTTGCTACTACTGCTTTTTCGTTTCCTTCATCTGTTACTTCGAAGTTGATTACATCACTGTTGTTAAATGTGTATATATTCATCAATGTTGTTATATCTGTTTGAGTTGATGTACCGTCTAAGTTTGTTATTTTTAGCGCATATTTACCATTTGATTCTACTATTTCAAACTTTGCTGGCACTTTTTCTATTGCTGTATCAAATGTTTCTGTTGTACCATCTTTCTTTGTTACAGTAATAACACCAGTTGTTAAGTTAACATCTACATCTGCTACTAGATTATTTGTTTCTTCTAGTACTAATGTCCCAGCTTCTAGCTTTGTATATCTGTCTGCTATTGCTTCCTCATATGCTGTTAGTATCGCTTGAACTGTCTTTGTTGCTACAGTTGATACATCTGCACCTATGTTGTTTGCTGATGTACTTGCTTCTAGCTCTGTCATCAATGCGTTTAACGCTTCTTTGATGTCAACTCCTGCTTGGTCAAACAATGCTTTCAATGTAGTTGCTTGGTTTTGCACTCTATCAGGTAGTCCTGATATATTTAACACGCTTTTTGTAAATCTGTTAAATCCCATTGTCTTACTCCTTTCATTTTTTTATATAAGAAAAGAGAGCCTGTTTAGACTCTCTATTTCTCCAATGTTGGTAGTTTTAATCTTTGATTTGCCAAGGTTGGCAACATATTTGTTTCTTCAAATTTATAACCTTTGTAATCTGCTAAAAAATCTTCCGCTTTGCTTTTTGAATATCCACTGCTAGTTAATGCATTATATAATTCATCTTTTTTTGTCCCACCAGAATTAGCAATGTATTTCATTAAAATGTATTCTTCTGGTTTCATACCTGATTCTTTTATCTTTTCATATTCTTTAGGAAGTGTGTACTTATCACTAGCTTCTGCTTTAGCAATAGCATTCCCATAAGAATATAAATCTTTCAATATTTCTGCTTTATCTACATCTTCTAGTGATTTATAAGCATTATTTTTCAACAGGTTTTCCACGCCATCAGATGCTATCTTTCCTGTTGTCTTTTGGTATTGTGTTCTTTGTTGTGGTGTTAGTACTATTTTGTCACTACCTACATTAAAGTAGTATGGTGCAACTTGTGCTATTGCTGCCTTATCTCCTGTTGCTTGATATACTCTATACATTTCTTCTGCACCTTTTGTAGTTCTAGCAAAGGCTGTATTTGCAGGATTAAACATTACATTTGCAACACTATTGTCTGTTTTTACTTCTCTTCCTAAAACATCTACGCTTGGTTCAAGTGTTTGTCTTTGCCCTGGTATTTTAGCTTTTATTTTATTTTTGGCAGTTTGTAATGGGTTATTATATACATAACTTGTTCTTGCTGTATCATCTTGTATTTGTGCTATTTGTGATAAGAATTGTGGTGTGAATTTAGCACCTTCGTTTAAACCTGCTTCTATAAGGGCATTAATCAAATTGTCTTCTTCAAATAAATTCCTAATACCACTTACAAAAGACTGGTCTAACAACACACTAGCACCACTTTGTAATCCGTTTAGTATTGCTGCTGCTTTACTTTCAGTATCTTTTGCATTTTTTAAGCTTTTTACAGTATCAGCTACCATCGCAGCAGATGTACCAAGTGGTTGCGCCCAATCATATGTATAAGTCTTATCTCCAATTTTAATTGAATAAGGTTTTATACCTAATATGTTTTGCTCGAAAGCTCTTACATCTTTATCTTCGTCGCTACCGCCACCTAAAACTCCAGCTTCTGCTAGTGCTGTTGCTATTGCCATTCCTAAAGTACCTGTTATTACTTGAGACCAAGCTTTTACAACTTCTCTTTGTTGTGCCATTGTTGCTTGCCCTTTGCCAATATCTTTGTTAAATTGAGAAGTTTTAAGTGCCGCATTTATTGCACCCAAAGGTGAAAAATCAACAACCGCTTTAGTTAAGTTGGCAGGGGTTTTTACAAATGGCATTACCACATCGCCTAGACCATAGCCTTTAATATTCAATTTATTAAGCCCGTTTCTTATGCTACTTACAAAATTAGTATAAGTATTATTATCTTGCCAAGTTCTTTGTAACGCTTCCTCTGTGGCTATCTGTATCATTTCCGCCGTAGGTTTAACTGCATTGTTTAATTCCATTTGATTATTAAGAGAATTGATAAACCAAGTTTCATAGAACGGTCTATCTCCGCTTTCTAGCAAATATCCCGTTACCCTATCTAATGCATTTAACGCTTTGCCTAATGCATCTCTTGGTGTCGCAAAAATTCCTGTATGATTTTCGCTAAAGTTTTTCCCACCTTTGCCTATTTCAAATCTATCTCCTGATAAATCTCTTGTAGTTATGCCTCTTCTGAAATCATCAAAGCTTTCATAGAAACCTTTTTTAGCTCCTTTTAATGATTTGATATCAAATGTTCCTGTTGTTCTAGCACCTGTTTTATTTGATATTGCCTTATCTATTCCTGCGCCTACAAAGTCTGAGACTATGTGATATGGTGCAATAACAACATTTCCTAGCACATTTCTTACCATTGTTTTTGGATTTAGTAACATTGAATTTCTTGCTAATGCCTTTAATGATTGCCCAGGTTGTGGTGGTATCTTGCTTTGGATTCTTTCAGAAATCTCACCTAATAAAACATATTTGTCTCTTCCTTCAGGTAGTTTAGCAGCTTGGTTTACTCTTCTTTGAATAAAATCAATATCTTTTTCAGTTAGCTTGAATTCATCGGCGTGTTCGTCAGCCCAAGCTTGTGTCTTATTCTTTAATATCTCATCATACGCTTTAGAAAGTTCTTTTTGTGCATAATATGTCATTCCTTCAGGTGTCATTCTGCCTAAAATTGAGAATAATTGGATTGTTTGCCCTTGTTGCGTACCAGCTTTCCTTAATTTTTCCGCAACTCTTAGCATGCTTTCATAATCGCCTACTTGTTGGTATCTATTCATAAGAATAAATCCACCCGCAATGTCTGTTGCTTTCATTTCTCCATTATTTTTATCTAGGAATCTATCCACCCACTTTTGCCCTTGCTCATTTATAGCATCGTTTGCTTTTTGCAATGTTTCTTTATTAGATATACTTTCGTATGTTCTAATATTTTTATCATCTAATGCCATTTCTTTAAATGTGTCATCAAATATGCTTTGGTTGTGGATATTACGCATAAAACTACTTTGAGAATCACCAACTTTTTCCCTGCCTGCTTTTTTTAATGCATCTAATCCAGTTTGCGGGCTTGGAGGATTTTTAGCAATTTCTATAGGATTTTTGCTATATTTTACATTGTTGACACTTTGCTCATTTTGGTTTATACTATTATTAGAAACATCTTCGTTCTTAGAGTCTGCTTCGGCAGTTCGTCTAATGGAAGGTGTTTTTATTTTTGTAGGCTTAATCGCCACAATGTCGTAAAATATTTCATTATTGTTTGCAGTTATTGCCGTTACAACTTCAACTGTATAATCGTTATTACCAATCTTTACATCAATATTTCCTCTATTGAAACTTTTTAAATTGTCTTTCCTTTCATGTTTCGGGTCTTCGTTCTTTACATTATATGCATTTCGTACTATTTCGTCTAAGTTTTCAACCATTCTCATTTTTTCTGCATACAACTCATTATTATTGGCTTTTAAGTTTCTGGTATAATCTGAATTAACAAATTCATTTCTCGATTTAGCATTTACGGCAATATCAAAAATCTCCATATTAATGCCATCTGCCAATTTGTTTTTGAATATTTCTTTGACTTTTGACACCCATTGGTTTTGAGGAATATTTTCTAGTATATCATTTGTTATTTCTATATACGGTTTGCCATTTTCTGAATTTCTAACATAGTATTTTGTTTCGTTTGTTACAGCTTGTGTTTGTTGAATTGCTTTACGATACATATTTTCTATTCTTAGTAATTCCTTCTCTTGTGATGTACCAACTAATTTTATTCTTAAATCACTCAACCAGTTTAGAATCTTTTGTGCTAGTGTTCTGTTTTCTCTTGCCAATCTATCAATAGTTTCTTGCTTACCGAACAATTCTTCTTCTACAAAGTGTGCTGCCATTTCACTATCTAGTTCGTAATCTTTATACCCTTTATTCTCTTTTAAATATTGCTTGTACTCTGCCACATTTGAAAATCCTTCTTTAGCAATAAAGTCATAAAATAAATTACTATCTAGTATGTTGTTAATAAATTCATCAGATTCGCCATAATGTGTTAACTCGTGGCCCAAAATTCTTTCAACTTGCATTTTAGAATCTTTGTTAATCCATACAGTTCCATCTTGATAAAATCCATTTGCATCAATCGCACGGGAATCAACTCCAGTAGGAACATTTTTTGAGTCATAAAACTTCAAATTTGCTCCACTTCTTAACATTTTGTGCAAATCTGTTGCTTTTTTGATGTCAAAATCACTCATACCCGCTATTTTAGCACTATTGACGGTTTCTTGGATTTTCTGTGTTGGCAGTATAGTTTGTTTGCCTTGTTCTTGAAAATCGTTTGTAGGCAATTCTCGAGCGACATTTTTTTGCGAAGTTGGCAGTTTTATATTTTGTTCTTGTGTTTGAGGTATATATTTATCATATTGTGAATTTTGCTTATAATTTCGCATAACTTGTTCGATTTGTATCTTTGAATCTTCTGATTCTTTAACAAGTTTATTTATTGCTTCTTGTTTTTGTTGTTGTGTTAGCCCTTTAATTTTATCTACTGCCTTTGTTACTTCGTTTTTATATTGTTGTCTTGCTTCTGCATTAGAAATATCAGAGCCACCTTGTAATACTAATCCCATTACAAAACCTTGCCATCCCGCCTCGTGATTGTTTGACAACCATTCCTTAAAGTTATCCCAAGAACCTACAGGATTTTTAATGTCTGCATCATAAGTTGCCATTTTTACAAATGGGTTTGCACCTTGGCTTATCCACTCTTCAACATATTCTCCAAGTGGTGCAGTCGCTAACCTTGCAACTACATTTTTAGGTATAACCTTATCTAATACACCTCCACCTAATAATTTAAATGTATCAAATAGTTTTTCTGTTGCACCTTCTATTGTTCCTGTGATACCGCCGTATATACTAGCTCTGCCTAAACTTTGGCCTTCGTTTAATGCCTCTTGTGTATTACCACCTATAGCAGAACCTATAAATCCAGGCAATCCACCTACGCCAGCAGTCAACATTCTAGCACCTTCTTGTGATATGTTTCTCACATCCATTCCTAAAATACTTGGTGTGTATCTTCCATATCCTGATTTTGTAGAAGTATCTAGCTTTTGTTGCAACTCGCCTGTTATATCATCTTTAACCATATTAGTTAAATAATTGCCTGCGTCTTTAGCTCCTACTAAATTTGCTATATTGCCTACTGTTGCTATACCTGTGTTCGCAAGCCCTTCTGCTGCAGATATTGCACCTACGCCCGCAGATGCAACTATATCTTTTACCGTGTTTCCTATCTTACCTGCTGTTATTTTGGCTTTTTCTAACCCAGTAACATTGTCATGTATATTTTCTGATGTTTTTAACTCACCAGAGTATATTAACTTAGATGAATATTTATTGTTTGGATCATAAGTCGGATTAATTTTATACTGCCCCGAAGATAACATTTTTTGCTCTTCTGGAGTGTATTTGCTCAAATCTATTTTTTCTTTTGTAGGCAAACTATTTTCTGTAACAAAAAAGCTTTTATTTCTTTGATTTGATTGATTAACAAAAAAGTCTTTGCTTCTCTCCATTATTTACCTCTCCTTTATTTCAAGTAATAATTTGCCACCCTTGATATATCTTCTTTACTAATTCCTAGCCCTAGTAAAAATTGATTTACTTCTTCATCAGTCATATCACTATCTAATGCTCTTGCTATAATTAAATCTAAATAAGAACTTCTGCTAATGCTTGGATTGATTTGATATCCGCCATTGCCATCATTAACGATAACATTATCACCCGAGTTCTTACCCACCGTATTGCTTGTATACATTTTGTTGATTTGATTTGCCAAGTTATAATAGTTATTTGCTATTCTTTGTTGTTCTGCTTGTTGATTATTTTGTGTTGTTTTGCTACTAGTTTGTGTTGTCTTATTGTTGGCTTGTTGTTCTTTTATATTATTTGATTGTATTGCCAATTCATTTTCAAAAGCTTGTTGTTTTAATGCGTCTTGATATGCTCTTTCTTGATATCCTTGCTCATACGCTGTATCTGCTCTGTTTGCATTGTATTGATTTACCCATTGGCTATAATTTACACCTTGGTTCAACATATTCATATATGCGTCTAACATTGCTTGATTGTTTGCCAATACTTGCTCTACTGTTGCTAAATCACCTGTTGTTTTTAAATCTGTTATTGCATTGTCTATCTCTTGTATTGCATTTACTTTATTTCTGTTTATATCATTTAATGTGTTTTGATATGTTGTTTGTATTCCTAGGTTTGCTGTTTCTGTTGTGCCACCTGTTACACCTTGTCCTGCTAATTGTTGAGGTAGTGCTTTTTTAGCTTGCATTTGCATTATGTATGCTTGTCTTGCATTATCTTCTGCAGCTTGATTTACTGTACTCTTTTGAGCTTCTAATCTTTCTGTGCCTTGTTGTACAGCTAATCTGTTTTGTTCTTCTATTTGCTTTTGATAATCTGCATAAGCTTGTTTAACATTGTTTAGTTCTTCTTCATATGGATTGTATGTAATATTCTCAGCTTTCATTCCGCCCATATTAGTTTTATTGTTTGATGCTATTCCAGCATTTATTAAACTACTTGAATTTGATGTGTCTACTTTTGTTCCTGCTGGTCCTACATCTACTCCGCCTACATATGTTCTACCGTTAGACTCCCATGTTTGGTTATATGATGGTGTGCTTGATGAACTACTTGTAGAATTCAATTGTTTTAATTGGTTTGTTGCCCATTCCTTTTCTCCTGAATTACCGCTATTTTGCAAATTTGTTAAGTATGCTCTCTCGTTATCCTTTTCTTTCTGTGTCATGTTTGAATAAATATTAGCCATTTTGTTTCTCCTTTCTACTTCTTAGCGTAATTGCCAATTGTAAATGTTTTGACTATTTGTAATATTCCAAAACCTTCATTAACTGTGTCATTTTCAACTATTATTTGTAGTCTTTTGTATTTCTTTGCTTTTTTCTTGAAGAATATGTCTTGTGGGCTGTCATTTGTGTTAAAAGTAAATCTGTCAAAGTCAATGTCGTTCCAGTCCAAAATATCCATTGTTCCACTTCTTAACATTTGTCTTGGATTACCATCTTTTGATACATAGATTGTTCCTGACGACCTTGTAAAAGGTTTTAGTGTCACTAAACATCCCTTTTTAGTCATACTCTTATACAAGTGTGGTGCGTTATCATCATCATTTGTTGTACTCCACGCTGCAACAATTGCTTTGCCGTCATCGCTATATTTGTCTAACAGTTCTATGTCTGTGTTAAACTTACATATACGCCCGTCAGCTGTTCCAAAGTAAAGCTCTCCATTTACACTTAGCAATGTTACCGCTGGAATATTAGTCCAGTAATAACACTCATAGTTGTAGTCATAAGATGCTACGCTACGCTCTTTGTATGACTTATTCTTGCCATCTAGCACATAAGCAACACCATTTACGCATAGCACATAAAAGCCGTTCCACACGCAAGCTACTGCTTTGTCTAAACCATCTTCTGTTGTCAAATATGCATCCACAAAAAAAGAACGATTGCGAATCGTCCTCTCTGCTACTAAATTGTTTGATGTTACTGCTTGCACGCCTTGTCTTGATAAGAACAATGGTTCGTCTGCCAATATACCGAAACAACCTTTTGCTACTGCTCCAATACCTGCAATACCTTGTTCTACAAAGAATGTTACTGTGCCATCTGAATTAATTTGTCCGTATCTTTGGAATACTGTTGAGTCTTGTTGGCTCTCCTCTTTTACTATTAGTTGATACTTGCCAAGTTTTTGATATCCCATTATGGCTGTATCTGATGTACCTATAATTGAATAATTTAAGTCTGGGAAATAATTAGGTTTAAATATATCTGAGTACCAGTCATACGCCTTAAAGTCTGGATTACCGCTCAAGAATACTCTGTTACTTCCGCCCACTCCATACAAGTCGCATATTGTACATTTGTTTATTCTGTCTGCATATCCATCTACTGTCTTTGAATATGTTATAAACACATTGTCTTGCCCTGTTACTACTGGTGAATATGTTGTGTTAAATGTTACCTTACCTGTTGCCAAGTCTACTGTATAATCTGATGTTGTAAGTTCCTTATTTGCTCCGTTGCTATCTAACACTTCTATCTTATCTACTGATTCAATGTTATTTGCTGATAATTGGTATACCTTATCTGTGCCATTACCCAAAAAACTTTCTGTACGCTTTTTGCCTAGAAGATTTACACCTTCGTACAATGTTCCGCCGCCTGTTGGGTTTCTTGATATTAATATTGTAGGAACATACGCATCGTCTTCTACATTCTTTATTGTCTCCCCGTCATAGCTTAAGAACTCATTGCCTGTTAGTATGTATATCTTGCCTTTGTCGTCAAATTCACGCATAAAAAACGCTTTAGAAGGTGCATTGTTAACGCCTTCTTTTATTATCTCAACTGTTTCTGCATCAAACTTGTATATCTTTGTGCCACCGTGCGCTATATAGTGTGTCTCGCCGTTTATTTCGCCGTACCATATGCCATTTACAGGTTGTTCTATTTGATGTATTGTACGCCAGCCTAAACGCTTCTCTGGCATACCGCCAACATCTGCTATTAAGTTTGGTGCATATGGGCTTCTGCTTTTATCTACTAATGATGGGTCTGTTGAGAAGTCTACACCCTTAAATGTTCCGTATACAGTTGTTTTTGTTGGTCTTGCCTGTATTGGTGTAACCTTTTGAGTTATCATAGGCTAACACCTCCGACAAAACTTAATTTGTTTGATTTGTTTAATTTATCGTTAATATTAGCAATTGCTAAGTTGTATCTTTCAAAGTAAATTTGATATAGTGTTGGTTCATCATTGATACATATTTGTGCGCATACACCGTGTATCATTGCTTCTTGGCAATCTGCATCAATTTCAAACTCATAATCATCGCTTGTATTATCATCTATGTTATCAGGCAATGCTTCGTATACCATTGTATAAGTGCCATTGTCTGCCATTATTCTATTTCCTAATATGTCAAATACTATTCTTCCTTTATCTTGGTATAAACCTGATACTACATAACAGTCCTTTGGTTTTTCACAATATCCATTCTCTACTGTTATTTCAGTTGTCTTTATTACTGGCTTGCAGAACATTGCTAGTTCTTTAATTACTGTATTAAATATGTCTGGGAGCTTTGCTCTATAATCACTTATATTTTCTAAAGCGTTTGTTTCTCCACTTTCATCTAGTTCTATCATTATCTTTCTTTTTGCTTCACCTAAAGTCATTCTTTTTCACTCCCTTATATAAAATATAATGGGGTGGTTTCCCACCCCTATTATCCTATCTATGTGCTTTGATTACATATAATTCTTTTGGTCTTACAACTTTTGCACCGTATGTGTTTAAACCTTTAACAGCATCCATAAAGCTTCTTTCTGGGCTGTAAGCTTCTAATTTATCAATACCGTTGCAGCAAGCGATAGCTTTAGATGTTTTAACTACAATGTAGTCATCTGTTCCATCGTTGTGTAATTGGTTAGACATTTTAACATTAGCTGAGTTGTATAATCCTAAAACTCCTCTTGCTAATAATCCGTCGTTGTCTGTTTTTAATTCAACAAGTTTGTCTTGGAATAATGTGTAGAACCAAGGTGTTAAGTAGATTGTTACTTTATCCTTTGTTGTTACTCCGTTGTTCCATAAGTATTCGAATGCTCCGTCGATAGCTTTCTTAGCAGCTGTGCTTGTTGTGATAGCTGTACTATCGCTAACTCCTGTAGCTTCTGTAGCTGCAACTTTAGCAATGTATTTATCTTCAGCTTCAGCTAATCCTCTTGTTGTTTCTTCAGCTAATGCTTCCATTAATCCTTCTTTAGATTGAGCTTTGTCAATATTGTCTACACCGTAGTTGAAGTAGTCATATTGGTCAATGTTTAAGAAGATTGCATTATCTTCTGGTGTTTC
>JAEIGA010019226.1_pt1 | contig 10419 bp, 11 predicted proteins | sample 9270691 | NCBI WGS metagenome assembly JAEIGA01 (sample SAMN17057246, study PRJNA624740) | gut metagenome | biome: biome; isolation source: fecal sample | host: Bos grunniens | place: China: Xizang | collected 2019
AAGGATTTTGACGATCCTCTTTTTGTCGTACTCTTTTTGCCTCATTTTGAGGCTTTTTCTTTTGTTTTTTCTCGATTTTGCAAATTCACATAACAAAAGGCTGAGTCAATCGCCTTCTAAAAAGCTTTTGACTCAGCCCCTTTTATGATTTTATTTGAATTCATCGGTAACGTCCGCTGACACCTTGGGACAACCTTCAGGAATATCGTATCCAATGCTTGCGGGCTTGACCCATTGTATAGCGTTTTTTATTATCTGTTGTACGTATGGATTGTAATAGGAGGGGCAGGTCTCGTGACCGGGTTGGAAGTAAAAAACCTTTCCCATGCCTCTGTTGAAGCAACAGCCGCTGCGGAATATATATCCACCCTCATACCAGGCGCCGAATACCAATTCATCAGGCTGCGGAATATAGAAGGGCTCACAGTAAAGCTCCTCCTCTTCAATTATAAAGTGATCGGGAATGCCTGCTGCGATAGGGTGTTGTGGGAAAAGATTCCATATGACTTCCTTGCGATTAGATCCCCAGGACAAGTTTCCCGTGGCACCGACTACGGCTTTAAAAACCTTTGAATGATGACTTGAATGAAGCGCTATAAGCCCAAGCTTACCTTGATATACTCTGGCTTGTATTTTTCGCACGAGCTCGTCGTTGACCTCGCCATGTGCCATATGTCCCCACCACAGAATAACGTCTGTGCTTTCAAGCAATTCGTCAGAGATGCCCTGATCGGGATCATCAAGTGCGGCAAGCGTTATATTGAGTTCATTGTCCTGTTCAAGAAATTTTTTAATGAATGCATGAATGCCGAGAGGGTATAATGCGGTTACCCGAGGATCTGTCTTTTCGTGGCGAAATTCATTCCAAATAACTAAGTTCAACTTGTTTGACATAAGACTATCTCCTTTGAAATTCAAAATGATGCGTTAGTTAAAGGCTCTTATATGAATATTATAAGACACAATGTGTGATATTTCAAGACGTTTATGGGGAATTATAAGACAATTATTGCTATAAATCAGCCCTGTCCCATAAATTCACGGTATCTGAGTGGGGAATATCCAGTGCGTTTTTTAAATATCCTTGAAAAATAGTTTGCGTCCTCAAAACCCACCGCCGTAGCAATGCGAGAGCAGGACATTGAGCTCTCTGCCAAAAGCTTTTTAGCGGCAGAGATCCTTATGTCTATCAGATAGTTTATTATAGACGTCCCCATGTTTTTTCTGAACTCGTTTTCACAGTGGGCAGTGGAATAAAACGTCGCTTGGCTTATATCCTCAAGAGTTATTTTTTCTGAGTAATGACTTGCAAGGTACGATGCTATCTCGACTGCCAACGGAGAGGTAAAACTATCGGAGGTGTTGTCCTTTATCTGAAGAACAATGGTCTCGAACACCAAACGCATTTTTTTCTGAACGTCGACAGAGGGAGAGGAGTATGCAGATTCAAAAAAATTCAGAAGCATCTTTATCTCATTGTTAATGCAATTTTTGGATATTGTATCAAGGTCCAAGTGGTGTTCTGAGTGAAAGTTGATGCTTACATAGTCATTAAGCATATCTCCTATCTCTCTTCGTCTCACGCTGCCCGAGGGAACGTAGACTATATCGCCGCTTGTCATCTCATACTTTATGTCGTTGACAAAATATGTCATTTCACCGCTTATGAGAAAGGTCAATTCGTTGAATTTTATCTCGTGGCGCTCTATTCGGTTTTGAGTTGCAAACTTGTTGTGAGAAAAATACGTAATTTCGCCTATCATAACCTGTCCTTTCGAGCCTCATAATAAGATTGTGCTAAAAATATCACAAATATACTGAATAGTCCATTGAAAAGATATCAAAAAGTGCTATAATTATTATACCATGGCAATTTTAAATTGTCAATACTTTTTAGGAGGCTGGAATTTATATGAAAATGACCTTCCGATGGTACGGCGACGGGGATCCCGTAACATTGCAAAAAATAAAGCAAATCCCCACGATGACAGGTATCGTTTCGGCGATATATAATGTTCCCGTAGGCGAGGTTTGGCCTGAGGAGAGCATTGCTGAGCTCAAGGCAAGGGCCGAGGCTAACGGTCTTGAGTTTGAAGTCGTTGAAAGTGTTCCTGTTCATGAAGAGATCAAGCTTGGTGGTCCTGATGCCCCGCGTTTGATAGCAAACTACTGTGAAAACGTTCGCAGACTTGGTAAAGCCGGTGTAAAGTGTATATGCTACAACTTTATGCCTGTTTTCGACTGGCTCAGAAGTGAGCTTGAAAGACCTATGGAGGACGGAGCTAACAGCCTTGCATACGACGAGGAAACCGTGCTTTCTATGGATCCCTCTAAAGAAGGACTTTCTTTGCCCGGTTGGGATGAAAGCTACTCTAAGGACGAGCTTATAGGCCTGCTCAAGAGGTATGAGGAGATCGATGAGGAAAAGCTTTTCGCTAACCTTAAGACCTTCCTTGAAGCAGTTATTCCCGTAGCTCACGAGTGCGGCGTCAACATGGCTATTCACCCCGACGATCCACCATGGGGAATTTTCGGTCTGCCCAGAATTATAACTGGCGAGAAGAATCTTGAGAGATTCCTCAAGATAGTAGACCTTCCCGAAAACGGCATTACGTTCTGTACGGGATCTCTCGGTGCAAACCCTGAGAACGATCTTGTTGCTATGGCTGCTAAGTTTGCTGATAGAATACATTTTGCCCATATCAGAAACATTCAGTATACCGGTGAGCGCAGATTCCACGAGGTAGCTCATCCTACCGACTGCGGATCTCTTGATATGTACGGTATTCTTAAGGCTCTATACGATAATGGCTTTGAGGGCTATATGAGACCCGACCACGGAAGAATGATCTGGGGTGAAAAGGGCAGATACGGTTACGGACTCTATGACCGTGCTCTGGGTGCAGTATATCTTGCAGGTGTCTGGGAAGCTCTTGAAAAGCAGAGCAAGTAATAAAACAAAGTAATTGTAAAGGTTAGGTATTTACTATGAAAAAGGTATGCGTTGTCACAGGAGCGGGCGGTATTCTTTGTGCTGAGTTTGCAAAGGAAATGTCCAAGAACGGATACTCCGTTGCGCTTCTGGATATAAACGAAGAGGCTGCAAAGGCAGTCGCGGATGAAATCTGCGCTTGCGGCGGCCTTGCTAAGGCTTATAAGGCAAACGTTTTGGATAAAGAGTGCCTTGAGAGCATTCATCAGAGCGTATTGGCGGAGCTTGGAAAATGTACAGTTCTCATCAACGGCGCAGGTGGAAACAGTCCCAAGGCTACAACTGCTCACGAGTACTACGAGGCAGGCGATGACAAGCGTGACGATATTCTCACGTTCTTCAATCTTGATAAGGCGGGCTTTGACTTTGTCTTTGACCTCAACATCAAGGGTGTTCTTCTTCCTACGCAGGTGTTTGCGGCTGATATGATAGGCGAAGAAGGTTGCTCTATAATCAACATCTCCTCTATGAACGCTTACACGCCTTTGACCAAGATCCCCGCATACAGCTCTGCAAAGGCAGCGGTATCCAACTTTACACAGTGGCTTGCTGTACACTTTGCTAAAGAGGGAATCAGAGTTAACGGAATTGCTCCCGGATTCTTCTCCACCAAACAGAATGCGGCTCTTCTCTGGAATGCGGACGGTACACCCACCGCGAGAACAGGCAAGATCCTCGCAGCTACTCCTATGGGACGCTTTGGCGAGCCTACTGAGCTTCTTGGAGTGCTCAAGTTCCTCACAGATCCCACAGCATCTGGATTCGTTACAGGAACAGTGATTCCTGTTGACGGCGGATTCTCTGCTTACTCGGGAGTTTGATTTTAAGTTTATAACGCTTTCTAATTAAGATTGGAGTCTAAAATGAGTACAGAAAAAATAATTCTTTGCGGATTTGCCGACGAAGCAGATCCTAAGCTTGACGGACAGATAGAAGCCCTCCACGACAACGGTATCTCGTTGCTTGAGATAAGAGGTGTTGACGGAAAGAGCATTGCCGCTCTTACAGTTGAGGAGGCAAAGCAGGTAAAGGCGAAGCTTGACGCTAACAATATTTCGGTTTGGTCTCTCGGCTCTCCTATCGGAAAGATCAATATAAACGACGATTTCGATAAAGAGATAGAAAGATACAGAAATATGCTTGAGGTCGGCAAGATCCTCGGAGCAAAGTGCGTAAGACTTTTCAGCTTCTACGGTACTGAAGGCGGTAAGCCTGAGTACTTTGAGAAAGTCTGCGAGCGAATGAAGAAATACGTTGAGATAGCAAACGAGTACGGGATTGTTCCTTGTCATGAAAATGAGAAGGGAATATACGGAGAGGACGCTCCTCACTGTCTCGAGATACACAAAGCCGTTCCCGGTCTTAAGGCTGTTTTTGATCCCGCTAACTTTGTTCAGTGCGGTCAGGATACCCTTGAAGCATGGGAGCTTCTCAAGGATTACGTTTATTACGGTCACATTAAGGATGCAGACAAGGAGGGAAGCGTTGTTCCTCCCGGACAGGGAATAGGACACATTCCGGAATATTTGCCTGATTTTGTGGCTTGCGGATGTAAGGTGCTCACTCTTGAGCCTCACTTGACCGAATTTGTAGGTCTTGCAGGACTTGAGGAAGAGGGCGCAAAGAGCAACGTTGGCAAGATACATTTCAATAGTCACCGTGAAGCTTTCGATTATGCAGTAAATTCGTTGAAGGCTATAATTGATACAATCTGAATTCTTGAGGGAGGCAGATCACTATGATTTTAGGAGCTCAGTTTCTTACTCTCCGTGAATTTTGTAAGGATCTCAACGGACTTGATGAGTCCATGAAAAAGGTTGCCGATATCGGATTTAAATCCATTCAGCTCTCGGGCGTCTGCGAATACGAGGGCGAGTGGGTTGCTGAAAAAACAAAGGAATATGGACTTACTGTCGATATTACCCACTATGATTTTCAGAAGATAATTAACGATACGGAAAACACGATAAAGACCCACGATGCTATGAACTGCCGTTGTATCGGACTTGGATATTCTCCTTTGGTAAGAAGTCCGGAGGGAGTCCGCGAGTTCTGTGATACGGTTGCTCCCGCGGTCAAAAAGATCAAGGAGTCAGGACATAAGTTTATGTATCACAATCATCATTGGGAGTTTGCTAAATTTGACGGCAAGACACTTCTCGAGATGCTTTGTGAGGAATTTACACCTGACGAGCTTGGTATAACGCTGGATACGTACTGGGTACAAACCGCGGGAGGAGATCCTGCGGCTTGGATAAGAAAGCTTAAGGACAGGATGGACCGAGTTCACTTCAAAGACATGGTGTTCTCGCTTAAGGACGAGAAATCCGTAATCGCCCCGATAGGTGAGGGAAATATGAATTATGATTCCATAATTCAGGCTTGCCTTGATGAAAATATTGAGATAGGATATGTGGAATTGGACGACTGTTATGGAGAAGATCCATTTGATTGTCTCAAACGCAGCTACAATTTCCTCACGTCTCGATACGGTCTGAACTAATTTCACTTTTCGATTGGAGCAAACATCATGAAAAAAGTGAGACTTGGAATAATCGGTTTGGGTAACATCGGCTCACAGCATTACGTTAACGTTTTGAGTGGAAAATGTCCCGAAATAGACGTAGTTGCCGTTGCCGATATTAATCCCGACAGACTTGAGTGGGCTGAAAAGACAAACAAGGTATATCAGGAAAAAAATCCTTGTGTGCCTACCTTGAAAAAATTTTTCGATGCCTCGGAAATGATGAAAAGCGGGCTTGTAGACGCGGTTATAGTGTCTGTTCCTCATTATGACCATCCTCGATACGCAATTGAGGCGTTTAGGTTCGGTCTGCACGTGATGTGTGAAAAGCCTGCTGGAGTATATACCTTGCAGGTAAAAGAAATGATAGCCGAGGCTGATAAGCATCCCGAGCTTAAGTTCGGCATGATGTTCAACCAAAGGACGAATTGCCTTTATAGGAAAATGAAGGAGATCATGGATAGCGGAGAGCTTGGAGAGCTCAGACGCTCCACTTGGATCATTACCAATTGGTATCGTCCGCAGGCTTATTATGATTCGGGCGCGTGGCGTGCTACTTGGGCTGGAGAAGGCGGTGGAGTATTGCTCAATCAATGCCCCCACAATCTTGACCTTTGGCAGTGGCTCTGCGGTATGCCAAAAAAGATCTACGCCAAAGTGCAGTTCGGCAGATGGCATGATATAGAGGTTGAGGATGACGTTGTTGCGTGTGTTGAATATGCTAACGGCGCCACAGGTACCTTTATAACTACCACGGCGGATATCCCCGGTACGAATCGACTTGAAATAGTGTGTGACGGCGGATCGCTTATCTGTGAAAACAACAAATTGATACTTAACAAGCTGGACACTCCCGAATCGGAGTTTACCAAAAATAACAAGCGTCCGTACGGACAGCCCGAATGTCAAAGGATAGAGGTTGAAACGGACGGAAAAAATGAGCAGCATTTCGGAGTATTGAACGCCTTTGCTTCGGCAATATTACACGACACGCCTCTGATTGCTGACGGACGAGAGGGAATTCGCGCGCTTGAAATATCCAATGCTATGCATTTGTCTCAATGGCTTGGAAAAGAGGTAGAATTACCGTTTGATGAGGAGTTGTTCAAATCACTGCTTGAGGAGAGAGTAAAGACCTCAAAGCAAAAAGAGAATACAACGTATGTTTTTTCTGAGTTTAATGAAACTCATAAAGGAATCTTATAATTTTCAAAGGAGTAAATTTCACTATGAGAAAGGTAAAATTAGGTATTATCGGTATTGGAAACATGGGTTCTGTGCATCTCCAGGAGCTTTGGAATAACACCAACCCTGATATAGAGGTTACTGCGGTAGCTGATATCAATCCCGACAGAATCGAATGGGCAAAGGGAGCTCTCGCAAAGGCAAAAGAGGCTCATCCCGAGTATGATATTCCGGATCTTGCATATTTTTCTGATGCAAGCGAGATGCTCAAGAGCGGTCTTATAGAGGCAGTGCTCGTAGCTGTACCTCACTACGATCATCCCCATTATGCTATCGAAGCCTTCAAGTGCGGTCTGCACGTAATGTGTGAAAAGCCTGCGGGTGTTTATACAATGCAGGTAAAGGAAATGATAGCGGAGGCTGATAAGCATCCTGAACTTAAGTTCGGAATGATGTTCAATCAGAGAACTAATTGCCTTTATAGAAAGATGAAGGAGATCATCGAAAGCGGTGAGATCGGCGAGATCAAGAGAACAAGCTGGATAATCACCAACTGGTATCGTCCCCAGGCATATTACGATTCTGGTGCTTGGCGTGCAACATGGTCCGGAGAGGGCGGTGGAGTACTTCTTAACCAGGCTCCTCACAACCTTGACCTCTGGCAGTGGATATGTGGTATGCCTTGCAAGATAGATGCTAAACTGCATATGGGTAAGTGGCATGATATCGAGGTTGAGGACGATGTTACCGCATATGTTGAGTATCCTAATGGCGCAACAGGTACGTTTATAACTACCACGGGCGACGCTCCCGGAGCAAACCGATTTGAGATAGTATGTGACGGTGGTACACTCGTTTGTGAGGACGATAAGCTCATTCTCAAGAAGCTTGATAAGTTCGAGTCTGTATTCACAAAGGAGAACACAGTTCCTTTCGGTAACATTAAGTGCACGACTACTGTTGTTGAAACAGACGGTCTCAATCCTCAGCATAAAGGAGTACGTGCCGCATTCGCAGGCGCTATCCTTAGAAACGAGCCTCTCGTAGCTGATGGACGTGAGGGAATTAACGGCTTGACGATATCCAACGCAATGCATCTGTCTACATGGACAGGTAAGCCTGTTGAGCTTCCGTTCGACGAGCAGCAGTACAAGGACATGCTTATGGAGCGTGTTAAGACCTCCAGAAGAAAGGTTGCAACAAGTTCTGTTGTATCGGATCTTTCGGGAACATATAACTCTTAATAAAGAGAATAAGGCAAACCGACACGTTATAGTGTCGGTTTGCCATTAGTGCTTTATTTAGGTAGGTTTATTTAACCTTATTTTTCCACTGAAACCAAAGAGTAGGAATACTTTGAGCGAGATATATAATTATACAAAATCAAAATTTTGTATAATTTAGGGCATCAAAAATACCCTAAATTAGACTTTTTAGAGATTTTAAGCCTATCTCCCGAGATATCTGCCTTGTTAATTGGCTATGCAATCTTGCTTTATTTCTTGTAGATACTTTTGCTTGGTGGCCTCTCCGCCGCGTATATGTCTTTCTTCTTTATTTTTTGCAAGCACGCTCTTTACATCAAGATATAAAGATTTGTTTATGCTTTTTAAGGTTTGTGTAACGTCTTTATGTACCGTACTTTTGCTGATCCCAAATCTTGATGCCGTAGCTCGTACTGTCGTATTGTTTTCCACTATGTACAGACCGAGTACCACGCATCTTTCTTTACCTGATGCCAAATACATCATATCACTACCTCTTCACTAATTATTACGGTTATAGTTAATGTATATGATTTTCTGAGGCTACATATTAATTAATTTGACAATTATTTCTTTTATAAGGATACAAATACATGTCTTCTATCGAATTTTTAAAGGCTTATAATGCCGATAATTGTGACGTGTTTGAAGGTATGACCTCAATATCTGCCGTTATTAAGTCTATTGTGGATAATATAAGCGACCGTCGCATTATATCCGTGCTTTTTGACCGTGAGCGCGCCGATCAGAAACGCCGCGAGCTCAAATATATTCAAAACATGTCAAAAGCCTTGAATTTTGAACTTGTTGAGATTGATTCGGATGAAATTTCAAGTCTTACTAGTGGTGACACACATGGTGGCATAGTGGCTATTTGCAGTAAGCGTGAATTTCCTCCAATGAATGTTAAATTTTTAACAATCGGAAATTTTTACGTTTTAATAGAAGGTATTGAGGACCCTTACAACTTCGGATATTCTGTGAGATCTCTTTATGCCGCGGGTGTTGACGGTATAGTATTACCACCGCGAAATTGGATGGAAATATCCGGTGTCGTGGCTAAGTCTTCCGCTGGAACCTCCGAGCTTGCCAATATATGCGTAGCGGATCCCGTTGAGGCCGTTAAAGCCTTTAAGAATAAAGGATTTAAGGTTGTATGCGCAGGAATCAGAGACTCTGTTTCTATATACGATTATAACTTCGATCAGCCTATATTGTTGATCGTTGGCGGTGAAAAAAGAGGCATTTCGCGCAAGCTTTTGGACATGGCTGATGCAACCGTCAGAATAGACTATGGCAGAGATTTTATGGGTTCCCTACCCTCTGCCTCGGCAGTGTCTGTGATAGCATTCGAGGTGGCTAGACAAAAAAGAAGATAATCGTTGAAATTTAACAAAAAAGTTGTTATTTGTTGAAATATATACAAAAAATAAGTGTATTTTGATGTTATAATTAATACATAAACTTATTTTACCAAGGAAAATAATGATGAACAGAAAAATTGCGTTTATTGGTGTTGGAAATATGGCGTCAGCCATCATTTCAGGAATTACTTCCAGAGAACATAACCCTGTTTTATGGTCTGATATAGTGCTTTATAACAGACATAGTGAGAAAATCCAAAAATACGGTGAATCTGGGGCTTTTATTGCGGATTCCCTTGAGGCCGCGATCGAAATAGCGGATTGTGTCATGCTTTGTGTAAAGCCGCAGAACTTTCAGGATGTTTTACCCGCTATTTCTAAATGTAAAAATGTGAAAAATAAACTATTTGTAAGTATAGCCGCAGGAATAGCTACGAAGACCATATCAGAGTTTGTTGACGGCGCGGCTATTGTGCGAGTGATGCCCAACACACCTATGATAATTGGCAAGGGCGTGAGCGCAATATCGCGAAATTATGCCGTATCGGACGATGATTTCACTTTTGTGTGTGATGTTTTCTCATCTGCCGGACGAGTGATCGTAATATCAGAGGAAGAAATGAACCGAATCATTTGCGTTACTGGCTCTTCGCCTGCATATGTTTTTATGCTTATAAAGGCTATGTGTGATGGTGCAGCGGCTCAAGGGCTTCTTAAGTCTGCTGAAAACCCTATGGGACTGGAAGAAAAGGATCTTATAGATAGCATTTGCGATACTATAATAGGGTCGGCGGAGCTTATGAAGGCAGGAAATAAGACGCCTGATGAGCAGATCTCTACCGTGGCGTCCAAGGGTGGAACCACCGAGCGCGCATTGTCGGAGCTTGAAAAATACCGTTTTTGTGAGGCTATCTCAAGCGCTATGGAAAAATGCACTCAAAGAGCAGACGAGCTCAGCAGTTCAAACAATTAATTGGAAATTTATATAAAATATCAAATAAACGTATTCAAGAAAAGGAAAGAAAAATTGAAACAGAAGGATACAAAGTCTAAATTCAAGCTATTCGATATGAATCGAGACGGAAAAGG
>JAEIGA010019227.1_pt1 | contig 10418 bp, 5 predicted proteins | sample 9270691 | NCBI WGS metagenome assembly JAEIGA01 (sample SAMN17057246, study PRJNA624740) | gut metagenome | biome: biome; isolation source: fecal sample | host: Bos grunniens | place: China: Xizang | collected 2019
AAAGTGGTGGAATTGACCAATTGTGGTATGGCGACAAGTGGCAACTATCGTAATTTTTATGAATTAGATGGTAAAAAATATTCTCATACGATAGATCCTCGTACTGGCTATCCTGTGCGACATAATTTGTTGAGTGCAACAATTGTTGCTCCAGAGTGTATGACAGCCGATGCTTGGGCTACAGCTTGTATGGTGGCGGGTGTGGAGCAATCAAAAATATGGATTACTGATAATCCAGATTTGCAAGGATATTTGATTTATGAAGAAAATGGTGAGGTGAAAGTATGGGATAGTGAAGCGCGAGGTTATATCGTAGAAGTGGGAGATATGGCTCCAGATTTTGAATTAGAGATGGATAATGGGGAGACTATTAAAATGAATGATTTGCGCGGAAAGGTGGTAATGTTGCAATTTACGGCATCTTGGTGTGGTATTTGTAGAAAAGAGATGCCATATATCGAAAGTGACATTTGGCAGAAATATAAAGATAATGAGGATTTTGTGCTTGTGGGCATAGATAGAGAAGAGACACCAGATAAAGTGGCTCTGTTGCGTGATGTAACAGGTATTACCTATCCATTGGCTTATGATACAAAGGGAGAGGTGTTTTGTCTTTATGCACATAAAAATGAGGGAATTACACGCAATGTGCTTATCAATCGAGAAGGTGTAATAGTTATGTTGACGCGTAAATTTGAAGAAGAAGAGTTTAGAGGGTTATGTGATAAGATTGATGAAGAATTGAATAAATAATTAAGGTATAGTATTTATTAGTGAGTAGATTTTATGGAAGTGTCTTTTGAATTTTTTTTGTTGATGGCAGGTATATTGCTCTTTGTCAGTATTATACTTGGTAAGGCAGGTCATAGATTTGGAGTGCCTACATTGTTGATGTTCTTGTTTTTGGGTTGTCTTGTTGGAAATGAAGGACTTGGGTGGATTGATTTTCATTCTCCACAATTGGCTCAGAGTATAGGTGTTATAGCATTGAATGTTATATTGTTCTCTGGTGGTATGGACACCAAGATTAATGATATTAAGCCGGTTTTGTTGCCAGGATTGACTCTTGCAACTCTTGGAGTATTGTTGACAGCATTGCTTACGGGAGTATTTATTTATTGGATTACAAATAGTTGGTTTACTGCAGTATCGTTTTCGTTCGTAGAGTCGCTTTTGTTGGCAGCAACAATGTCATCAACCGATTCTGCATCGGTATTCTCGATATTGCGGTCGAAAAATTTGGCATTGAAAGAAAATTTGCGTCCATTGTTGGAGTTGGAGTCGGGTAGTAATGACCCGATGGCATATATGTTAACAATCGTATTATTACAATTGTTGAGTTCTCCTAACGTAAGCGGATGGGTTATAGTTGGGTTGTTTGTACAACAATTTGCGCTTGGTATGGTGTGTGGTTATTTACTTGGACGATTATCGAAACGCGTAATAAATCGTATTGATTTGACTAATGATGCGCTCTATTCAGTATTACTTATTTCGGTGATGTTGTTTATTTTTGGTTTTACAACATGGGTTGGAGGTAATGGTTACTTGGCTGTATATATTGGTGGTTTGTTTTTAGGTAATAGCCGATTTGTGCATAAACGCAGTTCGATGAAATTTTTTGATGGTCTTACTTGGCTGTTTCAAATAGTGATGTTCTTGTCGCTTGGTTTGTTGGTTAATCCATCGGAGTTGTTGCCCGTTGCAGGTATTGGTATTTTGGTCGGTTTGTTTATGATATTTATTTCGCGTCCGTTGTCGGTATTGTTTACTATGTTACCGTTTAGCAAATTTTCGTTTAATGGGCGTATTTTTACTTCTTTTGTAGGTTTGCGTGGTGCAGTGCCAATTATCTTTGCTACATATCCGATGATTGCAGGTGTCGAAAATGCTAATATTATGTTCAATATAGTGTTTTTTATTACCATTTTGTCGCTTGTATTCCAAGGTACGATGATACCGCAAGTAGCGCGTTGGTTAAAGCTAGATTTGCCGATGAAAAAGAAAGTGAAATTGAAAGAATTTGATGTGGAGTTTTCGGATGATATTAAGTCGGCAATGAGTGAGATGAAGGTGACTGAGCGTATGTTGTTGAATGGCGATCGTTTAATGGACATTACAATACCAGATCATACATTGGTTGCGATGGTGAAACGCGACCATAAATATTTTATTCCTCGAGGCAATACACATTTGTCGGTTGGTGATTCGATACTGATTATTACAGATAATGAAGAAGCAATGAATGAGGCGCGAAAGATGATGGAATAAAAAAATTTTTTTTCTATTTTTTATATGAGATTCATGCTCTATAACATGTTTTTTTATAAAAGATGTGAAAAAAAACAAAAAAAGAGAGAATGAAATAGTGTGAATTTCGGAGCAAAAAAAGTTATATTTTTGGAAAATTTGATATATTTAAATAGATAAATGATAAGTATAGCATACTTAGCTATGCTTATTATTTTATTGTATGTTAGATGTTTGTGATATAATGTACAAAATACAAAATTAAAAAATAAAAAAAAACAAGATTTTTATTGTTTAATTCATAAAATATGTGTAATTTTGCATGTTGTGTATGATATTGTATTGTGCACATAGAGTTTGTACACATTATTTATAATTAACTATAATTTATTAAACCTTAAACAAGTAAGATTATGTCAAAAAAAATCTATGGCTTGGCACTAATGCTAATGATGTTGTTTGTATCGGCAACAGCAATGGCACAAAGTGTGACTGTTACAGGTAATGTGACAGATCAAACAGGTGAAGTCGTTATCGGTGCAAGTATTCTCGAAAAAGGTACAAGCAATGGTACAATTACCGACTTCGATGGTAATTTCTCCATCTCAGTTGACGCCAACGCTACTTTGGTAATCAGTTATGTAGGTTATCAAACACAAGAAGTAGCACTTAAAGGCAAAACAGTTGTTAACGTAGTAATGAGTGAAGATGCTCAGTTATTGGACGAAGTTGTCGCAGTGGGTTATGGTTCACAAAAGAAAAAAGAAGTAACAGGTTCTGTTTCAAGTGTAAAAGCAGAAGACTTTAACGCTGGTGTAAAGAATAGTCCAGTTGGTTTGCTTCAAGGTAAAGTTGCAGGTTTGAATATCAGTCGTCAAGGTGGCGATCCAACTTCAACTGGTTACAATATTCAAATTCGTGGTTTCTCTACTTTGGGTAAAGGTACAGGTTCTTCTCCTCTTTATATCGTAGATGGTATTCCTGTAAATAATATTGATAATATTGCTCCAGAAGAAATTGCTTCTATGGACGTTTTGAAAGATGGTTCTGCTGCTGCCATCTATGGTACTCGTGGTACTAATGGTGTTATCATTATTACAACAAAACGTGGTGATAAATCAGGCGAAACTGAATGCGGAACAACAAATGTTGAATATTCAGGCTATGTGTCTTATTCTGCTCCAAAAGGTTCTACTGGTATGTTGACCGCAGAACAATATCGTAATCTTGAAACTTTGTCTGGGGGTAAAATCAAACCTGTTATTTATACTGGACCTAATGGCGAAACATATAGTACAAACTGGATGAAAGAATTAATGAATCCAGCTCCTATAACTCACAATCATAATTTGGCTATTACAGGTGCAACTAAAAATTTTAGTTATCGTGGTGCTTTGTCTTTCAAAGATGCTCAAGGTGTTGCTAAAAATTCTGGTCGTGATGAGGTTATTGCTAAATTTGCAGCTAATCAAAACGCTCTTAATGGTTGGGTAACACTTCAATATGATGCCTCTTATATGTGGTATAAAAACACATATTTCTGTGGAGATTTCAAACAAGGTGCAACTTTGAATCCAACTTATCCAGTTCGTAATAGCGATGATGAAGATGATTATTTCTTACCAAGTGGTTCTGGTCAAAGTAATCCAGTTGCTTCAATGAATCAAAAAGAATCATTCCAAACAGGTAACTATTTCCGTGGTTCGGTTCGTGCAACTGTTAATATTAAACCTGTTGCTGGCTTGAAAGTTAATGCTTTTGCTGCTTATGAGTTGGGTAATAACAATAGTTATTGGTATAATTCACAAAAATTTTTGACTAATTTGGATGAAGCGGGTCGTGCTGGTCGTTCAACAAGTCGAAACCTTAATCAATTGTACGAGTTTACTGTGGATTATGCAGGTCAATGGGGGGCTCACTCTTTGACTGCTGTTGCTGGTCTTTCATATCAAAAATTCTTTAATGATGGTATGGATATGGCAAATCAAGGTTTTGCTACAGATGGTTATAAATGGTATAGTATGGGCGATGGTGATCCTTCTAAGGAAAAATTGACTATAGGTTCTTATACAAATAGCAATGTTCTTGCTGGTGCTTTCTTACGTGCTAATTATAACTTTGATGATCGTTACTTGATTTCTGCTTCTGTACGTCGTGAAGGTTCTTCTCGTTTTGGTGCAAATAATAAATGGGGTTGGTTCCCTGCTACAAGTATCGGTTGGCGTATCAAAAAAGAATCATTTATGACTGATGTTGATTGGGTTAGTGATTTGAAACTTCGTTTTGGTTTCGGTATCACTGGTAATAACTTAGGCTCTGATTTAGCTTCTGTTGAGTTACTTTCTAATGGTGGTAAATTCTGGTACAATGGTGAATGGGTTAATACTTACAAAGTAGCTGCTAATGCTAACCCAGATCTCCGTTGGGAAAAGAAATATGAGTACAACCTTGGTATTGATTATGCTTTCCTTGAAAATCGCTTGTTCGGTTCTCTCGATCTTTATATGCGTAATACTGTGGATTTGCTTTGGGAATATGATGTTCCAACACCTCCATATCAATACAATAAACTTTTAGCTAACTGTGGTGCTATTCAAAGTAAAGGTATTGAACTTGCAATTACTGGTATTCCTGTAAAAACTAAAAACTGGGAGTGGTCTTCAACATTTACAATTGCATTTAATGACAATAAAATTACTAAATTGTCAGATAAAGAACTTGGTTTGAATTATTCTGAAATGTTGACTGGTGGTGTAGGTGAGAATGGTATTCAAGGTGTGAATACTCAAAAAATCGTAGAAGGTGAATCTGTTGGTATTTTCTATGGTTATAAAGTTGATTATATGACACCTGATGGTAAATTAGTGTATGAGAAAGATGAAGATGGTAAAGCTAAAATGCAAATTATAGGTCGCGCTCAACCAATCTTTACTTATGGATGGAATAATACTATTCGTTACAAAAATTGGGATTTGACTATCTTCTTCCGTGGCAATTACGGAAATGATATCCTTAACGTAAAACGTTGGGCTTATGGACCAAACAAATCTCAAGGTTTGAATACTTTTATGAAAGATGTTGAAGCTATTGCTAACGGAACAGGTGTTTATCGTCAAGGTAAATTCTCTGATTACTATCTTGAAGATGGTTCTTTCTTAAAATTAGATAATATCACATTAGGTTATACATTTAAGTTTAAACCTAATAAATATGCACAAAGTTTACGTTTGTATGCAACAGGTGAAAACTTGTTTACTATTACAAGCTATTCTGGTATAGATCCAGATGTTAATACTTCTGATGTTTGGAATCCAGGTATTGATGCATCAGGTTTCTATCCTTCTATTATGAATGTGATGTTAGGGGTTAGCGTAACTCTATTCTAATTAGTTAATGAATTTAAAATTTAATACGATATGAAAAAATCATTTTTATATATCATTGTGGCGGCTTGTTGTTTATCAAGTTTCGTCTCATGTAAAGGTATGTTGGATGAAGAGTCTTATGGTAAACCTACATCGGAAGACCTTTTGTCTGATGAGACTAATATGGTGATGCTTGTTGGTCAAGCATATGCAGAAGTTAAATGGTTGCATGACCACTGGGGATATTGGGGTATAAATACTCTTGCTTCTGATGAAGCTTTGTGCCCAACTCGTAATCCTGGTAACGACTGGGCTGATGATGGTTATTGGCGCGGTTTCAACGATCATACTTGGACATCAAAAGATCTTTCTTTTGAAAACGTATGGAATACAAGTAGTAGTGGTGCTGTACTTTGTAATAAAATTTTGAAACAAATTGCAGGTCAAGAACAATATGTAGATCCTGAGGTTTATAGTCGTTATAAAGCTGAATTGGAAGTTCTCAGATCTTATTATTTCTACACTATGTTTGATAGTTTTGGTAAAGTACCTTATACTGAAAGCTATGATACTGTTGCTTCTGTTGCTGATTTACTTGAAGTTCCTGAAGTTTGGAGCAAATTAGTATTGTCTTTGGAAAATGCAGCGAAAAATTTGCCTCATGCTAATATTCCAAGTAAAGCTGCTAACTATGGTCGTGCTTCTAAAGGTATGGCTTATGCATTGTTGTCTCGTCTATATTTGAATGCAGAATCTTATGGTATTACTCCTGAAGATTGTAAAAATTATGGCGTGGAAGGTATTAATACAGTTCAAGATTTTTATTCAAAATGTGTTATTGCTTGTGATTCTGTAATTAACTCAGGCGTGTATTATATCGAACCAGATTTCTTTACTAATTTTAAAGTTTACAATGAAAATAGTGAAGAAAATATATTTGTTATCGTTGAAAATGGTAATGCTCAATTTGACTATCAAGATATCGCTGGTAAAATGGCAAATAAATTGCGTATTACTATGTTGACTTTAAATTATATGCATAAAGATATTTGGGGTATGTTGGAAAAACCTTGGAATGGTTTTTGCGCTCGTCCATCTTTCTTAGCTCGTTATGAATATGGTGTTGATCGTCGTGGTCCTTGTGATAGTATTAAAGGAACTAAAACTGATTTCGATGCTGAACCTTGGGGTTGGTTCTTAGGCCCAGTTTGGAATACAGAAGGAACTGATACTCTCGTTATGGAAGATAAAGGTAATTTGTCTGCATGTATGACTTCTTCTGTTCGTGCTCTTGAAGATGCTACACATAATGATGGTGCTCGTTTATTGAAATATCAAGTTGAGAAAAATTCTACTTTGAATAAATATTGCGAAAACGATTTTGTTTTGATTCGTTATGCTGAAGTATTGTATAATAAGGCTGAAGCTATTTTACGTGGAGGAAATGGTAATTTAGCAGAACTTGTAAATACTCCTGATTTCCAATTAATTCGTATACGTGTTGGTGTTCAACCTTATACAGCATCTTTGACTCTTGATGAATTGCTTTCTGAACGCGGTCGTGAATTTGCATGGGAATGTGTTCGTCGTCGTGATTTGATTCGTTTTAATAAATTTAATGACCCTTCTTATATCGATTTCTTGTCATCTGAAGGTTTAGGTGAATATCGTAAATGGTTCCCAATTCCATACAAACAAATTGAGGTTTCTGGTGGAAAATGGCAACAATGGGATGGTTATGCAGAGTAATAATTCTTTATATATCTTTTATTTATATTTTATTTAACAATTTAATTTTTAATTATGAAAAATCTTAAATTATTTTTCGGTGCTCTTGCTATTATGGCAATGACATTTGTGGCTTGTGAACCTAATAAAGGTCCAGAAGTTCGTCCAGAAGATCCAAATGATTCTACTACAGTAGAAGAATTGGAAATCCCTATGGTTGATGTTCCTGAAGCAGGTAAAACAACTGTAGTTCTTTATGTACCAGAAGATACTCCAGAAGGATGTTATGCTGTAGGTACTGTTAATGGTTGGGCTGAAAAAGATCCAGCATTGAAATTTGCTCCAGTAGAAGGTGCAGAAAGCAATCGTTGGGTTGCTTATACTTTTGATTATGCTCCTGACATGGAAATGAAAGTTTGTGCTATTCCTTCAGATCCTGAAGTTGCTCTAGGTTGGTCTTATCAATGGGGTAAAAATATGGACCCAGAAAATGATTTGACTGAAGATAACGTAGTTATTTTGCAAGGTGATGGTGAATTCGTCCTTGAACACCAAGGTCAACCAAAACTTAAAACTTTAACTGATGGTGGTGTTGTTTATATCCACGTTAAAGCTTGGGCTACAACTCCAGTTATCGAAGCTAAAGTTGCTGAAACTGCTGCTATCAAACACCCATGGAATGGTGGTGATTGGACTTATCAAGAAATGACAAAAGTTGCTGAAGGTAAATTTGAATACATCGCTCGTTATGGTAATACTGGTGTAAACATTGCTACTGACGTTAATGGTTCTGGTGAAAACTGGTATCCAGAAGCTGACCTTATTTTCGAAGGTGAAGTTGCTCAAGGTGACTCTGTTAAATTTACTTTCGTTTCTGAAAAAGGTACTGTAGGTAAAGTTACTATTACTCTTATCGAAAAAGGTGAAACACAACCTGAAAAACCAGCTAAAGACATCACAGTAAAAGCTAAAGTTCCTGCAGCTTGGACAAATACAATTACTGCATGGGTATGGCCTACTGGTGGTGAAGGTCATGTAGTTGTTCCAACAAAAGAAGGTGACTGGTATGTAGTTACTGAAAACTGCGCAGAATTGAATGTTATCTTCAGAAATGGTGAAGATTGGAGTGGTGACGTAAATCAAACTGTAGATATTAAAACATCAGAAAATACTTGCTACGAACTTGCTTCTGATGGTAAAGCAAAAGCTACTGCAACTGCAGTTGACTGCGAATAATTTGATTTAATCAAATAAAAATATAAGGTTGCTCCGATTGGGGCAACCTTTTTTTGTGGTGTGTGATTTTATTTGTAACTTTGCGGTTGTTATGGCTGGACTTTATATTCATATTCCGTTTTGTACGCAGAAGTGTATTTATTGCGATTTTATGTCGGGGACTAATTTGTCGCTCAGAGAACAGTTTATTGATGCACTGATTGCGGAGATGGATTGTTATCTTGACTTTTTCAAAGAAGATAAAATTCGTACTATCTATTTTGGAGGTGGTACGCCTTCGTTGTTGTCGGTTGAGGAGTTGGGGCGGATATATCGTGCTATTGCTGAGAGATGGGATGTGTCGGGCGTAGAGGAGTTTACGATGGAGTGTAATCCTGATGATTTGAGTGAGGAGTATTTGAGGACATTATGTGGGTTGCCGATAAATAGGTTGAGTATTGGGGTGCAGAGTTTTGTGGATGAGGAGTTGAGGTGGCTGAATCGTAGGCATACGTCGGCGGAGGCTATTGAGGCGGTAGAAAGGGCTAAGCAGGCTGGTTTTGAGAATATTACTATTGATTTGATGTTTGCTTTGCCTGTGCAGACTATTGAGTCGTTGAATTATTCGATAGATAAGGCGTTGGAGTTGGGTGTACAACATATTTCGGCTTATTCGCTTATGTTTGAGCCTGATTCTAAAATTACGAAATTGATGGAGTTGAATAGGTTGGAGCCTTTGGATGAGAATGTGGCAGCTGATATGTTTGATTTGCTCGCTAAGCGGTTGACGGAGGTTGGATATGAGCAGTATGAGATATCGAATTATGCTAAGGTAGGGTTTGAGTCTCGGCATAATTCGGGTTATTGGCATGGAATGAGGTATTTGGGCTTGGGTCCAAGTGCTCATTCGTTTGATGGTGAGAAGCGATGGTCGAATGTGGGGCATACTATTAAATATAATGCATTATTGCATGAGACACGAGACACGAGACACGAGACACGAGACACGATTAGGAGTGTGGAGGTGTTGGGGGTGGATGAGAGGTTTAATGAGTTGGTGTTTACGGCGTTGAGGACTAAGGTGGGGGTGGATTTGGAGGAGTTGAGGAGTAGGTTTGGGGATAAGAGATGTGATAAATTGTTGAGGCAGGCGCAGAAGTATGTTGATAGTGGGCGTATGAGGGTGGTGGATGGTCGTTTGAGCCTTACTCGTGAGGGGATATATATTTCGGATTCGATTATTAGTGATTTTATGATTGTGTGAGAAATAGTCAATGGTTGATAAAATGTTGGGGAAATGTTTTGTGGTTTGAAAAAAAAGTTGTAACTTTGTGCCGCTTTTCACGCATAGACGTGTGATGGGAAATTATAGCCCTGTGAAGCAAGCTAAAATTTTGAGTAACACATTTTTAAAAACAAAAGAAAAGAATGAAAACATTTGAATTGAAAGGTACAGTTCGCGCTGACCTTGGCAAAAAAGCAACTAAAGCTGTTCGTTCAAACGGTAGCATCCCTTGTGAACTTTATGGTGTAGGTGAAAACATTCACTTCTCAGCTACTATGGCTGACCTTCGTAAATTGATTTACACTCCAGAAATCTTCGTTGTAAATCTTAACATCGATGGTAAAGAGGTTAAAGCTGTTATGCGTGAAATCCAATTCCACCCAGTTTCTGACCAAGTTCTTCACATTGACTTCTATCAAGTAACTGAAGATAAACCAGTTGTTATGGAAGTTCCTGTTAAATTGGAAGGTCTTGCTGCTGGTGTACGTGCCGGTGGTAAATTGGCTCTCGAAATGCGTAAACTCCGTGTTAAAGCTCTTTACACTAACATCCCTGAAATCCTTACAATCAACGTA
>JAEIGA010019228.1_pt1 | contig 10418 bp, 6 predicted proteins | sample 9270691 | NCBI WGS metagenome assembly JAEIGA01 (sample SAMN17057246, study PRJNA624740) | gut metagenome | biome: biome; isolation source: fecal sample | host: Bos grunniens | place: China: Xizang | collected 2019
TCAGCTGATTGACGAGCATACTCTACTTCTGGTTGTCTACGCAAGTTACTTAATACAATAGCTAAATCAACTTCTTTTACATTATAAAGTTCAAATAAGCCATTTAGCTGAATTTGAGGCTGATAATGAGTTAAGCGGCTGATTTTATTATAATAGTCTCGTCTCTCTTTCTCAGTTAACATTCTAAAGTTTTCATGTAGAGAAAGTCTCTGAGAGATTACCTTATGTCTTAGCTCTTTTAAGGCATCTAAATAGCCTTTATTGCGCATTTCTTTAAAGACTAGGTTTCCAATAGAGTATTCACCTTCGCTTGATAAACCGTCCTGACGGAGCTCGTATAAGCTAGTAATAAGCTTATCAATCTCTGTTTCGTCTTTTACCTCGTCAGTAGTATTTGCTACGAGGGCTTTATATCTCTTTTCCCAAGGCTTGAAGGCTTTATCAATAGCTTCTTGATCTACCTCTGGAATATCCTCTTTAGTAGGTTCCTTTACCCACACATCTTTCATAACCGAATAAATACCATTACTTACAAGAGGAGTATCTTGAGTTTCTACATAAAGTTCTACTGGTACTTCATTGAGTTCAATTTCAAATTTTCTATTAAACGCACTCTTGTAGGCATTATAGATAACTCTATGTAAATTTAAAGTATCTTCAATATTTGAAACGTCAGCAATAATATGAATATCTAAATCACTATCTTTAGTATAATTATAACTTGCATTTGAGCCAGTTAAAATAATATCTTGAACAGTTAATTCAACTTCTACATCAATAAAGTCTTTTAAAAACTCATTTACAATTTCAGTAACTTTATCTTTAACTTCCGGCTTAAGTTTTCCATTGTTATTAAATAGTGCAGGATTTAAGTCCTCATGTTTTTCGATGTCTTCTTCAACTAAGTCTTCATCTAAAGACTCTACGCAGTAACTATTTTTTCTGTGAATATACGCAGGTCCACAGTCTGAAGTAATTAGTACACAATTAGACAAGTCAGATATAGTTTGAGTAGTACCTTGTGCTACTGGCTTATCTGTAATACAATAGGTAAAGTTTGTCATAGTCTTTTTAGTATTAGCCTTTTGAGAGTTTTTGATAAAATCTTCAGCTTGTTGAATACTCTCAAAAAATGGCTCATTATACCAACTAGTTACTGTTGCTCCGCCTAATGAAACTCTATAATTATTACCTGTTTTTTTAGTCAGATAAAGGTGACGTCTAGCTCCAGGATTGCCATATACTGGGTCATATACGACAATTCTACAGAACTTGGTGTTAGGTTGAGCTAATATTTTAATATTAAATCCATTAGTTCCGTTTTGAGCTGTCGGTGCAGGGGCTGATTTAACAGCTGCGAGTGCTGGTTTACAATATCTATTATATAAAAGTGTAAGTGCATTTGGTACAGACTTGATGTCTTGAATAGTTTCTTTTAGTTCGTCTTCTCGCCAACCTACATAAATAGCTGCGTCTTTAAGAACATCGAAAAGTTCTTTCCAACCAAGCAAAGCTGCAATAATCAGATATTTAAAAGGTGTATTTAAGTCGCCCCAATCATACTTAATGTGACGAGCTATTGTTGTAGGTAAGTGTTCTTTATCAGCTTTATAACCATTTAAACAGCAATCTTTATATGCTTCAGTTATAAACTCAAAATCCTCTGCCTCCGGCATGAGATAATCAAGGTTATCCCATTTTTCTGTGAGAGAAGTTTTACGCATTGTACGTCCCTCCTTACTCTTCATCTTGATTTTGAAGCTGCATAAGTCTAGCTGGAACTACGAATTTTTTATTGCAAGCATCACAGCATTTCCCAGATTCTCTATAAGGGCTTGGATTGTTGCCATAGCCTTCAAAATCTTCTCCACAAATACAACAAGTGTATTCAGCTTCTTTACCCTCTTTTAGTTTAATGCCATAAACATTTACGTCATCAAAATCAACATAAAAGTCTTCTTTAAGGTCTTCCGCAAAAGTACGGTCTGTCATGCGGTCTTGATAAACATCTTTAAAGCGTTCGTCAGAGGTTGCCTCAGCTGAAATTCTAGGTCTTTCTTCTTCGTTTTTAACGTTTAGGTCATAGTCGAGTACAGGTACATGATTCTTATCATATAAAACGCCCTCGTCATAGTAATAAATAATATCTTTAGGTTGAAGAAGGTGAACGTCATCGTGGTCCTCAAGAGCTTTTAAGGAGTAGACAGAGCAGTTAGCGCCATCAGCTTCAACTTCAGCTAAACGTTGAAGAATTTCCGCTTTATTACTTGCAAATACATTTTGAGGTCTAATATAATAACGTTTAATATATCTTTTTGCTTCTGTAAGCTTCATTTTAGATTCTTCCTCTTTAATTATGTTTTCATTTAGTACATCATTAATGGCTGCGCGTACTTTATTCATTATTGTAGTATCACTTAATAAAACATTTTTAAGATAATCTTTTAATTCTACTGCACTGATATCAAACACTCTTTTGATAGAGTCTCTGATTGCTTGAATTGCGTCTGGATAGTTAAAACAGATTGCAAATAAAAGCATTGTAAAGGAGTAAGATAGTTTAATTTCTGAAGTAGAATTAGTAGGGTCTTCTAAAGTTTTAATAAGATCATCTAAGTTATTAGTCTCTACATATCGTTTAAGCATCCTTGCAGCCAAAGAGTCTACATAAAACTTACCTATGTCCCAAAAATCAAAAGTATTTAAATCGATTTTAGTACTTGCAGGAGTAGCTTGTTGAGGTGCAGACGCTGGTTGTTGAATTGCAGGAGTAGCAGTAGTTGGAACTGCATTAGCATTAAGTCCAGCTACTTGTCCCAAAGTCCAAGTTCCTGCCTTCATACGTCTTTTAATTTCGTCGCCTACAATAGTAGCAGCCTTTTGAAGTCCGTTTCTAGTACAAATATTATAATAATTAACTAATTTTACGTCTCCGGCAGCGGCAGCATTAAAGCCTCTGGTACCATTTTCGAGGGCTTTCATTTTTTCAAGTGGAGTCATTGCTTCGTTAACTAAAGCTTCTCCCATAGCTCCGCCGTCTCCTCCGGCGTTGCCACTTGGTCCGGCATCGCCTATGCCTTCTCCGCCGGTAGCTTCTCCTCCGCCTATTGCGTCATTAGTATTGTCAGCAGCATCTTTGCCACAATCACAAGTTCCGCAAGCATGATTAAAGCGATGGTCATTGAGATAAGGGAAGCCCATTGTATAGGTTACTCTTGGAGTTTTTTTCTTTTTCTTCTTTTTCTTTTTAGCTTCTTCTAAGGACATTAAAACTTTTTCTTTAAGACATTCGCAGTCAGCTCTTCCTAAAAGATGGTTGATAGTTTCAATTTTATCCTTATTTGTTTCGTCGCCATTATAAGGAGTTTCTTCTAACATAGCCTTAACTTGGCCAGTTGCTGGTACTTTAATGACATTAATACTAGTAGGCTCCTCGAATTTAACATTTGAGTACTGATTTACAAGATTGTCGTACTCAGTAAAAACAGGTGCCTCGTCAGTATCATAACATTTAATATAACCTGCTTTGTCACTGCCTTGCTTGAAAATAAGTACAAAGAAATTAGAAAGATCTGGTACTTCTACTTCTTCCCAGTCTTCATTTATAATAATTTTTTTCATTTATAAACGCTCCTTTTCTTATTAATTATAAGAGTGTGTTATCATATAATTTAGCAATAAAACAAGCAAAATAAAAAAGAAGTATTTAATATACCTCTTTTTTATTCTTATTAATTATATATATCGTCGTCGGTAGGAGCTGGACCGATAGGTTCATCGAAGTCACAGAAGTACTCAAATTGGTCTTCAATCGGCACAGGCTTCTTGTTGACTGGCTGAGCCTCAATCGCGTCAATTTTAGCCTCTATGGGCTCCTTATTGATGCCTATGGTAATTAGATCATCTTCTTCATTAACTTCTACAGGAGTTTCCTTCTCAGTTTTGATTTCAATCTTATCTGTTGAAATTTTAAGCTCGAGCTCTTCCTCTAATTTTGTACCACTTAGGCCAGATTCTTCTGGATACTCTAGGTAGTTTTTGTCATGAATATGTGCTTCTAATTGGCCGATACAAACTAAATAAGCATCAATTAAATCCTGAATTAGGTCTTCAATTGGCTTAGTGCCTTTATAGGCTTCTCTAATAGCTTCAATATCAGCCTTTAAATATCCAACCTCTTCCCATCCCTTACTGATAAAATCAGTAAGGAAGGCAATTGGTAATGTTTCTTTTGATTCTTTTAAAATGTTCATTCTTTATCCCCTTAAGATTTAAATCCATACTGTCGAGTGCCTTGGCGACCTTTTAGTTTTGGAAGACAGCATGGAGAAGACTTTCCATTCTTCCATAGATACCAAACGCAGCCATCAACAGTTAGAGAACCATTCATTTTAGGCGAATCTGGATCGTCCCAAGAACTTAGTCTTTCAAAGTCATCGTCAGTCATTATAAGTACATTTTTAGCGTCAGTTGCCTTAATATTTTGAAGAATTTTTGGCCAACCTTGAGTTCCATATCCATATGTATCTCTACAGTGTTCCATACTAACATTATCTACATCATTAGAGAAAAAGAAAACATTAAGTACAATATCACCTTGGTCTTCAAAAACTTTAACTGATGCTATCGCAGCTTCACCAATTTTAATGTCTTTTTCTTCCCAAGAACCTGAAACGTCAAAATAAACGTCAATAATTGGTTTAGCTTCTGCTGGAAGTTCTTTCTCAATATCCGCTTTCATGATTGCATCTTCGCTCTCATATTCAGCATTAATTTCCTCATAACTCTGATATTCTTGTTTAATTGTTTCTACCTGATTATGGATTGCAGCGTAGAAATCCATTTCAAAATCTTTTAAGCCACTAATACGTGAATATTTTGCTTTAGCGCCTGCACGAGCTTTTTTCTTTTGATAATCTTTTTGAATTTCTAGGTCATCTTCTCCAAAAAGGTCTTGAGCTACTATCGGATCCTGTGACCAGTTTCCAACTTTCTTTTTACGGTCTTCGATGTCATCAATATAGTTAACAGGGTCAGCTTTATCAATTAAGTCATATGTATCATTAATATAGTCGCCAAATTCATCGTCAGTCATATCACGTACGCCTTTTACAGCTTCAGTAAGGCTTTGTCCACCTGTAGGCTTAAAGCTTTCAGTAGCGCCGCCAGCAGCTGCTTTACGTTTTGCAATAAGATCTTTAAGAGCGTCTTTTGCGCCTTCTCTACCCTCACCAGTTAAGGTTCCTAAAAGATCAATAGTTTCATCTTTTGTAGCTTCACGAGGAGGCGGGCCGCCAGTTGGAAGGCCACCATTTGAAGAAATATCGTCATCATCTGCAAATGGATTCTGGAAGTCAGATTCCCCGTCGCCCTCACTATCGTCTTGTTCTAATGAAGGCTTAGACTTAGAAGATGATGTATTTTTTGAGTCTTTTTTATCTGGGCTTGAGCTGTTAGACTTTTGGCTATTAGCATCTTGATTTTGCTGATTTTTTGAATCTTGGCCATTGTCTGAACTGTCATCTGCAGACTCATCCTCATTTTCGTCTCCGCTACCGCCCTCAGAATCTTGTCGATTATTATTATTATTAGCCTGGCCTTGAGAATTGCTTTCACTACCTTCACCGCCATTAGAGTTTTGGTCGGAGGATTCATCTTCATTTTCAGAGTTGTTACTTGATGATCCGTTACTTCCAGAACTATCTTTGTTTTGAGCGTTGTTGTCTTGACTATTTTTGGAGTCTTTTCCATTCTTAGACTGACCATCTTGTTGGTCATCCGAGTCTGAGCCTTCTCTGCTGCCTACATCATTGTGTATACCTGAATCCTCGGCTGAGTCATCAGAATCTGATTGGTCATCTTCTCCAGCACCATCTTGCTTGTCAGCCTTCTTATTATCATTTTGGCTGTTCTTAGCATCTCCCTCAGATCCAGTTTTGCCTTCTGCATTGTCATCATTTCCATCAGAGTCTTGTCCTTGGCTTTGACTGCCAGATCGGTCATCTTCTTCGTTACCGCCATTGTCCTTTTGCTCAGAATCCGAGTCTTCGCCATCACCCTTGCCTTTTTGGTCGGCATCAGCGTCAGAGTCATCTCCATCTTCCTTACCGTTTTGGTTACCAGACTGCTCATCAGCGTTCTCGTCCTCCGAAGCCTTTCCGTTTTTGTTGGAGGAGTCATCTTGTTCGTCAGAATCGTTTTTGTTTGCAGCATTTTCATCGTGGTCTTGGTCTGAACCTGAGTTTTCGTCAGCCTCACTGCCATCACTTGCGCCACTACTTACTGGATCATCATCAAGGGTATCTGTGTTATAAGTAGCTAATAAAGTATCAATTTCTTCAATTCTAGTTCTTAATTTTTCAGCTACATCGGTTTGGCCGTTTTCTTCAGCTCGTTTTAAAGCACCTTTTGCCAAGTCACGGGCACGGCTTAAGTCGACAACACGTTTTCTAAGTTTTTTTTCGTAGTCTTTATCACCAACTTTAATTGCATTTTCAATTAAGTTTTCTATTAAAGACTTTTTTGATTTTACGTTTATAATTTTTTTCATTGGTTATCTCCTACTTAATCTTCAAGCATCTCGAGGGCTGCTTCTAAGTCGTCGATAGAATATTTAGACTCATCACCCATTACTTTCATTACTTTATCGTACCAAGTTTTTCTTAACTCGAGGGTTGGTAATAAAGCTTTTAGGGTATCTACAGCAATGAGTTTTTCTTCTGGAGTATATAGTTTTATAAATTCTGTATTAGTATTAGGTATTTTTAGACTAATTACTTCCATAATACTTGTTTTTGCGATGGTTTCAATAAAATCTCTAACCATTTGTTTGGTATAATACATAGAATTTCCATTAGTGTCTTTATATCCAGCTTGAATAGCCTCAAAAATATCTTTAATTATATTTTGATACACGTCTGGTAAGCTGGAATACTTAACAACACAAGGAAGAACTTGGCCATTTCCAAGTCTTCTATCAAATGGGAAGAAGTGGTACAAAGCTCGATTCTTTAAGAATTGTTCAATTCCACCTGCAAAGAAATTAGTTGGAGCTTTTACATCTGCATAATATAAAGCATTTTTTATATTAACATGCATATAGTCATTGTTGTCACCAATATCGTTTAAATCAAGTACTTGCCATCTAGCTAAAATACTTTGTTGAATGCTTTCAATTTCCTCTACAAGGGCCTCATACATTTCAAGTACAGACATTTTTGCCCATCCGCCTCTAATTTGTTCAGTAATAAGACCACTGATGGTTTCGCCATTTAAAACTAGATTTTTTATTATAATTTTATCAGCATCGGTATATCTTGTATTAGAAATTTCAAAGTCTTCTATGATATTTAATAAACGGTGAAGGGAATGACTCATACTGATTCTAGTATAGCCGTCTTCACCATATTTTTCAATAATTTTGTGCATCATTCTAATCTGATGCTGCATCAAGTAGTGGGCTAGCTCGTGACGCATTAAAACATTTAGTTGATAGAAAGTATCTGGGTCTTTTAAGAAGCCGTCACTGATGTAAATAGTAACCTCTTCAAAGCTTATTTCAGCAGTCTTCTCTGGATATTCCTCAGAAGAAACAATTTTAACAATAAAGTCCTCGAGACGTTCAGCAAACTTAGCATGCTTATGGCCCTTTCCGTCGTCGCGTAAAAGGGCTATAAGCTTCTTTTTTAATACTTTTTCTCGTTTGGTAACTACTTCACGTGCCGGAGCTTCTACAATAGTTTTTTGCTTCATAGATAGCTACCTCCCTATATTAGAACCATTTATCTAAAATGTCATTAATTTCCTGTTCAGTTGTTGCAGCATTTTTTATAGAAGGCTTTCCAGTATTAGCAGCTCCGCCAAATAAAACTGCATCATCTTCCTCATCTTCGTCTTCAGAATCATTATTAACATTAACTGGTGTAGCATTAGCTGGTGCAACAACACCACCGCCGTTAGAAACATTAGGAACTAAGTTATAACGTTTATAAAGAGCGTCCACGTCCATAATATAGTGATCTAAGATTGTGTGGAAATCTTCAGTTGCATCAACTGTAAAGTTAGCATCTTCATCAATCCAATCTAAGAAATCTTTTACATTACCTTGAGAGAGAACCAAGCCTTCAGTAAGCATTCTTGCGGTTACATAATCCGCACCCTGACTATAAATATCATCTGCATCATCTCTCGTACTAAATGAGAATTCTGGGTGTCTTAGAATTTGCATTGCTAAAGTATAAACTCTAACATAGCGTTGTGCTCTTTCTAATTCAGCAGATGTAAGGTCTCTTGTAGGTCCAACAAAACCTCCATGATTTTTAGAAGCTACTGAGCCAGGAGAAATAATTCCAAGATTTAATAATTTATTAATTGTATGACTTGTCCAGAATTTGATTGCGTCTTCTGTGTTGGAGTCAATACTATTTTTACCAACTCGCTTAATTGCAAATCTGTTAATTTCTGCAGGGTTCATTTCACTAACACCTTGGTCATGGAACTGTGGGCCAAATGGGTTAATACAAATTACAGAAAATAGAAGAGTTTTTCTAAAGTCTAAGCTGCCATCTGCATTTCTCTTTTCATTAAAGAGTGACATGAACGGACGTCTAAGCTGCGCAGTTTTTTGTCTATTGAACTCATCTACGAAAAGTACACATTTTCCTGCATTAGCAGGGTCAAGAAGCGGTGCAAGCTTTTCCTTAACATACGCATAAGTTACAGAGTTTTCATCTGGTTTTGTAGTATCTCTTAAAGGCATACCGTTAATAGCTGTTTCAATCTTTGGATCAGTTGCATTCATAGGAACAAGGATAAGTCCTTTTTCTCTACACCAAGCTTCAACAACGGCAGTTTTACCAGAACCTGGAAGTCCTTCTACAAGAACGTTTGAACCGTCCTTAGAACCATCATTAAAATTCATTATTGCAGTTTTATAAGCTTTATCTAGAGCTCTTGAAAGACGATTTTCAATCTTTGTATCATTATAGTCTTCATCGTTAAGAACAATAGCCACACTGCCGACATTTGCTTTTAATGCAATATCTTTAGTAACTTTAGCAGCCTCATCAGCTACTGCATCCGGTAGTTCTCTTTCGCCATCGGAAAGTTCTTCAATTTCGTCATTGATAGCATCAGCAATTTCATCAACGCTGTCGTTTTTAGGGTCAATGGTGCTTAAGTCATCATCTTCAAGTAATCTAAGATTTTCATTTAGTTTCTTAATTTTCATAGTCTTTATTTCTCCTTCTTATAGATCGTGGTAGAAAGCTTCTTCAAAGCGTTCCCATTTTTCTTTATTACTTAGGCCAGTTTTTTGAGGCTCAGCAGCTTCTTGAAGTGCTTCTTGAATACTTTCATTAAGTTTACTTGCTGAGATATACACTGGGCCGTATTCTGTACCGATTTTAAAGTAACCGTTTGAAAGTGCAGATTTTAATTGGCAAGTTCTAATAAGTGCAATATTTGAGCTTACTTTTGGATTACTTGCAATAACCTTCATTGCAAAGTCATCTGCTGCTTGCTTATCAGTAAAGTATACTTGACAATAACCATAACCTTTAGCTTTACCAAATAATACTTTATTAGTATTATTAATAGTATATCTAGCTTGTGAGTTAGGATCAGCCTCAACAGGTCTAATATAAGCAGTATCTTCAACTACTTTGCCACTAGCATCAACACCGTTTACACAATAGATAGGGGTAGATAAATACTCTTTTTGGCCTGGAGTGCTAAGTAAATCAATCGCAACACCAGAAAGAGCACCACGAGATTTGAAGTTATTTTGAGGTTGCTTTGTACCACCAGCTTGAGCAGGAGTATTTGAACCGCTTCCAGTTGGAGTTGACACAGTTTTTGGAGTCTTTGGTTTTGCTTGTTGGCTTGTAAAGCATTTAAAGCTTTTAAAGATTTTTCCTACGTCATCGTTAAAAATTATTTCCATTTCATAAGTAGAAGCTGCAGAGTCATCCCATAAAAACTCATACTCTGAGCAGAACCATGCAAGATACTTTGATAACATAGTAGCTTTTTTGGCACCAAAGTCCCAAGTGCTTGTTGTATCAAGTCTTGGCGCAAAGTTATAACTAGCAAACTCTATTAATAAGCTATTAAGCTTTTTAAAGACTTGAGTATCTACCTTTCGATTTTTGAGAATTGTACAAAGCTCTTTTGCGGCTGTTATTACATTATTTTTATAATGGTATCTGTCACCATACATGCAGCGATAGTCGCTTATTGAAATAGCACGTTTTGGAGACGGATAAATACCACCAGCAACAAAAACATCATGAAGCCATGACTGAGCATTTGCAATTTGATCAGGATTTAATTTTGCCATTAGGGCCTCCTTATATTATATAAATTCTAATTTTTTCAAATCATTTAATTTAGCAATTAAAACATACTAAACTAGTTAA
>JAEIGA010019229.1_pt1 | contig 10418 bp, 8 predicted proteins | sample 9270691 | NCBI WGS metagenome assembly JAEIGA01 (sample SAMN17057246, study PRJNA624740) | gut metagenome | biome: biome; isolation source: fecal sample | host: Bos grunniens | place: China: Xizang | collected 2019
CGGGTGGTAATCCACTCGTCGTTTGTGTCGACCATTTGTGCCAACTCCTCGTTGTTGAGTATGTAGTCGGGTGTGTATGATGCGACACCTGTGATTTTTGCATTGAACATGATGTCCTTATATTAAAATTAGTTGTGATGTTATAATAATTACATTTCGCAACTAATATAGTGTGTAAAGAAAAATGCCCTATTGGTTTAGGGCATTAAATTTCTGCGAACTGTGTCAATTAAACAGCTGCTGCTTTTTCGATAGCCAACTTACCACGGTAGTAACCGCATTCGCCGCATACTGTGTGGTAAACATGCCATGCACCGCAGTTGGGGCAAATGGCCAATGTGGGGGCTACAGCCTTGTCATGAGTTCTTCTCTTGGCTGTTCTTGTCTTTGACTGTTTTCTTTTAGGATGTGCCATTTTACTATATATTTAATTATTATCTTTTCAGTTTCTTGAGAGCGTCCCATCGAGGGTCGGTAGGTCTTTCTACCTCTTCTTGATTGTCGTCGGTAAATTCGATGTCGTCATCTTCTTCATCAACTAATCGTGCGCTCATTTGTTGCAACCTTGCGCTCATTTCCTTGTTGCATTTGCCATATGGGTGCACATGCTTAATGGGGATGGTGAGTGCGATAAATTCGTAGAGAAACCAAGCGATGTTTATCTCGCCTTCATCCTCCGGGATGATAAGCATATTGTCGCTTTCCTCTCTGAATTCGTGTCCAAACTTGATGAAGAGCTGTTCGTCGATATCGATTTCGTGCTCCATGTCGTCAAGACAACGGTCGCAGGGGATGTATATTACGCCTGAAAGGTGGAAATTTAGTTCAATCACTGTTGCTGTTCTCTTTATGTCAAGAGCAACATCTACCTTTCCGCGTTGGACTTCGGGTCCGTCTATATTTGCAAAGAACTCGTTGTCGAGCCTGTACTCAAGTGCTGTAGAAGTATCTACAGGCATGGTTTTGAGTGATAGTTTATATTCTGTAAACTTTCCCAAGGCTGATACATCATTAAAAAACTGCGCAAAGGTAAGAAAAATTATTGGTACTTGTCAAATCTTTGTGCAGTTATTTGTTATACATAGGTGTTAATTTTATTATGAAAGGCTATTTCGGGGGTATAACAACCTTTTATACTCAATGGTTTAGATGTTATTGTGAAAAAAATATTTTTTTTCTTGTTTGGAGCGATTTTTTGTACGCAGGCTGCTTTGTACTATATACTAAAACCAAAAGGTTGCGCCATTGTTATGACACAACCTTTTGAAAGTATTTGATTCTTATTAGAGAGCTTTGCCGGCACTACCAAGAACGTTGATAAGTTTGTGCTTGTAAAGTTCTTTGAGTGAGTCGCGAGCGGGACCGAGGTATTTGCGGGGGTCAAACTCAGCGGGCTTGGTGGCCATAACCTCACGAACTGCAGCAGTCATTGCCAAACGACCATCTGAATCGATGTTGATCTTACATACAGATGATGTTGCAGCACGGCGGAGTTGATCTTCGGGAATACCGATAGCATCTTTGAGAGCGCCACCATATTGGTTGATGATAGCTACCTTGTCTTGAGGTACGCTTGAAGAACCGTGCAATACGATGGGGAAGCCGGGGATGCGTTTCTCAATCTCTTCGAGAATGTCGAAGCGTAGGGGAGGAGGAACGAGGATACCCTCTTCGTTGCGAGTGCATTGCTCGGGACGGAATTTGTTGGCACCGTGTGAGGTACCTATTGAAATAGCGAGTGAGTCAACACCTGTCTTAGACACGAAGTCCTCAACCTCTTCGGGACGTGTGTATGTGTGATGTTCGGCGCTTACTTCGTCTTCAACACCGGCCAATACACCAAGTTCACCCTCTACTGTTACATCGTATTGGTGTGCATACTCTACAACGCGACGAGTGAGTTCTACGTTTTCGTCGGATGAGTGATGTGAACCATCGATCATTACTGAAGAGAAGCCCATGTCGATACATGACTTACAGAGTTCAAATGTGTCACCGTGGTCGAGGTGAAGTGTAACGGGTATTGCGCAACCCAACTCCTTAGCATACTCTACAGCACCTTGTGCCATATAGCGAAGAAGAGTTTGATTGGCATATTTGCGTGCACCACTTGATACTTGGAGGATTACGGGTGATTGACACTCTACGGCGGCTTGGATAATTGCTTGCATTTGCTCCATGTTGTTGAAGTTGAATGCTGCAATAGCGTATTTGCCTTCCATAGCTTTGCGGAACATCTCACGGGTGTTCACCAAACCTAATTCTTTGTAGCTAACCATTTCTATTTATATTAAGTTTAAAAATATTCTTTCGGCAAAGTTACTAAAAAAATATCAAGTGCAACTCTATTGCGCTTGTAAAGTTTCCTTTTATTATTCAAAAAAAATTATTCTATATGCCTGTTATGGGGTGCACCTCCATTTACTTTGTCACTTTCCACTTCTTGCCTTTCCATTGAAGGACGATTTGCTTGTGAAAGTTATGTTCAATCTCTTTGCGAGTTTCTTCATCAAGTGTTTGCAAGAATGATGGTATGGCAATGATGTCGTTAGTCATGTGTGTCATATTATATTGTATGGTGTGGAGGGGTATTTTTTTCAATAACTCTTCACGCTCCTTGCGCTTGCTCTTCGGTAGATTAACAAAATCGGCTACGTTGATGTTGGGGAAGAATTTCTTTGCTTCCAACGGTTGCCATTTCTCATCGTACATGTCGATGTGGCTGTTTGCGACAGGCCCTTCGATGGTTGTGATGATGGCATAGAATAGTCTCTTACCATCAACAATTTGCATCATTTGCATAGTACTTGCCTTCGATGTGCGTAAGAAGAGGTAATTGTCTCCCATAGCGGTGAGGCAAGCTGTGTCGCCTGTGAAGGTGGCAACCTTGGCACTCATGCCGGCATTGTAGAGGTCTATCATATCGAGACGGGCGTTCTTGCTAATGGTGGGCAAGATATGTGCCGGCATCGCTTCCCACGCTGCAGCGATATTTTGAGCCTCGGTGTAGAGGGGTGATAGGATCGAAAGTAGCAGGGTTAATATTTTTATTGCTAATTTCATAGTCGATGTATTGAATAAAAATCTTATTTCGAACGTACTATATTAATATATATGTGCAGGATGATACCCTTGACGCTATGTTACAAAGGGGGTTGGTTACGGTTTGGTGATTTTGGCGCGAATACGTGATATGGTTTCGGGCTGCATCTTGAGGTATTGAGCTAAATATTTCATAGGGATACGACTGAATAGCTCGGGGCGCATCTTGATGAATTGCTCATATCGGGTAGGAGCATCGAAGTTGCTCAAGAAAATGTATCGGCGCTCAAAAGCATATACTTGTTCTACAAGCAAGTTGTTCATCCAAAATGCGAGGTCGTGATTTTCGTTCATAATGCGGTAAATGTCAGAGAACGAAATCTTGTAGACTACCGAGTCGATGAGGGCAATGCAAGAGAATTGGGCGGGTTCGTTCTTGTGTAGTGAGTGCATTGAAGTGAAGGGGTCACCGTCAAGGCCGAAGCATATAGTATCTTCTTTTCCTTCACATTCATACGCCACACGGAAAAGTCCCTCTTTCACAAAGAAGAGGTAATTGGTGCGCTTGCCTTGCTCGACAATAGCCTCTTTTTTCTTAACCTGTACAAGCTCGGCTGCATCGAGGAGCATGTTTATGGTTTTGTCTGTTACGGGGTATGTATATCGTAGTGCTTCTGCCAATTCCATATTGCTATATCTTTGGTTTAGTGTTGCAAAAATAAGGAATATTCTATAATTCTGTGTGTAAATGCCGGTACAATTCTCATTTATTAAGTATTTAAGGTCTTGTGATTTTTAACACATATTAACAATATGATGACCTATTTATTGACTTGCGTCAATTTTAGATTATTGCCTTTTCTTTTCCTTTGCGAAAGGAATTAAATAAACTCATATAGATATGAAACAATTGTTACAGAAAATGAGACTATTTTTGATGTCGTTGGTATTATTGATGATTACTATTACATTGCAGGCACAACCAACAATGGATGGAAGTAATCTTGTGCGAACCAGTCATCAAGCAAATCAGAATGTGAATTGGACACAATTTGCCAAGGACTATCCCTCATTGCGTTATTATGCCAATTCGATGCAGTTGATGCAACAATCATCGAATGTACCCGATGCCAATCGAGTTCCTATGTTCCGTGCATCACAACGAGTAGCCCATACTGCAGGTGAGCAGCTGAGAGAGGCAACATTCTGGGGACATGTGCTTCATGCCGATAACTGGAGTAGTAATGGTCAAACTTCGGGTTACGGCTTGCACACATTTACCAATAAGAACTTTATGAATGCGGTAGATGTACTGGAGAATACCAATATCTATAGCTGTAACATGTCGGCTGGTGGTGTATACCAAGATGGTGTGTTGTATTATGTCAACTATACTGTATATCAATGGGGTGATTCGAAATATCTCTATTCGGTAGATACAAGCACCGATCCCTGGACTCAAAAGAATTCGACCTTCCTATATGATTATTATATGTTTGCTACTGCCGGCGTTTCTATCGATCCTACTACCGGCATTGCCTATGGTATCTTTTCAACTGCCGATGGTCAAGGAAAAGAGTTGGGTACTGTAAACTATGCCTCGGCCAAACGTACTTGTATAGCTACCGTCGAAGAGGACTTTGTGGCGCTGGCTATCGATAGCGATGGTCAGTTGTTTGTGATAGGTGAGGATGGTAACCTCTACAAGATGGATAAAACCAACGGTGCAACAACCCTTGTCGGTCCTACCGGTGTAACTGTTGCGCCTTACATTCAAAGTGCTACATACGACCATGTTGATGGTGTATTGTATTGGGCTGCATATACCGGTTCATATGGTGCTTACACCTCGGGCTTGTACACCGTTGATACCAAGACCGGCGCGGCAACTAAGTTGGGAGCATTCCCTCAAAATCTACAAATGTCTATGCTTACCGTTCTTGCACCTCTTGCCGAGCAAGATGCGCCGGCGGCTGTCGAAGACCTTACTTTGACCTTTGAAGGTGGTAAGATGAATGGTACTGTTGCATTTACTGCTCCTACGGCAACTTATGGCGGTGGTACTTTGCAAGGTAATCTTGATTATACAGTGACCCTTGCCGGCGAGCCTATTCGTAAAGGCACTGTCGAAGTGGGTAAGCGAGTAGAACTTGACATAGAGATTACTACCGGTAGTGGACAATATGAATTCGGTGCGTATGTTACCAATAGTGTGGGTCGCAGTCCGGTGACCAAGAAAACCACCCCCGTAGGTTTCGGTATGCCCTATGCACCCTCCGATGTGAGAATGACTATTGATAAAGAGACCGGTGTGATGAATTTGACTTGGAATAAAGCTAATATGTGTTCTCCCGGCGAATATTTGGGCGAAATCACTTTCGGTGTTATCCGTTATCCCGATAATGTACTTGTGGCCAATGGCCTTAAGGAAAATTCCTTTACCGAAACATTGGATGTTGTTTCGTTGAAGAACTATTACTACGGTGTATATCAAATCAATGGCGATATGCACTCGAATGAGGTTAAGTCTAACCAACAAGTAATAGGACAATATATCGTAGCGCCTTATCGCGAGACCTTCTTGACCGAGGGTGACTTCAATATGTGGACGCTCAATGATGCCAATAAGGATGGTCGTGTGTGGCAACATGGTTTCCCCCATGAGGCCAACATCTACACCGGCGAGGAGTACCCGGCCGATGACTGGTTGATATCGCCCCCTATTATGATGGAAAAGGGTCGTCAATATACCTTCTCTATCAATACAAGATGTAACTATTATAACTCTCCCGAGCGTTTCGAGGTAATGTTGGGAACTAATCCCAAGGATGTCTCTACGTTTACAACCGTCATTATTGAGCCTACAGTTGTGGATGAAGATGATGAAGAGCATGGCTATGTAGTAGTGAGCGACTTTGATGCTCCCGAAGATGGCTTGTTCTACATTGGTATTCATGTTATCAGCGACCCCAAAAGTTCACTGTTGTATGTCAACGAGCTTGAGCTCCTGGCCGGTGCAGTTCTTGTCTCTCCCAATAGTGTGAGTGACTTTGTTGTAACTCCTGCCGCGAAGGGTGAGTTGAAAGCCACATTGGAATTTGTAGCACCTACTCACATGCGCAACGGAGGCGAATTGTCAAGCCTCGACCGTATAGAGATTTATCGCAATTATCTCTGTATTGATACCATCTACAACCCCGAAGTGGGTGCTAAATATAGCTATGTCGATGTAGCCCCTATCAATGGTATGAATAGCTATATTGTGACAGCTTACAATGAATTTGGAAATGGTGATCCCGCTCGCCTTGATGCCTATGTAGGTATAGATATACCTCTGCCTCACGACAACTTGGCTACAGAGCGCAAGGTTGTTGATAACTTCGACGGTACATTTACACTTCACTGGCCTGTTCCCAATAAGGGTGAGAATGGAGGATATGTTGATGTTGAGAATTTGACTTATAACCTTTACGAGCGAGGTCGTTACTCTTATGTACCTTATAAAAATGGCTTTAAAACGCCCAAGGCTACTATCGATACTCTCGATTATGACAACGACTTGCAAGTATTCACCGCTTACGGTATCACTGCTGTGAACTCGGCCGGTGAGAGCCAAATATTCAGTTCGGCACCCTACATCCTGGGTAAGCCCTACGAAATGCCTTTTTACGATTCGTTTGCTGCAGCAAAGTTGCAGATGACATGGTGGTCGTATACCAACGGCGATTGCTCATGGTCGCTCGATGGTCGAGCTTATGACAAAGATGGCGGTGTGGCCGTATTTACAGGTAATGCCGAGGGTGCTTCTTCGACATTCTTTACCGGTAAACTCAACATCAGCGAGTGTGTAAGCCCCAATGCTGTATTCCACTATAGAGGAGCCGACAATGCCACAGCACGCTTGGCTATCGTGGTAAATCGCGACTTTGCAGTCAATGACACTCTCGATATAGAGTTGACACCCACTGCCGAGTGGCAAGCCGCAACCGTCGACTTGAGTGCCTATACCGACAGCCATTACATCATGTTTGGTATTTTGGGTCTTGCCGGCAGCCAGAGTGGTGAAGAAATTCTGGTCGATCAAGTGCGTGTGTTGGATATGCAAACCGAAAATCTCGCCATTGAGAGTCTCTCTACTCCCGAATACGTGCGTGCCGGACTGGAGGGCAGTGTAATAGCCGGTATCAGCAACATTGGTATGAATGATGCCGAGAATTTCACGCTGCAACTCTATGTTGAGGATGAGTTGGTCAATGAGGTAGCTGTTGAAAAACTTGCGGCTAACACTCAACTCAACCAAGAGATTACCTTCAAGGCTTCATCGATGATGCCTAACGAGATTACTGCCAAGGTAGTAATTGTGTGGTCGCAAGATAGTAAGGCCGGTGATAATGAAATGAGCGCAACTATTGGTATCGAAAAGACTGAGTTGGCAACAGTCACTATCGATGGTGAGAAGACCGAATATGGTGTGAAGTTGAGTTGGGATGCTCCTGTTGTTACAGCCGACTACATTACTGAAAGTTTTGAGGATTATGAGCCTTTCAAAGTTGATGATTTCTTGCCTTGGACTACAATCGATGCCGATGGTGCTTATACCTACTCAATCCAAGACTTTGGAATACCCAACGCCGGCAGCCCCATGGCTTTCCAAGTATTCAACTTGGAAGTACTTGAGTCTCCTTATGAAATAGATAAATCGGCCATGCCTCACAGTGGTGATCAGTACCTCATATCGTTCAATCCTGCGCCTATTGATGATGAGATAACCGATGCTAACGACTGGCTTATCTCGCCTGAGTTGCCCGGTATTACTCAAACTATCTCATTCTATGCCAAAGCACTTACTTCTCAATGGGGTAATGAGACATTCGAAGTTCTTTACTCGACAACAGGTAAGGAGATGGAGAACTTTACAAAGATTGGTGCTACTCGTGAGGGTACTGACAAATGGAACCTCTTCTCGGTTGAATTGCCCGAAGGCTCGAAGTATTTCGCTATCCGCGTTACTTCAAGTAACCGATTTGCATTCATGTTGGATGATATCAGCTATTACTCAGGCAATGCCCAAATCTTGGGCTATAACATCTACCGAGATGGCGAATTTGTGAAGACTGTAGCTCCCGATGTGTTAGAGTGTCAAGACTACCCCGAAGAGCCCGGTACTTATTCTTGGAATGTTACTGTGCAGTATGTTACAGGTGAGTCTAATCCCTCTAATACTTACACAGGCGATGCCAATGGTAGTCAAGGTGTTGATGCCTTAACTGCCGGTAGTGCCAAGGTGTGGTATAATGCTGCTACCAAGACTCTCAATGTGGAATCGAAAAATGTAATAGAGAGAGTTGAATTATATGACATGCAGGGTCAATTGCTCCATGTCGATGACGCAGTTGCTGAGTGCAACTATAGTATGTCAATGGAATCATATTCATCGGCTGTATATGTTGTGAGAACACACACTACCGATGCTATTAATATCAATCGAATTGTAGTGAGATAAATTGTAAAAGTAAATTGGTTTTATTTATTAAGAACGAGCAACCATGTGAATGGTTGCTCGTCTGCTTTATAGTAGTGTGTCGAATGACTATGCGAGTCGCACACCGGTATAATTATGCCTATACTTCGATAATGTTATTTTGTGCCTAAATAAAGGAATAGCATACCCAATAGCACCAATATCAGGTCTATTGCTTTGTTTTTTATATTCTTCTCGCGGAAGATGAGTGCGCCAGCTGTGAAACTTACAACAACGCTACTGCGACGCACCATTGATACGATAGAAATCATCGACTCCGGCTCGCTGAGGGCATAGAAGTATACAAAGTCGGCACATATGAGAAAGAGTGAAATGAAGAAGATGCTGTTGCGCCATACAAACGGTGTGGTTTTATGGCGTTTGGGATACCACATGATAAGTGATATGATAGCCATGAGTGCCAATTGGTAGTAGGAGTACCATACCAATACGCTCATGCGATGGAATCCGTGCGACATGAGGTATTTGTCATACAATCCGCTCATGGCTCCGGTAATAGTGGCAAGAACTATAAAGAGTATCCACACGTTGTGACGAAAGTTTATGCCCTCTTTCTTGCCCGACATAGATAGCAGTATAAAGGCTATAATGGCAAGCGTTACACCTATCCATTGGTATAGATTGAGTACTTCACCATATATAATCATGGCTCCTATGAGCGTCAGTATAGGTTGCGAAGCTTTGATAGGTGCGGCTATCGTTATGGGCAAGTGCTTGGTGGCAAAGTATGCAAAGAGCCACGAAGATAGCACGATGCAAGCTTTGATGAAGATGAATAGGTGTGTGCGCAAGTCGGCTGCAGGCACATAAAAGATAGTGTCTTGAATCGTGTGAGGGGCAAAAGCCGACAGAAGTATGATGGGTAAAAATAGTAGTGAGCAGAAGAGGGTGTTGAGTAGCAGTACCGGGATAACGGCATTACCATTGAGCGAAGCCTTCTTGCATGTATCGTAAGCACCCAACAGCAGTGCCGATAGAAAAGCCAATGACAACCACATGTGCGATAGAATCTATTTTATGCCCATTATATCGAGGCTGTTATTCTTTGAAAAAGATTTCTTCGGGGTAGGTTACGTCGTGCAGGAACAATGCCTTGCCGGGCATGGATGTGCCGGCCAAACCGCGGTCGCGACCTTCGATAATTGCGCAAAACTCGTCGATTGTGATTTTGTGGCGTCCTACCTCAACGAGTGTGCCTACAACGGCCCGTACCATGTTGCGCAAGAAGCGGTCGGCTGTAATGGTAAAGGTGTATCCTTCGCCTTCCGGCTCCCAGTGGGCATACGTCACGCGGCAGTTGTTGGTCTTGACGTCGGTGTGTAACTTGCTGAATGAGGTGAAGTCGGTGTAGCGGTAAAGCATTTCGGCAGCTTGGTTCATTGCCTCAAAGTCAAGTGTGCCCCGGTAGCGCCAGGCATATCGCTCGGCAAAGGGAGACTTGTGGCCTATGGCATAATATTTATAGGTGCGCGATGTGGCATCAAATCGTGCGTGAGCTTCGTCGGTAACCGGTACGCAGCGATATACGGCAATGTCGGGCGGAAGTAAACGGTTGAGCCTGTCGGCAAAAACAGCCGGGTCGGGTAGGGGTGTTTCGGTGTCGAAGTGAGCTACCATCAAGCGTGCGTTTACTCCGGCATCGGTACGACCTGCTCCTGTAACAGGTGTGGGTTGTCGCAAGAGTGTTTGCATGGCTTCCTCAAGACGTAGCTGAACGGTGATGGCATTGGGTTGTATTTGCCATCCGTGGTAGTTTGTGCCGTCGTATGCAAAGTAGAGGAAGTAACGCATATTGCCTTTGTATTAAAGTGTGGTAAATAATTAGTCCCACGTA
>JAEIGA010019230.1_pt1 | contig 10418 bp, 7 predicted proteins | sample 9270691 | NCBI WGS metagenome assembly JAEIGA01 (sample SAMN17057246, study PRJNA624740) | gut metagenome | biome: biome; isolation source: fecal sample | host: Bos grunniens | place: China: Xizang | collected 2019
AAAAAGCTTATGCAGAAGAACATCCATTTATTACTTTTTTTAGTAAAAATTGGATAAAAATAATATGCATCATTATCTTTTTATACTTTTGGTCCTGCTTGGATTAATAAGTTATGAATAGATAACATCATCTATTATTACCCATATATAAATATGGATATTTAAAGAGACCTCAATTGTTGTATTTATACGATTAAGTTCTCTTTCTTTACTAATTTCTAAACAAGATACGACTTGTTATAAACAATTTTCTGTATATTTGTATCTGAATCATTCTAACACATAACTAGAGCCATGGGGATTTTTGATTTTTTGAAAAAGAAAAAGGTTGAAAAATGTTTAACCTACGAACAATTCAATGAGTGGGCCGACAACACACTAAGTTTAACTATACCTAAAGAAGTTGTAGCTTTCTGTTTTAATATTTATGACGATGGCGACAATAAATGGTCTATTGAATTGGTTGGCGCAGGTTCATTTGATAAAAATAATAGTGACTGGGCTTGTGATGAAGTTTGTGTTAATAGAGACAACCCTTTGATGTGGAAATGCAACGAATCTTGGGACGTGGCGCTTGCACAGGTGCGAGATGTTGTGCTACGTTACCTCAAAGAAGGCAAATATTCTCATATTTTAAAGAGCTCCAAAGGTGTTGCCGTAGGGTTTGTTGATGGAGATTTAATATATATGTGGTAATTTCCATTGAGAAAAATTCGTTTAATTTTTGTTAAAAATATTGATTTACATGAATTATTTATTGTTTTTCGATAAATAATTTATAGTTTTGCATCGTAAAACTTGCATTAGCTTTGTCAGATACCGGTTAAGATGCGCCTAAGTAAGTTAAAGTTTAAAACATAAAAACGTAAATCAAAATGAAAGCAACAAAGTATTACAAACAAATGAAAGCTATCACGATTGCAACAATTGCTGCATCGCTGTTTTGGCTCTATTGGACAGTAGGCAGAACCATCAACACCATCTACAGTGTACCACTAAGAGAAAGTTACGAAATAGCACAAGTAAGTATTGCCACCGGCTATTGCGTGTTTGCGCTTGCATTGATTGCTGTTCAAATGATATTTTTAGTAAAACAAATGAAAAATATTAAAAATGGCTTGCTATTTGACAAATCAAATGCAAAATATTTGGCAACATGGGGAATTCTATGGATTGGATATGATTTTTGTTCGGCTAATATTGGGCAAATGATAATAAACGACGCATTTAATGAAATTACCATTCATGGAACCGCCATCGGAATACCTGTGATAGCATTTGCATTTACAATATTATATAGGCTGGCTGCTGATGTAGCCGAAGAAAACAACCTTACAATCTAAACAGATATGGCAATTATAGTAAATCTTGACGTAATGATGGCTAAGCGAAAGATGTCGCTTAATGAGCTGTCGGAAAAGGTAGGGCTGACGCTTGCCAACTTATCAGTATTAAAAACAGGGAAAGCAAAGGCTGTGCGATTCTCTACTCTAGATGCTATTTGCAAAGCCCTAGATTGTCAGCCGGGCGATATTCTTGAATACCGCGAAGATTGATTCAAAAAAAATGAAATTCATTTCAAAAACTTTTCAGATTCACACACAAAATGAAATCCATTTCATTTTTATAAGAGAAATATAAAAGTAAAAGCGGAAAAGCATTGCTACTTTTCCGCTTTGTACCCAGACCCGGGATCGAACCGGGATGGGTCGCCCCACTGGTGTTTGAGACCAGCGCGTCTACCGATTCCGCCATCTGGGCTTTTGCGAGTGCAAAGTTAGACAAATTTTCTATATCTGCAAAATTTTTATCAAAAAATCGCAAAAATCTAAGTTTACGTGCAACCTTTTACAATTTCCAATACGTCTAATGCATGAAAAGGGACGATAACCACTCCTTGCGCGCGGTAACTTTATCAGTCCCAACCAATATCAATTAAAAAATCATCTGAAATATGAAATCTATGCTTATCATGGCTACAAGCCTTGTTATATCGACGTGTGCCTATGCACAAACTCCTAACGACACTCTCAGCAACGAAGTGGAGCTTAACGAAGTCGTTGTGAAAGCCAATCCCATCATCAATAAAGCCGACAGAAAACTACTTATTCCCAATGCCGAACAAATAAAAGGCTCAGCCAATGGTGTGGACCTGCTACGCAAACTCAATGTGCCGGCTCTCATAGTCAGTCCTGTAGACCAAACTATCAAATTAGCATCCAACGGCAAAGTTGATTTACGCATAAATGGTCGCGCGGCGTCCGACAAAGACCTACAAGCCATCGACCCAAGCACCGTCATGCGCGTAGAATATCATGACAACCCATCACTTCGTTATGGAGACGCTGAAATTGTTATAGATTTTATCGTTAAAAACCGCACCTCAGGTGGAAGTTATTTCATGGGGCTTACACAAGGACTGAACAAAGGATACAACGATTTCCACAACAGTGTGAAATTAAACTACAAAAAATCAGAATTTTCTTTGAACAGTAGCATTCAGCCTCGTTGGGACTTGGGACTATGGCGTAACAACACCGAATACTATACTCGCGCCGACGGCTCATGTTATGAACGAACCGAGGAAGGCGTCCCTGCCAATGCCAATGTTTTCAATTCATGGAACTCTCTAAGCTACAGTTTTACCGACCCTGACAAACAACTGTTTTGGGCTCAAGTGAGCATGTATTATAGAGACACCAAACACAGCGACTACAAAGGTATTCTTTCCAATAGCGACACCGGCGAACGCTTCATGATGAATGACTTAAATTCCTCACGAAACTATAACCCCTCGCTTGATATATACTATCAACGTCACATCAAAAAAGACCAATTATTGATGTTTAACATTGTAGGTACAATAACTCCGAGCAAAAGTTCCCGCACCTACACCGAATCTCCCATCTTAGAAAACGGTAGCTTATCGGAATCACTCTCAACCGACATAAACACCCATATAAAAGGTAAGAATTACAGCCTTATAGCCGAAGTCGACTACGAAAAGACGTGGAGTAACAGCCGTTTCACCGGAGGTGTACGCTACACAGGCAATTGGAGCCACAGTAAATATCTTGAACAAAAGGAAGAAAGTCGCACCCGATGGAACAACATCTATGCTTTTGGCGAATATTGGCGTCGATTAGGCGATAAAATTGACTTAACTCTCGGAATTGGTGCCACTCAATACTACAATCATACAGGAGATATTTCCAATGCTACATTTTTTGTGCGTCCGAAAGTTAATTTACGCTATAGACCGAGCAATGTTTCCACATTCAAGTTTAACCTATCGGCTTACGGCAATACCCCTTCAATATCTCAACTCACAAGCGTGCGCCAACAAATTGACAATGCACAGGTAAGCATAGGTAACTCAAACTTAAAAAACTACACCACTTATCGAGCACAATTGCAATATGAATTTCTTAAAGGTCCTATTTATGGATATCTGCGAGGTACTTACCGCTACCACCACAAACCGGTAATGGAATATAAGTATTGGGAGGGCGACAAGATAATAAGTTCGTTTGCCAACCACCATAATGCTCATGCATTCAACTACGAATCACATATCGCACTGAATAATTGGAAAAACTGGGTGTCGGCATCGGCTCATTTCGGCGTCAACCGCTATATTATGCATGGGAACAATTACACCCACACCTATAATAACACATATTGGAATCTTTATGCCGAGATTTCCCATTGGAATTGGAGTATAGGAGCTCAAATCAATACCAATTACAACACGCTATGGGGAGAATCCATTAACGGAGGAGAATCGGCATACGTACTTGCACTCACATATCAACATAAAAATGTATATTTTATGCTTGGTTGTATGAACCCTTTTTCCGACGATTACAAAGTAGAATCAGAAAACCGCAACCGCTTTGCAGGCTACAAGCGAGCTTCACACTTGCAAGCCTCACAACGGATGTGTGTACTTGGCATACGCTGGAATATCCAGTGGGGACGCAAGCACAACAGCGGCTCGAAACGCCTGAATAATTCCGGCTCGTCCGAATCGGTCAAAGCTGCCGGCAAAGGTTAACGCCTTTCGCATCGTTATATTTTCAAAATACACTCCGGATATGATTAAACAAAAAATGCTTGCCACGAGGCAAGCATTTTTATCTATAAAGGATTAATCAAATTAATAATTATTCTTTTGAACTTCAAAGTATGCTTGAGGGAATAGACATGCCGGACAAGCCTTTGGAGCTTCAGCAGCTTCAATAACGTAACCACAGTTACGGCATTGCCAGTATACTTTACCATCTTTCTTGAACACAGTATATTCCTCAACATTCTTCAATAGTGCCAAATAGCGATCTTCATGCGCCTTTTCAGCAATTGCAATAGCACGATACATTGCAGCGATAGCAGGGAAGCCTTCTTCAGCAGCCACTTCGGCAAATTTAGGATAATCAAGTGACCATTCTTCGTGTTCGCCTTCAGCTGCTGCTTTTAGGTTTTCAGCTGTAGTACCAATAACACCTGCAGGATAGGTAGCATTGATTTCAAGCATTCCACCTTCCAAGAATTTGAACATACGTTTTGCGTGTTCTCTTTCTTGTTCTGCTGTTTCCATAAAGATAGCAGCAATTTGCTCGAAACCTTCTTCTTTTGCTTTTTCAGCAAAGTAAGTATATCTCATTCTTGCTTGTGATTCACCTGCGAACGACATCAATAGATGTTTTTCAGTTTGAGTTCCTTTTACACTTTTAGCCATAGTAGTATTTGTTTTAAGTTTGTTATTTGTTTTGCGTTACAAAATTACATCGATAATCTTCAGTGTGCAACAGATTTAAACTATATTATGATAGATTTAATCTATGCAAGACACTAAAACACTGCAAATCAATGTTTAAAACACCAAATTCACCCCTGCAATCACTCCTGTTTTTTGTGCGCCCATACCTAAATATTCATCCCATTGACTATTAAGTAGGTTGTTAGCATTAACAAAAGCTCCAATCATAGGAGTAATTTGATAATAAGCATTTAATGTTAGATTATTAACATCTTTAAGTGCAGTCTTGTTCCAAGTAGTAACAGGAGGTGGTCCTGCTACATAATATCTATTATAGTAAGCGCGTCCATTGCGCAACTCATATCCCAACGTAATTGAAAGAGGTTTTATCGGAGTTACTTTAACATTGGCATTCACGACAAATTCGGGACGATCTAGCCCTAAGCAATAACCATTGTCTTCATCTTGTGGTGCATATTGTATATTTGCAGCGAAATCCACAAGATTGTTGTACTTATACCCTATTTCAGCTCCGGCTTTCCACCCTTTCATATCATATTTTTGCATAAACACATATGGCGAAACATGTTCGGTTATGACGATGGTATTAGGATTATAGTCTAAACTATAAAAAGGAGTAATTTCATCTTTAACCGATCCATATCCCAAGAAAGGCTTTATGTAAAAACCATTGAAAGCACCTATCTTTATACCCAATTCTGCATCAAACGGGCTGTAAGAACTGCCTAGCACTTCACTAGGTGCAACGTATCTGCATATAGAATGTATTCCACTTAATAAATTAAGGCGTTTGCCCCCATTTATAGTTGCATATACTCCAAATCCGTCTTGTACCAGGTAATTTGCTTTTATATTAGGAGAAATGCGTATTTTAGATCCATCATTAGCCGATAAATCCACGTTCACACCAGCCTTTAGATCAAGATTATCGATTTTATAAAGAATATAGGGTGAAACTTTAATTACCCCCAACCAATCACTTGCGTTTGGAGCACCATTTTCATCGAGCATATTGGAATACCCCAAGTAATCGGCTACTGCATTGATTCCAAGAGAGAAATCTCCTTGAATAGCTTCGGCAAAAGCCTTTGCTTGGATGTGATTTTCTTGGATTCCGTTTTTCTCATTATTAAGATTCTTAGAGTAGCCGAAATGGTTGAACGCCAACTGTGCCGCAAATTGTAATTCATTTTCACCGGTAACCGGACGTATCCAACCGGCTTTTAGTCCAAATTCAGTTGCAGTTTGTTGATCGGCCTTATCGAAATAAGAAAAATCGTTTACTCCATAATAATTAAAATTATCTAAATGGAAATATGCACTCAAATTCAAAAGACCTACTTCAAATTTATTGGCAAAATTTACCGCCAGCACATTGTCATTATATTTTTGTTTTAAAGGATTGGTTGAGGCCAGAGGAGCCGTGTTTTTGCCCATCCACGTTGAATTATGCTGAAGCCATGCATTTAATTGTCTTTCGTTGGTGTCGATAAACTTATATCCGGCACTACCCACGACATTCATTTGCGTACCTACACCTAAATCTAAATACCCTTTTGCCTTAGAAAATGAATATTTTGTTTTATAACCATAAGGCTCTAATATATTGATTGCCGTAGGGAAATCTACCGGACCCGACCAATTGCTATAATTAAGTTTCTTGGTAGGAATCGTAGTCTTTGTTACATCGGGCAACTTATTCAACTTTGTTGCTTTCTGCTCAACCGGCACAAAATCGGTTTCCACAGTAATTTCTTTAGTTAACGTAGGCTCTTGAGCTATTACTGAAAAGCATCCACCCAACAGCATTATCATTGATATATATATATGAGACTTTTTCATAATCGCAAACTCTTATATTATAAAGTTACTATTTAGTTTTCCATTTAGCCAGACGTTCTTCAATCATGCTGAATATATCGGCTTCTTTACCCGGATAATTACTCTTAAGACTTTCCAAATACTCACAAGCTTCAAAAGAATTACCTTGCTTATGAAAAACGTCGGCTAACAGAATAAAACCTCTTGCAAGCCAATATTGATGTGGAGTTCCGGCATCAATAAAATTGTTCAATGTTGCTTCAGCCTCTTTAAGATTATCTTTTTTGTATTGAATTTCGGCCAAATAATAAGCCGCTTGTGAACCATATAGACTTCTTACATCCTCCGACAGTTTTGCGAAATCATTCTTAGCTGATTCAACCTTGTTTTGTTGGTAATAAGCATTAGCTCTATCAAACATCACCTCTTTTTCTTCTTCGGCAGTTAAGCCTCCATTCTTTAGAAGCTGATTAGCCGTTTCTATTACAGCGTTATTGTCATTTAATTGTGCCGACACACGCACAATTCCAAGCTGAGCAGTAATCAAGTTATCGGTATTGGTAGCTTTATCAGCTAATTTCTTATAAGTTTCAAGAGCTTCCTTATTTTTACCTTGATTAGTTAAGATAGTCGCCTTAATAGCTAAAGCATCTTCCATAAACGATGCATCATCGTTGCTTTTTTCAATTTCATTGATAAGTTCCAATGCATCGGTTTCCAATCCGTTGTTATAACTATATTTCGCCGTATAATACTTAGCATTTGCCGAGTATGCACCCTCAGGATTGGCATCCAGATAATTCTTCATTGGAGTGATGTCATTATTATTGACAATATAAGCTTTTTCTGCAGCTTCAAATGTAAGACGGTCAATGTCGCTTACATCAAGTTTTGGAGCATTAGGTATAGCTGAAATAAACTTTGCCAATTGAGAAAGTTCTCCATTGTCGGCATATATAAGCTTCAAGTCTTCAAGAGCTATATTAGCTTCCTCACTTGTTGGATAATTTTTAATAACATCTTTATAGGCTTCGATAGCGCTAGCTTCGTTCTTTGAATTGCGCTCGGTAATAGCCTTGTTAAGCATACCTTTGCGTGCATATGCATTATTTGGAAATTTTGCGATAAGTTCATTGTACACCGCAACTGCCTGCTTATTCTTATTCATGTTCACATAGGCATCGGCTTCTTCAAGCATAGCCATTGGAACAAGTGGGGATGAAGGATATTCCTTTATCATCGATTTCATTTGCTCTACCTTTCCCGAATAATTCTTAGCAAGTCCAAGCATCATCCCTTTTTGATAAATAGCATAATCCCCCGACGATTTTTCATAATATTTTTGAGCGGTTTTGATATTGCCCGAATAATAATAGGTATCGCCTATTCTATTGTTAGCATCGCCTACAAGGTCTTCGTTTAGTTGTTTGCTCGATATAGCTTTTGTGAACGCATTTCTAGCATCATCGTATTTACGTTGTTGGAATCGAGTGTAACCTAAATTATAGTACCCCAATCCATAATTTTTATCCTTCGGACCGGTTTTCTTTAGAAACTCGTTTTGATAATTAGCAGCTTGAACAAAGGATTCTTTGCGATAAGCACACTCACCAAGCCACAGGCTCACCTGTGTATCAAGAGCAAGATTATACTTCGATATATTGCGCGCTTGTAATAGATGTTTTTCGGCAGCGTCAATATTACCGTTTGACAACGCAGTTATTCCCAAGTTATATAATACCGATTGTTTTGCCGCCAATACTTTATCAGAAGGTTTTTTAATGCGAGAAATACTTTCCAAAGCTTTATTGTAATCATTTCCCGACACATAAAGAGCTATCATGTGTTCTCTTACATCATCGGCATATTTTGAGTTGGGGAATTTGTTCAAGAAGTCCTCAAACATGTCAATAGACTGACTAAACGGAGTGCGCCCCCCTTCATTCTGAATTACAACATAATTGTAGAATGCGACCTCTTGAACAGTCTTATTGTATTCTTGTTTCGCTGCTTTCTCAAAAGCTATTGCAGCAAGCGAAGCATTACCTTGCTTGCTATAAGCCTGCCCCAAATAATAATAAGCACTTTGCCCCATAACATTCTTTTCGGGCGCCACACCACTTAAACACTCTACCGCTTGTTGGAAATCGGCATTTCTGTAATGCAATACACCTAGAATATATTTCGCAGTCAACATCGGCTCTTGCTCACAATCTTCAAGATACTTGTTGATATAAGAAACGGCATTCTTGTCATCTCCATTACGATAATAGGATTCTCCCACGATTCTATTTATCTCACCATCCATTTTACTCTTGGTTGAATTTTCAAGCAGAGCAGTACCAAGGGAAATAACCTGTTTAAAGTCATTTTTAACAAAATATATTTGTGAAATATAGTATTGAGCATAATAACCCAATTCACTATTCTTGTTTATAGCTAAGAAGTCATCAAGAGCATAGTCCAAATCCTTTTTCTCATATTTCAGATACGCTTGATAAAACTTTGCCGCATTACTATATCTTTCGGTTGCCGACAACGTATCAAATAGCGTTTTTGCTTGTTTACGATATCTATCTACATCGTCTTTTGCCAAAGTTTTACCATCAACCGAGTCTCCTTCTTTAACTCGAAGCAGTGAGTAAGCCAGACGATAAATCACATCTTCTTTGTTTACGGCATTTAGAGCCTCTATCTTCACAGCTTTGTAGGAAGGGATTGCTTTGGCATAATCACCGTTATAAAAATAGATGTCACCTATAGTTGTATACACATCAGGATTATTGAACGATGTAGGATAGTCTACCAAATATTTATTTAACAACTCGAGTGCCTTTGAGGGGTTACCCAAATTAAAATAGCATTTTGCGATATAATAATCTACTTTTTCCTGTTCAGAAAATGCCGTTGGCAATCCTTTTGTATATGACAACTGATCGATAGCCCCATTGTAATTACCAGCTTCATACATCAATATGCCACGTGATAAATATCCATTTGAGGTTGTCGATAAAATTGCGGTTTGTGCTAATGTGCCCGATGCAGCAGTTAGAACTAGTCCTGCTATAAATAATTTTAGATTCATATTCTATATTTTCGTCATATTCAACAAACAAAGGTAACAATATTTATGATAATTATTATGCAAATGATGCTAAATTCACAACAAAAAAGATTAAAAAAACCAATTAACAAGAACACCACCATAGAATGTGTTGTTATCAAATCAAGCAAGCAAAAATTATCTTTTATTTGAGGCTAAATCAACAAAAAAACGCATTGTTTTTGTGCAAATTATAACTAATAATGATATAAGTTGTAAATTCTTCATAATAATTGTGGAAAAATTTCTTTATATATTGTTTTACTGCCAAAAATATACTAATTTTGCAACGGAATTTAGATATTCCGCTTACTAGGTAGATTTTATTAATTCCTTAATTATAGAAAAAAGAAATGACAAAGATTGATTTAACTAAGTATGGTATCGTTGGTACACCTGAAATCGTGTACAACCCTTCTTACGAACAACTATTCGAAGAAGAAACAAAACCAACTCTTGAAGGTTATGAAAAAGGCCAAGAAACAGAACTTGGCGCAGTAAACGTAATGACCGGTATTTACACAGGTCGTTCTCCTAAGGATAAATTCATCGTTAAAGATGCTTACAGTGCTGATAAAGTATGGTGGACATCTGAAGAATATAAGAATGACAACAAGCCTGTAACTGAAGAAGCTTGGGCTACTATCAAAGATCTAGCTGTTAAAGAACTTTCTAACAAGCGTCTTTTCGTTGTTGATGGTTTCTGCGGTGCTA
>JAEIGA010019231.1_pt1 | contig 10417 bp, 30 predicted proteins | sample 9270691 | NCBI WGS metagenome assembly JAEIGA01 (sample SAMN17057246, study PRJNA624740) | gut metagenome | biome: biome; isolation source: fecal sample | host: Bos grunniens | place: China: Xizang | collected 2019
AGATAAGATACAGATGGTCGGCTTTACTACCCGGAGTGTGCAGATTAAGCTCCGTGGTCACCATAACTTTAACAAGACTTATACCTGGAACAAGAATGTTTTCGCCGACGAAACTTTGGCGAGAGAAACCTACAAGAAGATGAAGGAGGAAGTATGATCAAATCTACTACAGAACTCCTTAAGGAAGTTCTTGAGGATACAGATGATCTCATTGAGTATGTCATCTCTTCCTCTGGAGATCCTAACCTGCCGAACTGGCTCATCGATCTCAAGACTAAGATCGCTAAGCTCTATGGCAGAACCGTAAGTCCTATTACACAACAGGAAGAGCAGGAAGGAAACTAATATGACTATCTACGAAGCAATTAAGAATATGTCTAAGGAAGAGTTTGCCGAGTGGCTTTACGCAAACTGTGAGTACATCTCTGCAGAGTACGGAGCTTGTTCCGGGGAAAATGACAGTTCCGGTATTCTCAGACTTCTCGACTCTGATGTAGAAGGAGATTGGTAAATGTATAGTTATCTCGGTACCGCCAGAAACGCAATAGAGCTGATCCAGCTTCTTTCTAAGACCGAAGCTTCTGCTACTTTGACTCTTAAGGGTACAGACGAAGATTGGTCTTACGTAGAGGTATGGGTCAGTGAAGCTGGCGACGATATTATGCTTCAGTAATATTAACTAATAAAATAATAAAACTCTGTAAGTAACGTCAGCTTACAGAGTTCTTTTTATATGATATAATATAGATAGAAAATAAAACTTAGGAGGATACAAAAAATGACGTTTGAAGAAAAAGTTGCCATGTGGTCGGAAAAGAAAAGATTTATCGAAGCGCTCGATAAGGTATTCCAGATGAAGCCTGCCGGATCTTTGATTGAGAAGCTAGATTATGAAGTCTATCAGAAAGAGATCGGCGGCGCAATGAGATTCAATGAGTGGTTGGTACTTCACTTTGAGGGCGGAGCGATGCTGGCTACTCAGTCAACAGGATGCAGCAACATTGCTAACCTCAGAACTATCGCTTCTTATCTTAGTGGAGGATACTACGAGGAAGTAAGAACTTACAGATCCCTTTTAGAAACAGGCTGGACGCTTGTGCTACTGGAAAGCTAATGAGTGGCGTAGAGAGATTTCATACCTTGCGGTGGATCCGGGTTAACTCTGGGTCTGTTGCAGGGTGTGACGTAGAAGAGTTTATCGACACCACCAGAAATTATTTTAAAACTGTTTGGGCGGACGGTTATACCGAAATTACAAAGCTTCATGCAACCCACACAGGACAAGCAATAAAAGAACCTAGAACTTCGTCTAATTTGTCAGTTTACAAATCGCCGAAAATATGTTATAATATAAGTGTAAGAAAAACAAAGGAGATTAAAAAATGTTCAGCAACGAAGGTCGCCCGATTAAAGAAGAGTGGGAAGAATACTATAACGTATTAGAGAACATTCGCCAGAGTGGTATCACCAATATGTTTGGTGCAGCACCTTATCTGAGAGCCCTCTGTCCTGAGCTTTCGAGTGCGGAAGCTAGAGAAATTCTTGGTAATTGGATGAGCAATTACGACGAGCTCAATAAGAAATACGGCTGGCAGTAAGGAGAACACTATGGAAGTAATTTATACTACTGACTTATCAAGACCTGGCAATGATGTTTATATCTACGAATCGGTCTCGCTGATTAAACAGTTCGAGCTCTATGTGGTTATCAAGGTCTGGAGAGTCGTCGGCTGGTCTGAACAAGAAGAAGTCTCAGTACTTTATACCTCGCTCTCACGAAGTTCCGCAACAGACAGATACAAAAGTTACGGTGGCAAAATTTAAACAAAAGAAAAGAAAGGAAATCTAAGTTATTATGGAAATCTTTACAACACGTGACCTGGCAGAAGATGCAAAGAGAGCTAATCCAAAGTACAGCACAAGCGATATGACTGTAAAGGTCGAAGGCGGCTTTGCTGTCATGACTGCTCGCGATTATATTAACTGGTTAATGAAGCATTAAGGAGGAAGTCGAATGAGTAACTGGCTAACAGAAGTGATCGCCCGCGAAGCTGTGTATGATGAAGGCTACGAAGCCGGAAAGACTTCTGCTGCCGAACATATCTTTGAAGAGCTAGATAAGCTTAAGAAAGAAGGCGGAGTTATTTGGACGAACTACGCGGAGGCGGTTCTTACAGAACTTAAGAAAAAATATAATAAATAAAAGGAGAACAAATTATGGGACCTACTAAAACTTTTAAGGTTGTTTACTATGACAACACAGTAATGTCTGGCGACACTCGCAGATCAACTTTCGTGGAAGCTTACGATAGAAGTGATGCTATCTACAGATTCCAGCAGGATTACGGCAACACTTTTGTTGTTCGTGACTGCACTGAGATTTGTTAAAAATTTAAGAGCCGGTTTTATTTAGGCCGGCTCTTTTCTTATATGAAAGGAGTACCAATGAAAAGCTTAGGCGAGGCGGACTTTATTTCTTGTAATAATAACTGCACTCTTTATCAAACACCGCAGACGAGCGTTAGTTCAGATAAGATGACACTTCAGTATATCTGTTCAGAACAATTCGGAAGAACAGTGTTTCACAGAAAGCTAAGAGTTTACAAAAGTGAGAGTGGCTTCTATGTCATAGCACGCGGCACCAGATGCTACGTAACTGACTTGATGCATAAATGGTTTTACAAATAATTCCAAGGAGGAAAATAAAATGAACCAGAAAGAAATTGCAATTCAATGTTTAAAGAAGCTAGACATCTATAAGCCGTACATAAGAAAGTTTGAGAAAGAAGATATGCCTACGTTCTTTGAGCGCTGCGCCGGATATTACTTATTCAATGAGCCAGTGCTTCAGGACAAGGTAAAGAAAGTTCAGGAAGAATACGGAGTTCTGGTCTATGCTATCACTCATGAGTGGCTAGAGTTCGGAGAGTGCTGGTCCCTGCTCTGTGTATCAAAGTCTACTGAGGGTATTGAAGACTGCATAATGGATACGTCTCAGCCAAATACTTTCTTCACTTACTCTTACGTCTGGAATCAAGATAATGATCACTTCTCTGAGTTCGGAGATATCGTAGTAAATTCCTACGGCGGTGGTATCAGACGATTGGGTTAATGTTTAAAAGGGCACCTGTGGTTATTTAGCGGGTGCCTTTCTTTTATACTCACTAGGGCTAGCCAAATTCTTTCTCTGCGGCTAGTTGATATAAAAGATAATAACTTACTAGGGCCAAAGCTAACGCTTGATACAGAAGAAATATGGGCCTATAAAAATATTTATTTAGCTGGCTACATTTATTTAAGATACATTGTATAATATATTGGATAATAGAAATTTTTATACAGCTTTATAAAATATAAAAGAAAGGAAGAATTATTATGACAAAAAAGATGTATACCTATAAGGTAAGAGTAAATGGCAGTGAGCCTCTGCATAAGACTGTAGTAGTGCATGCAGATTCTGATAAGGTTGCTGAAGCTCTCGCTCTAGCTAAGATTACACGAGAGTGGTCGTCTATGTATTCTCCTGGCAAGGATACTATCCAGCTTGAGCCCATCAGTATTGTTTAAAACTTAATTGCGAACAAATTGTAAACAATCATCAAAAGGGGTTTACAAATCAAAAGAAACATGTTATAATATATATGTAAGAAATCGAGTGGATAAAATAAAAGGAGAATAACATTATGTTTTATTACACCGTAGAATCAAGCCACTGGCCGATGAATCTTGAGTTCAAGTCTAAGATCGAAATGAAAGAAGGTCAGTGTTTCAGGATCACAAGTCACGACGGCCTAAGACAGTATCCCACTAGATTCAAGGTACTCACCGTATCTGAGACTCCCGCCTACTCTGGAAACATCGTTGAGATCTTCGATGCCGACCTTAACGTTGAGCCCTTTTAATTAAGGGCTCTTTTCTATTTGTAAACAAATTGTAAACAACTTCGTAAAGGTATTTACAAAATAGGAAATATATGGTATAATATATATATAGAATAAATCAGGGAGGAAATACAGAATGTTTAATATTGAATTCGAATACAGAGATCAATATAATTATCCAAACTGGAGCAGGCAGTCTTGTCTAGTAAGTTCCGTAGAGGAGTGTAAGAAAATCTACGGCCTCGGCGTAGACTGTGAGTACCATATTATTTCTGTTGAGGAGGTCACTAATGATTAAGATTATTAAAGAAAGAACACCTGTAACGCATAAGGAATATTATATCGAATTCTTTTATAAGGATGATCCTGAAGCTGGCTTCTGTTTTCCTGCAACAGTTCATGGTGACCCAGATTTCTCTCGTATGACTCCTGAGGCCTTGGCTAACTACGAAGCTTGCCTCACTGACAAAAGACTCACAGAGGGAGAATTTACTAAGCACGAGTGGACCTACGTAGAACCTGCTCTCGGTATCTGTTCCTGTGGTATGGAAGTAGTTCTTGATTCTGAGTATCAAGGAGCTGTACGATGTGAGTGTGGTAAGTGGTACAACCTCTTCGGTCAGAGTCTTATTGACCCTAAGTATTGGTACACAGACGAAGATGATTACTGCAGTGATATGCCGGAGGATCTGTAATGTATACTTTAACACTAACAGAAGAAGAGCTGCAGTTTCTACATGATAGATGCACCCGCAAGATTGCAAGACTAGAAGAAGCACACCTTGAGGATATACCCTGCTATCGCTTGTCTTGGCAGGTACTACATAAGATCTATGAAGCTCGAGGTTTAAAGAATACTACAGAGGAGATATTCTAAGATGAAGATTAAGTTTATAACCTTTAGACCTATTTGGGAATATCGTGGTAACTGTAATGTTTGTATCAGTCCCGAAGTGCAGATCAATGACTGGCTAAAAGAAAATCCTAATGTAGAAATCATTAGCTGGCAGACTACCCCTGTAGGAGACCATAATGAACTTTATATCACTATTCAGTATAGAGAGTTAGAAGAATGAGAGGACATACAAATGACATTTGATTTTAGATATGGTAAGAATACTTATACTTACGCGGACGAGTACATCTACAAAAGATATGACGCTGAGTCTTCTAAAGAGATGATGCGCGTACCTAAAGTACTCATTGAACATGTTGAAAGTTCAGACAGAGAGCATGCTGAACTTGTCTTATATGCACTTTTACACGGTTATACATATGGCGTATCTGTAGGCAAGAAGGCTAAGATAAAAGAGTTTAAGAGTATGTTTAATATTGATTAAGGAGTTTTACTAATGAAGTCATTTGAATTTATGTACGGAGATACTTGGTATAAGTTTACTGGCATTGAAAATCACGGTTGGATTAACAGACAGAATATTTGTAATGGCTGGGATCCTTTCTGCCCGGTGCACGAAGAGCTGGTTAAGCAGCTTGCTAGCTTTAGTGATGATCAGCTTCGCACTATCATGGGAGCCGTTATCCATGGCTACGGACATGGTAAGGTAAATGGTAAGCAGGAAAAGATTGCAGAATTTAAAAGAGTATTTAATCTGAGCTAAAAGTATACGGAGACCGGACTATGAATAATGCAAAAGATAAAACGCTTGATGAGCTTACTGAGCTTCTTAGAAAGGCCACAGCTTCGGCAGAAGATATAGTTGCTACTTGGGAGCCTGGAGAGTATATTCATCCTGAGCTTCGTGCTACTATAGAGAAAGCTAATCTTATACTTAAAGAGCTAGATCAAAATAAAGCTTTGCAGGAGGAGTAACTATGTTTGGAAGATACGTTACTTTTTCTTTCGAGCTTGATAAGAAAGCTATAAAGCATCTCAAAGATAAATCTTATTATAATCATAATTACTACGAGCTAGACCTCAGTGTCTATGGAGATTATATTACTCCTGCGATGTGTGATATCTTATATGAAGAGTACGAGGAGTTCTCAGAAACTTATACTTATTCTTTAGGATACTTCGAGGGTCCTGACTTCGTAAGATGCTTCACCTGGACTGAAATGAATCCACCTAACTTGAATATTATTCTAGAGGAGAATCGCTGATGGATATTACTGAAGAGCTTAAGAATGAACTCGGTAATGCTATTGCTGCTTATGCTAAGATTTTACGTAAAGCTGATCTAGGTTTAAGTACACCCGGATTTGAAGAGCTACTGAAATGTTTACCCTCAGAGCGACAACATAAGATGCAGCTACTTAAGGAGTTCTATAATCAATTATAATTAGGAGGACCTACCATGGAAATTAAAGTAACAGAACAGGTTATTGAAACTATTTGTAATTCTTTGAGAGCTAGTAGATTTAATCTTCGGTCGCAGCTGTCTCGTACTAAAGATACGAACAAGAAAGAAATCTTAATGCATCAGCTCGATGAAATAGAAGAAGCTTTAAATATCATTACCTCTACTCAGGTCTAATAAACAACTTAATAAATAATAGAGAGCTAACTATCTTAACACAGAGGTTAGCTCTCTTCTTTTTGCTAAATTATACAGATCCATTAAATAAGGAGTTATATATGATTATTCAAGAAAATGATTTTTTAAAAACATATAATGAAATAGATCGCTTATGGGAAGATGCTTTGGCGGAACAACCACCTTCAGCAGTCACTACTATCAAAGGACAGCAATATAACTTTCTAACTTCTTTTATGCCGGTAGAGAAGCTGTCAAAAGAAGACTTTTCGAAGCCAGGCATTTATGTGTGGCAACGATTACCTTACGGAGATAAACCGCCCGCATATTATGTAGGTCAAGCATTAAATTTATATACTAGAACTGAACAACATGCTAAAGCAGGTAAACGAGACTCTGTAGCCCTTCACGCAGCGATACAGAAACATGGACCACAAGCTTTTGTCATAGCTATAATCGAAGTTTGTGCTCTAGACGAACTCGATGATAGAGAACGCTTTTGGATTAAGGAACTTAATACGTACTTGGATAAGCAAGACTATAACTTAACCCCAGGTGGAGACGGAGGCAGAGGACTTTGGAAGGTTACTCCTGAGATGTTCGAGCAGATCATTGACCAATTACAAAATAGTACGTTAACTTTCCGTGAGATCGGAGATCACTGGGGATTAAATTATACTACTATTAGTGATATCAATAAGGGTCGTTTTGCATATATTAAAGAACTGGCTAGCACTTTGAATATTGAACTCACACTGCCGATACGGTCTAAGGCTAGTATACAAAGTATAACTAAAGACACTATGAGTAAGGTCCACGACAAACAAGCGAAGGCTTGGAATCTGATTGTAACACATAGTCGTTTAAGTGATGATGGACAAGCAGTAATTAAAACCGGTAGTGAAAATTTAGGAGTATTTCTTGGTAAAGCTGCTGCGTGGGATAAAATATGTGAGATAGAGCGTTCAGACTATAACACAACGGATGAAGAATTTACAAGAGCCTCTTTAACTTTTAAAAAAGGTACTGGGCCTTCAGCCTGCTTTGGAAAACTCACTGCCAAGAAATTTGCTCGCAAGTATACTATAGAAGAGATTACCTAAGTATGGATTATAACTTAGACTAATAAATAAGAAATAACTATATGTAATATATAAAGACTTTTTAGTATAAAGCTAGAAAGTCTTTTTCTTACTCGTGATTAAATTCCCGGCTAAAATAGCGTATTATATAGTATACTATTTTTACAAAGGAGAAAATAACATGGAAACTACTACACCTACTCTTGGGCAACTCAGCACTACTTGGATGCATCATTTTGGAAAGCCTGAAAATAAGACAAAGCTAAAGGCCTTTAGTGCAGATAAGGTTAAGGGCCTTGAACCTTTGGTAAGATTCTATAGATGGTGTATTAGCGTGGTATATGGCACTCCTGCCTGGAATGTGTCTGGCGTTAATGAAAAAATTAACGAGATTACTGATAGCATCATAGCACATACTACCAATGCAAGGACGGGTAAGAAATCTGCTTATAGACTTGCTAATGATATGTTAAATATTATGAATTATCACTATAACAGACCGGCGCATAATATTAATTGGGAACGGGTTGAACTTAAGCCGATTCTTACTGATGAAATGATTCAGCAGCTCCTTGAGTCTACTAAGTGAGGTACATATGACAAGAGAGAAAGTGCTGTAAGTAGATCAACTACTTGTAAAGATAGAAGCACTTATAGATGAGCTTGTAAGTATAGAAACTTTACATGAAATTAAATTTGAATATACTGATACACCGCTTGAAGGAGAGCTCGTTGCTGTAGCAGTCTAGACTAGATAAACTGCTGAAAGAACATGAGGATATATAATATGAAAGAATATAATAGATTTACACACAACCCAGATAACCTTGAATTTGTCAGCCCTTGTTATCTTTGTAAGCATCCAGAAGAAAGACCTGTAAGGAATAAGCATAAGTGCTCTGCGACCGAGTGTGATTACCTTAGGTGCTATGAGCTATTTGCAGAGCTAGAAGATACTATAGAGAACGCATCTAAGGTAGAAGTTCATTACAAGCCTCCTTACGAAACAAAGTATGCTATAGTAAAATACTTCGGTCAGTGGAATAAACCTCTGAAGGTTGCTTCCTATTATATTTATGGTAAGGAGCTTAAGACAGGTGAACTTCTTCGCTGTTGGCACTGGCAGGCTTCTATGAATTTTGATGTTATAGAAGATGATTTCGACACTGAGGCAGAAGCTACTGCAAAACTAAAAGAACTGAGGAGGCTAAGAACATGACTAATTGGATAAGCGTAGATACAAGGCTCCCCGAAGTAGATCCTGATAAAAAAGGTAGATATAAGGATGGCGAAGTATCTATACGAGTACTCTGTGCTTGTAAGCAGCACAGTGGAAAGATGTTGGTAAAAGAAGGTTATTATGAGAAAACTAGTTGGGGTGATATGGTCTGGAGAATCCCAGGTAGTATTGATTCAGTAACCCATTGGATGTATTTACCAGAACCACCGGTGGAGGAGTGTAATAATATGAATAAGCAAGAACAGTTTATTAACCAGATTAAGGACATAAAGAACTATTGGCTTTCGCAGCCGAATAAGACAACTGAAGAGGCTGTTGATGGAGTTTTGTTTTCTTTATTAGTAATGATAGACGGAGACAGTGGAATGAATGATTTTCATGCGTTAGAGATCTTTGATACAAAAGACGGCCAGCAGATCGACTGTGGCTACCTTCATGAGTTTTATTATAGATAAGTTATATAACAGAATTGCAATTTAAGGGATGTTTGATATGTACGATAGAAGAGAGCTTTGTAAAGTAGTCAAGGTATCAGATCCTTGGATGTGGTATAATCAAAAAACTGTAAAAGTAAAGTTGTTTATCTGCCCGGAGTACGAAGGCAAGACGGATGTAAGATTATTTGTTGAGTCTATAGATGACTTTGCTATGGAGTATACCAGAGAATGCTATGGTCAGGCGGACGTTGATTATACATATGATAGAATGAAAAAATATTTATATGATAAGATGCCAAAGAAGATAAGCTGTAGGTGGCTTCGAGAGCACGGCTTCTTTCCTTTTTAAGTGCTTACTTGGTTAAATTATTAAAGGAGATAAGATATGAGATATAGATTAAACTTTAAAGGCTTTACAGATACCAGAGAAATGTTGTTCGGCCCTGCTATTACAGAAGCTATTTCTGATGTAGACTTTGGTGCAATAGAGGATTTACTTACAGAATGCGTGGCTAATATAAAAAGTAAGCTTGGTGTAGTTATCAACTTAAATAGCATTGAGAATATTCAGTTCACCAATCAAGATGGAATAGCTGGACAGTTGTTGATTATTGGCCAGGACAGGTATATTTTGTTGGTTAATCCTAATGTAATAAATAGTAAAGATGAGCTGATTAGTACCATTTATCACGAGCTGTGCCATGCTTACCAACTAAATAGATTATTTACAGAAAAGCTTATGGCCTATGATTATCTCGTGAATGATATAGTAGCAATAAATGCAGAGGCTGTGGCCATACTTAAGACTCACTTAAATGTTAATGGTGGCCACACACAGTACTGGCAGGAATTAGTTGATAAAATAAATAGTATTATCCAACCTGCTAAGAAGATTACTGCGTATCTAAATGAAAGCATCGAAGTCATTCATGCAGAGCTACTTGAGGAAGAATATTTTAAGCTTGATTTTGATGGCTTTTATGATACTAGAAAAACTTTATTTGGAGAAGATGAATAATTTTATTAAAGGAGATATTTAAATATGGGATGGTTTGATGCAGCAGCTACTTATAGTAGTGGATATATGCCAAAGTATAAGGTAGGAGATAAGGTATATAGACTACTTGTTATTCCGCCAGAGTTCAATAAAAGAAAGCTACAGAAGTTCTGTGTACCCTGTGAGATCGCAGGAGTATCTACAAAGAAGAGCGGCTTTATTTTTAGAGAGTTTACTTATACAGTTAAGTCCGCAAACGGTGAAGTAACAGAAAACGTTTATGAG
>JAEIGA010019232.1_pt1 | contig 10417 bp, 10 predicted proteins | sample 9270691 | NCBI WGS metagenome assembly JAEIGA01 (sample SAMN17057246, study PRJNA624740) | gut metagenome | biome: biome; isolation source: fecal sample | host: Bos grunniens | place: China: Xizang | collected 2019
CAAAAAGCAACGACATCTGTTCTTGTGTCAGCCAAACCGTCTCATTTTCAAGACGAACATCCAACCGAACCGTCTCGTTCGGCTGATAAACAATAATCTGATTTTCGCTATTATGCATAGGATTTTACGCCTTTCGTTCCATGCGAGATGCCGCTATTTCAGCATCAATCTCGTCCATCGTCCACTCCCTAGTATTCGATTCACGCAGTTCAGCAGCATAACGTATCCCCAACATCAGCCGATCGCGCACCTCTGATGCAGGAGAAACGCGACCTGCTTTCACATCGGCCATTCCGCGAAGCGCCTTTACCTCTTCTTCGGATGTATTGGGTTCAGTCATTTTCATATTTGGATTATAGCATTAATAATATGTTTAGCCAAGTTTATTTACAAATTACCATATTTTTGAAATTTCAATTAACGGTACATTCGCGACTAGCGGCTTTATCGTTTCATAATACAATCCTTCGCGCTCGCGACGAATAGCCGAAGATATATCATAAAGGAATCTAGTAGTATGAGAAAACCATGGACCATACTTCCCTTCGGACAACTGCCATGCCATCGTTTTAATTAAAGCGCTCTCTTTCTGCACATCTATCGCATAGGAATGGTCTATTTTTGTATGAGTAGCAAATACCACATCTAAATCGCCAACCTGTGCTTTTAACACAAGATCTATCGCTGATGCTAATTGGCTCAATACGCCTTTACGCAGTTTTAAAATAAAATATGTATGTCTAGTTTTTGTTCGTACGCTTGAAATCAAATCCTCAACAATTTTACCTTCAGGCGACTCTTGGAAGGGTAAACCTTGATAATTATTGCCCAAAATCATATTCTCAATCCTTCGACATGTGTTTAACACACACTCCTGAATATGCTTTCGCTCTCCTTGGCGCGCAGGATAACCACCGTCTGCAATTAGTGGCAAGGACTCCCATGCATCTAATGCCGCGCGCCCGATCGTTCCATAAATATCACCACATAGAAAACGCTGTCTAAAGCGCAATGCCTTTACAATAGTATTCAAATGACGCTGTTGCATCTTGATTTGGTACTCATACTTCATACTAAATACACCTTTATAAACACGCCTTTATTCGCATTGAAATATCAATCGATTCAAACTCGTTTTGTTTTTTCATTGACCTATTCCTTTTTACATTGTATCAACGTATTAAGCAACCAAACATTTGTCGCAAAATAATACGTCTACTACGCATTTTTGGAATAGGCGATGCCTCGCCAAATTGCCGACGACGCTTAGGCTGCACTCAAAAGCGCTCAAGCCCGCGGAGAAAGCCTCCTCCATCACATTCCTAATCGGCGGCCGCGGATCCCAACTTCATAGCCCACTCCCGGATTGATACACCCTCCCTTCAGGTTTTTCATCCGATCTTCGCATAACTCCATCAGGCTTAACCCAACGACTCATCTAAGACTCCCTTTCGTACCCTCGTCGCCACGAGGTTCAATCCCGGAGAGCAATTCAATGATATCATAAAAACATATAGAACTCAATAGCAAACGCCAATTTTATAAGCAAATACGAAGTGTATTATTAAAGCTCGTAAGGACGGGCCCCCTCGTTTTTAGGGAACAGGGAACAGGTGACAGGGAATAGAGTGACTACTTTTAAAAACAAAGGGGTCTGTCTCCATAGAAATCATTTTTGAGGGAAGAAGTATCCCCCGAACGAAGTGAGTCCGCGAAGCGGATGCGCTAGCAGGGGTGAAGAGGGAAAGCCGCGAATTTGACGATGCAGGCTATGCCCTTATCGCATGAATTTCGGGTTTGCGCCGGCGATGACAATCGCGACCTCACCTTTTACCTTGGCGCCGGAAAATTCCTTTGCCAGATCGCCGAGATAGCCGCGAGCAACGCGCTCGTGAAGTTTCGTAAGCTCGATGCAGACCGCCGCCTCCCTGTCGCCCAGCACCTCGAACGCCGCTTCAAGAGTGGCGCCTACGCGAAACGGAGACTCGAAGCAGATGAGCGTATGCTCCTTGTCCTTGTCTTCGGCGAACCAGTTCCTGATCGCCCCAGGGCCGCGCGGCGGAAATCCGCGGAACGTGAACGACGATGTCGACAGGCCGCTCATCAGCAATGCCACATTGACGGCGCTCGCTCCGGGAATCACGTCGTAGGCGACCGATTTCAGGGCGCATGCGCGGACAAGCCTGTAGCCCGGATCGGAAATGCCCGGGTAGCCTCCGTCGGAGCAGAGCGCGACCTCCTTGCCGGCTTCGACCGCGGCGATTATGCGCTCTGTGATGCGCTCTTCGTTGCCCTGGCGATACGAAATCATTTCAGGGCGCGGAATCCCGAAATGGGTCAGGAGCTGCCATGTGCGGCGCGTGTCTTCGCATGCGATGAGCTCCGCGGTCTTGAACGCCTCAAGCGCGCGCGGCGTCAGATCGGCGAGATTTCCGATAGGTGTGGCGATTATGTGGAGCATTACGCTTTGAACTCCGCTTCGGGATTATCCTTCAAAACACGAAACGCCTCGGGCAGAAGATTCGCCGCGTCAAGATCGGCGAGCTCACGCCACTCGAATTCGATCCAGTCCTCCGCAGCGCTTACCGAACCGTCGGGCGAGTCGACCGCAAGCTCGTAGACAAGATTGATCTCGGAATGCCTTTTGCCCTTCTGGACGAAGGAGTTTTCGACGACGCCGAGAAAGCGCCCGGCCGTCGAATCGAGACCGGTCTCCTCCTTCATCTCGCGAACGAGCGCTTCGCGCCCCGTCTCGCCAAGCTCGATATGGCCGCCAGGCAGATATGTGGAAGATCCGCCCTTCGCCTTGCAGAGGAGAATCCTGCCGTCCCTGACGGCAACGCCGCGGGCGATCGTCTCGACATGGTCAAGTTCGTAGTCCATCACTCGGCCTTCCCGCGCTTGAGAACGAATGCGACGAAAAGAAATGCGATGCCTGCGGAAATCATGACGGACACATCAAGCTTCAGGCCTCCGGGCACGAGCCCCCACGGCTGGCCGTCGGTCCCGGGCGTCCAGAGGATGAACGTCGCGATCACCATCGTCATGAACACGCCGGGCAGAAGCGTCACGAGCGAAGCGCACTTCCTGCCTTGGCGCAGCAGCCAGACCGTAGCCGCCATAAGCGTCGTCGCCGAAAGCATCTGGTTGCCCCATGCGAAATAGTTCCAGAGATTGTTAAACGACTTCGCGTTCTGGTTCGACCACCAGAGCAAGGCGGAAACGACCGCGATAAGAGGAACGCATGTCAATATCCGGCGGGCGAGATTGACCTGGTCGACCGTGAACATCTCGGCGATGCTCAACCTCGCGCTTCTCAAGGCCGTATCTCCGCTCGTGATCGCGAGCACGACAATCGCGAAAATGGTCACGCCGCCCATCCATGCGCCGAGGAAGTGCTTGGAGATATTGCCGAGAACGGTCGGCCCGTTAAGCGAAAGATTGCCGGAATCGATATTGTAGATCGCGAGCGCAGCAGCCGCCCAGATCATCGCAATGATTCCTTCGAGAACCATCATTCCGAAGAATGTCGAGCGAGCCTGGCGTTCGCTCGTCATCGTGCGCGCCACGATCGGGCTTTGGGTCGCATGAAATCCGGAGATGATGCCGCAGGCTATCGTAACGAAAAGGCACGGGAAAAGCGGACTTGCGGCCTTGAACTTGGCAAAGCCCGCACAATCGTCGAGTATCGCGGGATTCCTGAATCCGGCGAGAACAAGCGCCCCGAGAATCGCGATGGAGCCAACAATCAAAAGCGCGCCAAACGCAGGATAGACGCGGCCGATAATCTTGTCGACCGGAAAAAGCGTCGCGGCGATGTAATAGGCGAAGATGATTCCGACCGCCCACCAGAAGAACGACACCGACGGGAAAACGGTCTTGTCGATCAGATTGGCGGGAACGTTGATGAACACCGCGACAACCAGGAGAAGCAGCACGACCATGACCCATGAAAACACCGAGGCGTAGGCAGACCCGAGATATTTCCGGACTATCTTGGGCAGGTTCGCGCCTCCCTCGCGCAATGACATCATACCGCCCGCAAAATCGTGGACGGCCCCCATGAACACACAGCCGACAGGAATTATCAAAAGCGCTATCTTGCCGAATTTTATGCCGAGGATGACGCCGATGACAGGCCCTACGCCCGCAATGTTGAGCAGCTGGATGAGCATGTTCTTCCACTGCGGCAGCGGCACGCAGTCGACGCCGTCCGGCACGGCGACAGCAGGCGTCGCGCGATCGTCGGGGCCCAGTATCCTCTCGACTATCCTGCCGTATGTGAAATAGCCGATGATCAAAAATGCGATGCCGCCAAGAAACCAGGTCATTAGGCAACTCCTTGTCTATCGTAATTTACAGTCAATGAACTTTTCCTCGTCCCAAAGCGCAGGGACCGACTTGTCGAAGGGAAACTCGGCAATCTTGAACTTGAAGAACCCTTCATATGCCTTGGTGCCGTTGAGACCCATCAACGAAAACGCCACCTCGGGCGTGCCTTTCGGAACGCGCCCGACAATATCGACCACCTGATTGCGATAGAGGTTCTTCAGGAGAGTCGGATATGCTTCGGCCTTTGACTCCGCCGTGAAAACCACGCGCATATCGGTGAGGACAGGATCGACAAACCGGGTGCTGAACGATTCGAGCGGGCGCCCCGCGCGGCTCTTGATGCTGCCTTCGTAGATGAAACTCTCACCTCTGTTGCCTCGGGTCAGAGCATTTATGAGTTCGCGGTTGGAATTCTCCTTGACGCCATACATGTAAACAGAAATCAAACCGTCGTTAAGCCTGGTGAACCTTGAAAGGATCTCGGAGGTTTGGCTGACCCCCTGATTCGCGACGCCGTCGGTCACGATAAGCGCTATCAAAGGACGCTTCGGATCCCTGGGGAGCTTAAGCACGGATGCGGCCGATTTAAACACGTCCGTGCGGCCGCGCGCCACCAGCGAACCCATCCAGCGGTCGGCCCTGGCGTAATTCTCCCTGGTGCAGCTCATCCACGTCCTGGAGGCATACTCGTAATCATCCCTGAACGCGACGAGATTGAATCTGTCGTGCGTATTCATGCAGGAGCGCAGGATCTTCCTGGCGTTGGCGCAGCAACTGGACAGGCGATCGTTGTGGACAGACCCTGAAGCGTCAAACAGAATGACAACATCCTTCGGAACGATGCCCAAATCCATCCGGGGGGTCAAGCGTATCTTGAAATAGACCCAATCGCCTCTGCTGGCCGACGCCCCCACGACATTCACGAACGGCTTCAATTCCCTGGCGTCCTTTACGTTCAAGAGATCGCGAACCGCCGCCTTTTCATCTTCAACGATCTTTTTGTCGATCTCGGGCATGACCGTTTCGACGGGAACAAAAACCTTCGGCGCGGCCTTCGAAGAGACGAAATCGCCGTCAATCTTGCCAAGGCCCGTCCAATGCGACGAGTCGACCGCCAGCAGGCTCCCCGCAGACGAGGGAGAATCGACGGCCGGAGCGTCGGCAACGGGAGAAACCAGCGGAGCCGTTTCGATGTCCGGCCTCACCATCTCAGGCGCGGGAGGCCTGCCGAAGCCCGGCTCGGTCTTGGGCGCTATCGGGGAAACCTGCGGCTGAACGACATCCGCAGCGTCGGCGAGCGGACGGGACACGGTCTCGACATGGTCTATCACCGGAAGCTGCACCGAGATTTTTTCGATCTCCTCCTTTACCCCCAGCTGGACATCGCGACCGTCCGCCAAATGGCTTTCCGTGACGGTGGCGGTCTGCGGAGTGTCTTCAACAGGAACAGGCGGAGGCTCGACGCTCGACTTGACATCATCAACCGTGGTCAGGCGAATCGAATCGGACGATCTGGCAGTCTCGCGGAACTCGATGGGCCTGCGCGCGCGCCCGCTCGCACCCGCGCCGACTATCTTGGTCATCGTCTGAGGTCGCATAAAAAGCATGAACAGCCCGTGCAGAACCACTGAGATGGTGATCGCCACCCATACGAGGCTCGGGCCTTTGTTTTCTGTCGCGCTCAAATCATCCATCACTTGACCTCGTTCGCATAGGCATCTATAATCTTTTGGGCCTCGGAAACCGCCTCCGGCTCATTGAACAGCGAAGTGACATAAGTTGCGTATTTCACGGCGCCGTCACCATCATCGATCGACTTGCGGACCTTGGCGAGATAGAGATACGCCTTGGCCCGCTGTGCGGTGTCGTTCATGTTGAGCCTGACGGCTTCGTTGAGCACGTCTTCAGCCTCCGTCGCCTCGCCTATCCTGCAGAGGAGAATGCCAAGCCGCAACGCGACGTGTCTGCGACGCTCGGTGCAGATGTTCTCAGCCAAAGCCTGCCTGTAGGAACCGACCGCAGCGGCGATTTCGCCACCGGCTTCCTCCGCCTCGCCAAGAAGCGCAAAAGCCTCCTGTCTCCAGGCCGGAGCGTCGCCGACAGTCTTGAGAAGCGCCTTGGCGCACTCCTTGGCCTCGGCGGGACAGGACTCGCCGCCTTTGCCGCTCAGCAGGAACCAGCCGACCGCGCTGAGCTTGGCCGCGCTCATGCGCTCTGCGGCGCCTTCATTCACGAGCTGCCTGTAGATTTCGCGGGCGCTCTCCTCCCTGCCGGCCTTGAAGTCCTCGTCCGCCAGAATAAGCCTGGCCTCGCGAGAGGAATTGAGGGATATCCCTTTCGCGAGCGCCTTCTTCAGATACCCGACGCCAATCTCCTCGTGCCCCAGGCGCACTGCGGAGATGCCGCGCCAGTAAAGCGCTTCAGCCTCGCGCGAGGTCTTTTTGCCAGATGAAAGTATTTTCGAAAGAGACTGCTCTGCGTTCAGCCACCTGCCGGCCTTTATGTCGATAAGGGATTTGCGGTAGAGCGACTCCAAGGCCTCGTCGGAGTCGGGGAACTCCTTGGCGATCTGCAGATAGTGATCTGACGCGGTCTTCTCGTCGCCGCCTTTCTCATACGCCCAGGCAAGACGGATCCTGTCGGCGGCAGATTTCGAAAGCATTGCGCTGCGCCGCGCAGACTCGATCATCCTGGGGACGTCGCCCTTCTTCTCGGCGTCTTCGAATTCGATCCTGGAGAGGGGCAGCTCTACGCTTGAGCGGTATTTCCCGGCCGGAAACCTGTCGAGATAGGACTTCATCAATTCGCGAGCCCTGTCGCGCTCGCCCATCGAATACGCAGATGCCGCCAGAATGTACGCCGCATCATCGGTAGAGCCATCGCCGCACAGGGACGAAGCGTCCGCATATTTGCCGTCGAGGAAATCGCTCCACGCGGCATAGCGCCGTGCGCTGTCCAAACGGGAATCGGAAGGATACTTCCCCATATAGCGGCGGAACAATATCGACGCCTCGCCGTATTGCTTGTCGCCGTAGCTGCGCACAGCGGCGAAATAAAGGGCCTCTCTCGCCAAATTCGCGTCCTTGCTCTGAATGCATACATCCATGAGCTCTCCCACCGCCGATCGGCGGACGGCGGGATTCGGATCGTCGGCGCACAGCGAGGCGTGATGAAATTTCGCATAGTGGACATAAGGCCCCTTGGGATCAAGCCGAATGCACCTTTTCAACGCGTCTCTGTCGCCGCGCGCCACCCCGATATTGTAGAGCGCGCACGCTCTGATGTCGTTCCTGACCGAATCGGAATCGAGCAGCTTCAATTCGGACACCTTCGCCTCGCCCTCAAGCAGCAGGGCTCGCATGAGGCGGGAACGGTTCAGATGGCGGGAATAGACATGCTTGTTGATCAGCTCCCCGTAATGCTGGCGCGCCTTCTCGGACTCGCCGGAGAGCCTGCAGCTTTCGGCGATCCTGTAGAGCAGTTCGTCGGCGGGAATGCCGGGCTCGCCCTTGATCGCGATGTATTCGCTTTTCGCCCTCTCGTATTCGCCCTTGTCGAAAAGACGATCCGCCATTGCCATCCTGTCGGACGGCAGCACGGTTACGGCGGCAAGCAACACATACGACAACATTACGGCGTCACATCCTTTTTGGCGTCATCGACATTATCGGTGCGGAGGGAATAATTGTAGACAGACGCCTTCCTGCACACATCGATCACCTTGACCAGATCTTCGTATTTGGTTTTTCTGTCGGCCCTTATGATAACGGTCTGATCCGGAGCGACCTTGGAAACCCGGCTGAGGCGCACCTCGAGATCGTCCAGATCGACAGACATTCCGTTGATCTTCACCTTGCCGTCATGCGTAATGTTCACGATGCTCTCTCCGGACTGCTGCGTCGAGTCTTCGGACGACTCGGCCGACGGCAACTGGATAGAGATCTCGCTCTCCCACTGGGAATATACGCTTACCGTCACGAAGAAGCACAACAGCAGAAAGATGACATCGAGCATCGACGTCAAACTCAATGCTGCAGGCCTTCTGCCGTTATTTGGAGAAAACTTCATCGGCTTTCTCCTCAAGCTCGGCTATAAGGTTGGAGGCGCGACGACGGAAAAACGCATGGGCGACCAAAGCAGGAATCGCAACACCAAGGCCGAAAATCGTCGTCACGATGGCCTTCGAGACACCTTGAGCCAGGACAATGGGCTTGGCGCTTGCGGCAACGTCGGTGGCGATGCCGCCAAAAGCCTGGAACATGCCCAGTACGGTGCCGAGAAGCCCGACCAGCGGAGCGATCGCCGCAATGTCGGCCAGCCAGTCGACGCTGGCATAAAGCCGCGTGGCTATGCGGGCGCCTTCAGCCTCGGGATCCTTGGCCTTTGCGATGCGGACAAGCGCATCCTTCATGAAGTTCTTGCGCCACTGCACAACAACAAGATATATCACCAATGCGATGGCCGCTATAGACAAGAGCGTAAGAATCCACATCAGAAACCCGCCGTAGCTCCAAGCCTCTCCAAAAGTTATCTCACCTGAGTTGTTCATGGTTACCTCTTGATTTTGTTTGCACGTTTATCTTGTCAGTGACGGAAGCTGCGCTGTCCGGTAAACACCATTGCGACGCCTGCATCGTTGCAGCAGTCGATGACATCCCAGTCGCGGATCGCGCCGCCGGGCTGGACGATCGACGTAATCCCCTCGCGAATGCCGACCTCGGCGCCGTCGCGGAACGGGAAAAACGCGTCGGAAACCATCGCGCAGCCGGGAAGACCGCCCTTCTCGGCCCTGGTCTGCTCCATGATTTCGGCCTGCTTCCTGGCGCCGTCCTCTTCGCCGAAGACGAGCCTGAGATCGTTGTAGGGCTTTTGATACTTCTCCCAGGCGATCCAGTCGGCATGCTTCGTGTAGGCCTTGTCGCGCGCGATTTCGGCGACGCCCACGCGATCCTGCTCGCCCGTTCCGATGCCGACGGTCGCGCCGTCCTTGACGTAAAGGACCGAGTTCGACGTAACGCCCGCCTCGACAAGCCAGCCAAACACAAGATCCTCATACTCCTTCTGTGTGGGAAGGCGGTTGATCTTATACTCCTTGAAAGAGACTTCCCCGGTTTCCTTGTTGGCAATCTTGCGGTTGCAATACGCCGGAACCATGTCTTCGGGCTTTCTGGCATTCGCCGAGAACGACGTCTGGGTCACGATGCCGCCGTCGATAAGGGACTTGAAGTCGACGACGTGCTTGGCGACGAAATCGGTGAGACGGTCCATCTTCTTGATGCGGAATACGCGAAGATTCTTCTTGGTCGCAAAAAGATCCATGACCCCGGGCTTGAAATCGGGGGCTACGACAACTTCGGCGTAGTTCTCGATGATGAGCTTCGCCGTCTCGATATCGCACTCTCGGTTAAGCGCGATCGCTCCGCCGAACGCCGCGAGGCGGTCGGCCTTGTTGGCGCGGAAATACGCCTCGGCGAGAGTCGAGCCCGTAGCCACGCCGCAGGGATTGTTGTGCTTGACAATGACGGCGCAGGGCTTGTCCATCAGAGAGCGAAGAATGTTAAGCGCGTTGTCGGTGTCGGTGACGTTGGTCTTTCCGGGGTGCTTACCCGACTGCAGAAGCTCGGGAACCGAAGCGAGATAGCGCCCGGGCTGAAGCATTTCGACATCGCCGAGAACGAGATTCCCGTTCACAAGCTTGTAGAGAGCGGCCTCCTGTCCAGGATTCTCGCCGTATCTGAGCCCCTTCTCTTCACCGCCGATATTCCACAGAACCTTCTCGTAGCAGTATGTCTGGCGGTTGTCGCCGTCAATGAACGAAATCTCCATCTTGGGCGCGAAATGATCGGCCTCAATCGTTTTGTAAGCTTCTTTTAAATCTTTCATAGCCTTATTATTATATCAAAAAAAATTGCATAACTGCACGAAAGGGCAATTTTTATCCCCGACGGCGTTGCGGACGCAGAACGCCGCATCCGATTTCTTTGGCGACACATACAAAACACTCCTTTATGCAAAACAGGAATTTGATATAATAATCGGCAAGGATGGATCTCAATTCAAAGGAAATCAAGATGGATACATTGTC